>Ga0209324_10003622_pt1 | contig 10614 bp, 6 predicted proteins | sample Rifsed19ft3_FD_184015 | JGI IMG/M metagenome (GOLD analysis project Ga0209324, IMG submission 184015) | Soil microbial communities from Rifle, Colorado, USA - sediment 19ft 3 (version 2) | ecosystem: Environmental > Terrestrial > Deep subsurface > Rock core/Sediment | place: Rifle, Colorado...
TTCGAAAGTGAATTTGTTTGTCAAATCTTGCAGAGGAGGGTGAAAAGGGGAGTCTTGAAACTTAATAGTGCGTCGGGCTTTGCTTGTAGGCATGGCTGTTTCATCTTCCGCCTCTCTTTCATGCCTTTTGCGAGGATGGGATTTAATAGGGGAAAATTTCAGCATATCGAGCACTTGACTATGTAATTCCTCAGGGGAAGGCGGGCGGCGGGAGCCGCGGTCGTTAATGCCGAAGATTAGGGTTCTAAGATTATCAATTGCTGCAGCGTTTTCAAAAAGTAAAGTTTCTTGCTGTTGCGCTTGTGCTTCGGTTAAGCAAAGCTGATAGTGCAGCAAATGAGCAGAGATCTCTTCGAGAGCAGGAGTTTGCAAATAGGGACGGAAACCTTTGTAACGTTGAATCAGATCCGCTTGCGAAGTTTCGGGAAGGTAGTTGACAAGGCGGTTTAAATGATAAAAATCGCTCCGTCTCTCTCTTACATCACGCCAGCAATGCACGCCTGTTTGCTTAGAGAGAAAGTCGCGCTTGAGTTCTAGCAGCTGCTTTACGTCTCCCAGATAGGTCTGTAGGAGATCGAAAGTGATATCATCGTTAGGTCCATAGCTGTTTTCAAAAGCAATTATTCGAGTTTCCAGCGCGTGGAATTCTTTCAGCAGCCCTAAGCGTTTTTGCAAATTCGCGATGCTTTCGCGATAGAATTGCAGCATGTGCCCAACAAGACGTCGCGTCGCTTCTTCCGCATCAATCTCTTTATTAGCGTTTCGTTTTTTGAGATCATCGGAAATTGGCCTGATATAGGCTTCCAAAAGGCAATCAAATTGGTTAGACTCATCGGGATTTTCAAAGGTAGCATTGCGCCGTTTTTCATAGTGGGTGCCGGCAATGGCGGAAGCTGCTTCACGCGACAGAATTCGTTCTCGAATAAAGGTGTGCACAAAGGTCTTATCGGTATGTTGTGAGTCGAGCAGTTTTTTTTCCGGAGTATTGAAGTCGCGGAGCCGCGCTCTTAAGAATGGGGCGGATTTCTTAGGAGTTACTCCAACAGAAATCACCCGTTCTTCAATTCTATCTAAGCTATCGTCGAGCAAATTAGGGTCAAGCGAATAGTGAGCGGCCTGAAAGCCTCTGGGCGCTTGCGATCCTTGCAAATCAGTTTTGCCGCGCGTAGTTTGACATTCCAGATCTGCTTGCAATATATTATCGGTAAAAAAAGTGATGAGTTTTTCAGATGTTTTAATCCGCGTGGCCTCAATGTTGATTTCTCGTCCGAGGCTGGCATCGACCACGATAGAAGGAGTTTCTTCGATTGGAAGGATTTTGCGTGAAGATGATCCTGCCCCCGCAGCCCCGTAGATGGACTCAGTTTTGGCCATTGTTGATGGGCGCAGACGGGATAATTCAGACGGAGCGGACATAATAAGCTTAGCTGACGGTTAATTGTTTTTTAATAATACTAATTATATACAAATTACAGTTTCTGGTCAATTAATTAAACTATAGGCGTTTCGGTTGTAAGCAATTAATTTTTAGTTGTTTAGATCTATGTAAAAAACAGCCCGGTTTGCTAGGCTGTTTGTGTAAAACATTTTTAGTCAACCCTTTAAGAGCTTTAGTTGCTGTGAGCTAAGAACTCGCAGATCAACGGAATGTTAAGTGGGAGGGGGAAAGGAATTTGATCTGGCTTAGGAGGCACCAGCAATTGTCCGGAGAAATGCGCCGCATCAATTGAAAGATATTCCGGTACGTTATGACTGACGTGTTCAACGGTTTTCTTGATCAGTTCATTGGCTTGCGACTTTGGCTTAATGGAAATGATCATCCCAGGGCGTACAAAGAACGAGCGCCGGTCAACCTTTTTTCCATTAACGAGGATGTGGCCGTGGCTGACGAGCTGTTGTGCGCTAAAAATTGTTGGGGCCAGATTGAGCCGATAGACGATATTGTCAAGACGGCATTCAATTCTTTCAATGAATTGCTCCGGGGTATTTCCTTTGGAGCGGACAGCTTCCTTGTAGTAGCGGACCAATTGCGAACGGGAGAGCATCCCGTAGATGGCCTTGAGCTTTTGCTGCTCATCTAGCTGGAGGCCGTAGTCGGATTTCTTTTTGCGTTTCGCGCCATGCATTCCCGGAGGGGAGGCTTTGTGCAAAAGAGGGTTGCGTGCACGCCCAAAGATGTTTACTCCAAAACGTCGTGCAATGCGATTTTTCGGGCCGGTATAACGAGCCATTTCTCTCTCCTAATGATGAGGATAAAATTATCAAAGATACACATGCTAATACACTCTTCAATTTTTGTAAATATCACAAGTTACATATCCCGGGGCACAAGACATTAAAAAGGATTTTTGAAAAAGTTTGAAAGGGTCTCTATCACACATGTCGGGGACAAGGCACTGCCGCAGGATAATAGCTCTTCATTGACCTGATATCGGAGCAATCCAATCATGGTATTGTAGTTGGCTAATTTGACTGGATCCGTCGTGTAAAATTGGAGCGCAATCACAAACTACGCCTTTTACAGATTTCACAGCAGCGCAAAGTTGCGGCGCATGACCTTATTCTACAAAATCTGCCCAATTAAGTCCGGTGGGTGGATTTTGAAGAATAAAAAAACATCTATCAACAAACAGACAAAATGTTTTTGTTGATAGATTTTTATCTGATACCACCGAAACAATCTGTCTGGCCGATTGAGAGAGGTTCTATAGATCTTTCCATAAGAGGCACTTGATTTATCGCGCGGCGTTTAACGACAAGAAAGGCCGCGCGATAAAATTGATTTTCGGTTTGTTGCGCGGGCTACATGCTTAATTATTTGATGCTCAGTTGGTTGGGAATGGTGTGAACAGCAGCTTCCTATAATTTGTCTTAGCGATTTGCCGCTACTTTTCTGTGCTCAAATATCCATCCCCATGCCGGAAGAATGCATTTTGGGGATTAAAAAAATCGCCTAAAAATAGATCCCCAAAATGGAAATCTCTGATTTGGGGATGGATTTTATTGCCGCTTTTTGCTTATCATATAGGCATGATTAATCGGGTGTAAAAAATGACAAATCCTCCATTCATTGGCCGTGAGCCAGAAATTGCTAGACTGAAGGGGCTCTTAAGTAAAAAAAGCGCAAGCCTCATTGTCGTTCGAGGACGACGAAGGATTGGCAAAAGCAGATTGCTTGCAGAGTTTGGGAAAGAAATGAAAAGTTTTTTCTTCTCAGGAATGCCTCCCGTAAAAAAAACCAATGCTCGGCTGCAAAGAGAAGAATTTGCAGGTCAAATGGAAAGAATGGGGTTGCCTGGGGCTAAATCTGACGACTGGAGCAACCTTTTCTGGTCTTTATCAAAACATACTCAAAAGGGTCGTATCCTTGTCGTCTTTGATGAGATATCATGGATGGGGGGAAAGGATCCTGCGTTTCTAGGAAAATTAAAAACTGCTTGGGATATGTATTTTAGCAAAAACCCCCACCTGATTATGGCTCTATGCGGATCTATCTCTTCTTGGATTGAAGAAAATATCCTCAGCAGCACTGGATTTGTTGGAAGAGTCACTATAGATCTTGTCTTAGAAGAGCTTCCCTTGAATGTTTGTAATGCTTTTTGGCGACCTAAAGAAAAACTCATTTCTGCTTATGAGAAATTTAAACTTTTGTCAATCACTGGTGGAGTGCCACGTTATCTTGAAGAAATTAATCCTGAATTGCCCGCAGAAAAAAATATTCAAAATCTTTGCTTTACTCGTGGAGGATTGCTCGTGCGAGAATTTGATGAGATTTTTTCTGACCTGTTTTCACGCCGTAGTACAAGTTATAAAGAAATAGTCACGTGTCTTGCAGAAGGACCTAGAGAGCTTTTGGAAATCTGTAAAGAACTTAAACAAACTCGTGGGGGACTGCGTAGTAAATATCTTGATGATTTGGTCAAAGCTGGATTTATTCAGAGAGATTTTTCTTGGCACCTACAGGATGAGAAGGAGACTAAAATAAGCCGCTTTCGCTTGAGTGATAATTATCTTCGGTTTTATTTGAAGTATATCTCTCGCAATCTCTCTAAAATTCAAAAAGGAGATTTTACTCCTTCTGCATCGACAAATTTTCCTGGTTGGGAGGGCATCATGGGATTGCAGTTTGAAAATCTTGTCGTCCATAACCGAAAAACCGTTTTGAAGTTAATAGGAATATCTCCTGAAGAAGTAGTTATGGATGGTCCATTTTTTCAAAGGTCAACAAAAAAGCTTCCTGGATGTCAAATCGACTATATGATTCAAACACGTTTTTCTACTTTATACATCTGCGAAATTAAATTTTCTAAGGATTCTATAGGAAAAAAGGTCATTGAAGAAATGAAAGAAAAAATAAGTCGATTAAAATTACCTAAGCGCTTTTCTATTAGACCCATTCTTATCCATGTAAATGGAGTAGAGAGCGCTATGTTAGATGAAGGATATTTTGATAAGGTGATTGATTTCGGGCAGTTTTTAGAGTGAGATCTGCCTTATATTCTCATCCCGAAACGAGCAAAAGCTATTTGAGGGATTAAAAATTTAGCTCAAAAATACATCCCCAGAATGATATTTGCAGATTTGCGGATGTCTTTTGCGCTCGAAAAATCCATCCGCAAACAGACATTTTGCTATTTGCGGATGGATTGCACCAATTTTCATAGACAAACTAGAGCGGAGCAGAAGTGAGAAAGCAGCTTTCTGCCGCGCTTGATAACGAGATTTGTGTCTGTCGCGCGGAGTTGAGAAACATAAATGCAGATAATTAAAAAAATAATATGCAAAATTATAAAATATTAATTTGAAAATGGTGGGTGGGTCGATTTGGATGATTGGCCTCTCTGCAGTCATATGAAATCGCCAAATGGGTCGATCTTAGTGATTGTGAGGGTGGGTCGATATCAGTGATCGCCACCGCGTCTGTGAAATGAAACCGCCAAATGGGTCGATTTCAGTGATTGTGGGGGTGGGTCGATCTTGGTGATCGCCAAATGGGTCGATTTCAGTGATTTTTACCAATCCGTCGTCGGCTTTGCTGCAATCCATGAAGCGCAGCTGCTTTCTTATTTGAAGTTATCCGATTGCAAAATAGGGCTGTTGATCAACTTTAACATGAAAATCCTCAAAGACGGAATCCGTCGATTTAGAATATGAATTTTCTCTCTGTGGTTTCCCAGCTCTGTGGTAAAATTATTTGTTTATGCAACAACGCCCCTCAACTTTATGAGCGCTTGCCTAACTTAATGCTCTCATAATCAAAATAATACGCTTTTGGGTTTGCAGTATCTCTTTTAGCGCCAACAACTTCTGTTTTAAAAGAAAGTATTTAAAACCCTCAAAATATATTACTAAATATTGCTAAATATTGCCTGGCGTTAAATGCGTTTTTGATCTATAATTGTTATATTAGTTAGTTATAACTTTAATTATAAAGGTGTAAATATGTCATCTTCAGTGGCGCTGTTGAGTTGTAGATCTCAAAACAAAGTCTTTTTTAAAGACAGTAATTTGTTGGAACCAAAAATAATTGATTGCGAAAGTCCATGTTCAATTCTTGATTCTGTTGATTTTACTAAAATTTTTAAATTGTTCGACCCTGTATTGTCGGAAAAAATTACAAACTGGATTTATAATGATAAGGCTGTTAATGATGAAGTGGATAAATTAATTAATTCTTTTAAAGTAAGAGATGTTTTTTATGAAAATGAAGAGTTTTTTTTCAAGTTATCTGAAAATATTTATAATGGAAGAACTATTTCTAGGGAAAGTTATGATTATAAAGCTGATTTAGATCACGCGAAAAAAGTGCTTCAGAATTTAAAAAAAATAAACAATAATTGTTCGTTGGCAGAACAGATTGCAGCACTATTTCACGATATTGAACGCTGCGTTAATTGTAAAATTTCTTTAGTTGAACATGGAGAAAAATATCCAGGTATTGATAATGAGTTGAGAAAACTGTTTCTTCATCCTTGGAATTCGGTTAGGATTTTGCACGCTGTTTTTACTAAATTAGATATTTTAAATAAAATGTCACCAGATTTGCTGAAAAAAACTTATTTATATATTTTATATCATGATGCAAGAGAAAAGGGGTTTTCTTTTAATGGAGAAATAGTGTTGCCACCTTTACAAGATGAACATGATTGTAATAGTGTTGCTCGTATATCTGATGCAGATGCAATAGATTTTTTTGACATTTCCCGGTTTAAGCTTTTTTTTACCCATCCTAAAAGGCCGGTAAAAGAGCCAAAAGAAATTTGGGAAAGAGTTGATATGTGCATCGGAAAACTCTCTCCAAATTCTATTGATGTAATTATGAAATCATTTGTCGTTTCCAGCGATCCGGTGCCAAATTCATCTGACGGCTTCGTGGTGGGGCTAGAGTCGGTTGATGCAACAAGTTCTGGAGACGGTGGCACAAAGTTTACGACTAAACCACCGGCAACTCCTTCTGTTTTAAGTACTTGTGACTCAGCGGGAACTGCTGCAATTTGCATGCCAAAGATTTATAGCGAAGTCATTAATAAGTTAGCCAGGCAGAAGGCCCCTTAATCAGGAGAAGCCCTCTGCTTCAGCTGAGGGAGTATTCATATTTTCTTCGGAGCTGCAAAAGTTTTAGGATCCGTTTTTGCGTGGGTTCTAAAACGACTGTCAGTCCAGGCTTGATCCCTTTTTCGGACAGCGCAAAGGCCTGCATTGTATTGCAGATCCGCCCATCCAGCCGCACGCCGACACCCTGGATCCCTACCATATTGCCCCAGTCTCCAAACATCTCTAAGGTCATCTCGCAGGCTGTAATAATGAAGAATACTTTTTTATTGGGATTATTGTGGACGATCTCAAAGATCTGCTCGCCGATATAATGTATCGTCGTAATGAAAAGGGGTATGGTATTTTGCTCAGGCAGGGCATGCACGGCCTTGCCAATAAAGCATTGACGGCAGACGGGATGTTCATGGTCATGCATGCAATTGGTGGTGAAACGGCCTGAAGGGCACTCATGGGGTTTATGGCAATAGGAAAAGCCTGCGACGAAAAGAGCTTCTTTGTCTTCAAGCAAATGTTCAAACTCGCCTAAGTTTTGTATCCCGTATAAAAACAGATCGCCGTCGCGGGTATAAGATTTTTTTTTGAGGCAGGATTTTAATAGAGCACAGGTGTATTTTATTGGGCGGCGGAAAAGATGGCGCGGGATCACTCTGTTCTTATCGTGTGCAAGAAGATATTTTAGGCTCTTCCATTTCAAAAAAGAGCGCGTGGCTTCGGTGATGCCGGGCATAGATGGTAAATGGGCTGCTGTTTTAAGAGGATGTTTTAGTCTAGCCTCGGCTGCGCCCTCCTCCCATTTTTTTTCAAATTCTTGCCAAGATTGGCTGTCGTTCCAGAGTTTTAGTTTGTCATTCATAGGTGCAATTGTAACCTTTTTGGGTATAAATGTCTGAGTTGATTTATTCGCTTTGTCAGGAACCTTCAGTAAGCCAAACTAAGCTGGTCTTAGAAATTTCTTTGGCATCTTCTGGCCTGAAGCGGCAACTTTATCGCGATATGCTGCCAGGTTTTGCCAAAGATAAAGAAAGCGAACTTCTAGCCCAACTTATCAAAGAAGAGCTGCGCTTCAGCGGCATTTCTCCGCTTAGCTCGCAAGCAGATACTCATCCTTTCAATAAAGTTCGTCTTCCGCTTGCCAGATCAAAAGAGCTACTTAAACAATTGGCTATGACGCGGCGCCTGTTTTTCAAAGGGCAAAAAATTGTGGTCGACCCATTTTCTTCAGTGGAATTGTACTGTCTGGCGTCCAAAAGCCAAGATGGGGGTTATCGCATAGAATGGCGATGGAAGCTTGGATCACGAGAAGGGCCGATTACAGATTGCGCGGCGATTTTTCCTGGCGACCCGCCTTTTTTGATCAAAGACAGTATCTTGCAGTGGTTCAAAGAGGGGGTTGATTGGAAAGCTGTTTCCTTTGCGCCAAAAGAGCTTGCGGGCAAGGCGCTTGAGAATTTTATTGAGCGACATGAAAATGTAATCTGGCAAGATCCTCCTCCCTCATCATCTTCAGTCCGAGCTGAGGTCTGGCCGCAATTGCAGCTGACAGATCGCAGCGGCGGCTTTGCGAACCTTTGGATGGACTACGGCGCTCATGGAAAAGTGGCGGCTCTCGATGGAAAAAAAGCCCCCTGGCGCGATATGGCAGCTGAAAATGGTTGGGAAAAAGACCTTCTTGAGACAGGATTTCTTAAGAAACAGGTCGGCAATTCCTGCTACTATTGTCCGCTTGATCAAGTTGCCAGGAGCTTAAGCTTTCTGCTGGAAATCGGCTGGAAGGTCTACGATTTTAAAGGCCGGCAGGTGATGCGGCAGGGACAAGCTGATCTTTTGTTGGAGCTGAAAGAGGAAGTCTGTGTGCAAGGGAAAGTGCGCTATGAGGAACATGCGGTGAATTTGCGCGATGTGATGGGTGCTTTCAATCGCAGGGAGCGGTTTGTTGAGCTAGCTCCTAATGCTGTGGGTCTGCTCGACGCTGAAGCTGTGGAACAAAAATGGGGCTGCCTTGGCGATGCAGAATGGATCGGTGAGTCAGCTAGAGTGAAAAAAAACCACTTTGGACAATTAGAATCCTTTTTGGAAGACAAAGCAGTTCAATGCTCAAGCGAGGTAAGAGAGCTGATTGAAGGTGCTAGAGATATATCGGAGGTACCAGCTGTTGGGTTTTGCGGGACGCTGCACCCCTATCAACAGGAGGGGTTGAAGTGGCTCTGTTTCTTGGAAAAATGGGGGTTCGGCGGTGTTTTAGCAGATGAGATGGGTTTGGGAAAAACAGTGCAGGTGCTAGCTTTTCTATCCCATTTGCCGCAAGGGGCGCATCTGATCGTCGCGCCCACCTCGCTCTTGTTTAACTGGCGAAGAGAAATTGAGAAATTCCTTCCCGATTTTCCAATCTACATCCATAGCGGTCCTGAGCGTCTTTCTTCTTTAGAAGAGTTGCAAACAAAACCGGTGATTTTGACATCATATGCGATCTTGCGGCTCGATTTCGCCCTGATGCAGAGCGTTAACTATCATTGCATTATATTAGATGAGGCGCAGCTGATCAAAAATCCTGAAAGTCAAGTGGCGCAGGCGGCTTATGCCCTAAAGGGAAAACTGCGCCTGGTCGTGAGCGGAACCCCTATTGAGAATCGGCTGGAGGACCTCTGGTCGCTCTTTCACTTTGCTATGCCCGATCTGCTCGATGAAATGCAGGTCTTTCGCGCCAAGGTGCTGGCTGCGCAATCAGACCCGCGCTATCTTAAACAGATCCAAAAAAAGACGCGCCCTTTCTTGCTCCGTCGCACAAAAGAGCTGGTGGGCTCCCAGCTGCCTCCTAAAGAGATCCAGACCATCTGGGTGGAAATGTCCGTCCAGCAGCGCGCTCTCTACGAAGAATGGCTCTTTAAGACCAGGAACGGCCTGCTCAAAAAGATCGAAAGCGAGGGAACAAAGGTCAACCGTATGGAAATTCTCGAGGCGATCTTGCGCTTGCGCCAACTGTGCTGCCATCCGTTCCTCGTCGATGCCGCTCTGGAAGGTGATCCCATTGCTTTAAGCGCTAAATTGGAGCGCGTTATAAGTGACATTCAGGAGGTGGCAGATGAAGGGGGGAAGGTCCTGGTATATAGTCAGTTCACGCAGATGCTGCATCTAATAGAAAAGGAGCTGAAGCAGCGCAATTTAGTTTACGTTTATCTCGATGGCAGTACTAAAGACAGAGAAGCGGTTGTGGAAAAATTTCAAAATGATCCGGATACGCCTATCTTTTTGATCAGCTTAAAAGCTGGCGGTGTTGGACTCAATCTGACAGCTGCCGATTATGTTTTTTTATTTGATCCATGGTGGAACGAAGCGGTAGAAGCGCAGGCGATCGATCGCGCCCATCGCATGGGCCGCACCGGAGCAGTGATCGCCCGCCGCTATGTGACAGCGCTTTCTATTGAAGAGAAATTGATGCGTCTTAAAGAACATAAAAAAAGTCTAGCTCATGGGGTCTTGGAAGGTGAAGCTGCTTTCGAGGCGCTGACTATAAATGATCTAAAGGAGCTCCTTACAGGCTAATCAAGGTCTTCATCTAGCGGCTTTCCTTCTTGCAGCAGTTCGTGGGCGGCAACTTTCAGTGTTTTAATTCCTTCTTCAAACCCCACCTCGATGAGCAGGGCGTCAAGATAGCGCAATTCTGTGAGCAATTGATCGTTAAGCGACTCAAGCTCAGAGATTCTTTTGAGCATTTGTTCTTTTTGCATCTTTTTTCCCTTTAATTGAGGAGGCATGGACAGGCCAGGCTCCTTTGGCAACAGGTAAATAGATGCGAAAAGTGTGCCAATCTGGTACACCTTGCTAAAAAGAACAGGACGTATAAAATGATATTAGACATAAGTTGGTATAAGTCAGGAGGAAGACGTATGAAGCATTTCCAATTTCTTACACTTTGCCTATGTCCGCTTTTCTTGCTCGGCTGCAGCGCAAATAAAGAAGAAGGGGAAGTAAATATTGATCAGATGGTCTTGAATGAGGAGGAAGAGGTGGAGTGGACGTCTCAAGATAGGGACGAGGGGAAAAAAATTGCCGCCATCGGAG
>Ga0209324_10003623_pt1 | contig 10613 bp, 9 predicted proteins | sample Rifsed19ft3_FD_184015 | JGI IMG/M metagenome (GOLD analysis project Ga0209324, IMG submission 184015) | Soil microbial communities from Rifle, Colorado, USA - sediment 19ft 3 (version 2) | ecosystem: Environmental > Terrestrial > Deep subsurface > Rock core/Sediment | place: Rifle, Colorado...
TATACAAACGAGGAGCTTCGCGAGGGGGCCGATCGTCGTCATCCGAGGCATCGCGAGGATGACGATGACCGCGACGAGGACGATGAGGAAGATGAGGGCGAGGACGTACGTTGCGGAGACCGTGGAGGCGATGAACGGATAGGGGTAGCCGACGCGCGAATATGATTCGATCACAGTCCGCTCCCACACGTCGTTATCGAACTCCTCCGTCGTCTCCGTCGTCCACCCGAAGATGTGAGCGTCCCGCGATCCGTCGCGGAGTTCTGTGAATGACCACACCGGGAGCGCTAGGGCGAGGAGAGAGAGGACGATCGCGAGGCCCAAGGCGAGCCTCGACACCCCGATGCGTGTCACCTGACCGGTCAGTCGCTTGAGAGAGTCGGTGGGGCGCATGGGGACGACAATGGACGGCGCGGATAAAAAGGGACCGCCTGGCCAGAAGAACTTTGAAGTGCATGTGCGGTCCCGACGCGGGTGGCGCCGGATGGGCAACGCGGATCTCCTCGTGACGAACGCGAAAATCTACACGGCAAGGCCAACGGACCCGTGGGCGGAAGCGATCGCATGCACAGACGGCCGCATCGTCGCGATCGGGGCCACGCGGGACACGGAACGATCCGCGGGGCCGAAGACGAAACGGCTCGACGCTCACGGACGTCTCATCCTCCCTGGGTTCATCGACGCGCACACACACCTCATCTGGGGGTTCGAGCTCGGGACGTGGATCGACCTCACAGACTGGCCGTCCCTGGGAGAGGTCCAAGAGCGGGTCGCCCGGTACGCGAGGGACCACCCCGACGACGCAATCCTCATCGGGCACGGGTTCGACTATGAGGCGCTCCAGGCCGGGAGCATGCCCGGAAAGGAGGCCCTCGACGCGACCGTCTCGGATCGTCCCGTACTGCTCACGTCCTGGGACGGCCACACCGGGTGGGCGAACAGCCGCTTCATCCGGATCGCCCAGCGGATCGCCGCGGAGCGCGGGCGGGACGTCGGAGAGATGCAGCTCGACCCCGCAACCTCGGAGCCTACGGGCGTTTTCACGCGGACGTTCGACCTGACCCCCCTCGTGCCGGAAGTCCAGGCCCGTCGGTCCTTGGATGGCCTCCGGAGGACCGTCTCCGAGGCCTCCCGGTGCGGGATCACCACCGCGTTCGACGTCCAGGTGAACCGGGAAGACGTGCACGCCTACGCCGACCTCCGCGCGCGGGGCGAACTCACCGTGCGCATGCGGATCGCGCTCTACCACCCCGAGGCGACGGACCCGTCCGCGTACGCCGGGTTCGAGGCATCGAAGGCGGGGTTCCAGGACGACTGGATCCAGGTCGGCGCTGTGAAACTCTACATCGATGGCGTCGCGGAGACGGGGACCGCCGCGCTCCTCGATCCGTACACCCGGGATCCGAGCGCACGCGGACCTGCGCTCTACACTTTCGAACGCTTCCGAGAGATCGTCGCGGAGTTCGACCGACGAGGCTTCCAGATCTGCACGCACGCGTGCGGAGACCGGGGTGCGCGCCTCGCCCTCGACGCGTACGAGGCGGCGGCGCGAGCGAACGAGACCTCGGGCCGACGCCACAGGATCGAGCACTGCGAGCTCCTCGCCCCGTCGGACCTGCCCCGGTTCGCACAGCTCGACGTGATCCCGTGCATGATGCCGCGGCACTCCGCCCCGGAGCTCACGGCTCGATGGCGCGACGCCGTTGGCCCGGATCGGGCGGACGCGGGGTTCCCCTGGCGCGAGCTCCGCGACGCGGGTGCGAGCCTGGCCTTCGCGAGCGACTGGCCCGTGGCCCCGATGGACCCCCTCCTCGGTATCCGGGAGGCGACGGGACGGCTTTCCCTTCGAGGAGGACCGTCCGGGCATCGGATCACGATGCAGGAGGCCGTGGACGCGTACACCCGCCAGGCCGCATACGCGTGCCATGCGGAGTCCACGCGGGGGACCCTCGTCGTGGGCAAGTACGCGGACTTCATCGTCCTCTCGGACGATATCTTCACGATCCGAGAGAATCGCCTCGCATCCGCACGTGTCATCGGGACGTACGTCGCGGGACGGAGCGTGTACTCGGAGGCGGGTTGAGGAAGCAGACTAGCGGAGGTACGAGAGCTCCTCTTCCCGGCGACGCCGGACGACGCCTCGCTCGAGGCGCTTCGCGATCTCCTCGTAGAACTTCACCGTATCCTCGTCCAGACTCGGGCCGACGGACTTCGCGGCCTCCTGGAAGTGCGCCATCGTCACCTTCCGGGCCTTCTTGCTCTCCCTCAGGGCGATCATCGCAGCCTCCCGGCACAGCCCTTCGATGTCCGCACCCGTGTACCCGTCCAGCTCGACCGCGAGCTCCTCGAGGTCAACGCCTTCGAGGGGCATCTCTTTCGTATGGACCTTGAGGATCTCAAGGCGCGCAGCCTTGTCCGGCGCCGGCACGAGCAGGATCCGGTCGAATCGACCCGACCGGAGGAGCGCGGGATCGATCATGTCGGGGCGGTTCGTCGCCCCGATGATCACGACACCCTCGAGGGTCTCCAGGCCATCCATCGACGTGAGGAGCTGGTTCACGACTCGCTCGCTCACGCCGCTGTCGTTGTCGGTTCCGCGGCGGTGTGCGATCGCGTCGAGTTCGTCGAGGAAGACGATGCAGGGCGCGACCTGCTTCGCCTTCTTGAAGATCATGCGGACGGCCTTCTCCGACTCTCCAACCCACTTCGACATGACCTCGGGTCCCTTGATCGAGATGAAGTTTGCCTCGGACTCCGTGGCCACGGCCTTTGCGAGGAGGGTCTTTCCGGAGCCCGGCGGGCCTGAGAGCATCACGCCCCGCGGCGGGCGGATGCCCATCCGCTTGAACGCCTCGGGCTCCTTCAGGGGCATCTCGACGGCCTCGCGGAGCTTCAGCTTGATGTCCTCGAGCCCCCCGACGTCGGCCCACCGGATCCGCGGAATCTCGACGAGGACCTCGCGCATCGCACTGGGCTCGACCTCCTTGAGCGCGTTCTTGAAGTCCTCCGGGGTGACGCGCATTTTCTCCAAGGTCTCCGCAGGGATCGGCTTCTCGAGGTCGAGATCCGGCAGGTATCGGCGAAGGGCCTTCATCGCGGACTCCCGGGCGAGCGCGGCGAGGTCCGCGCCGACGAAGCCGTGCGTGACGTCGGAGAGCTCGGAGAGCAGCTGGTCCCGCTCCTCCTCGACGCCTTCGATCGGCATTCCGCGCGTGTGAATCTGGAGGACCTCCTTGCGGCCGTCGCGGTCCGGGACCCCGATTTCGATCTCCCGGTCAAAACGGCCCGGCCGGCGGAGCGCGGGGTCAATCGCCTCGTCGCGGTTCGTCGCGCCGATCACGATGACCTGCCCGCGGCCCGACAGCCCGTCCATGAGGGTGAGGAGCTGCGCGACGACGCGCCGCTCGACTTCTCCCGTGACCTCCTCGCGCTTCGGAGCGATCGAATCGAGCTCGTCGATGAACAACACGGACGGCGCGTTCTTCTGAGCCTCCTCGAAACGCTCCCGGAGCCGTTCCTCGCTCTGTCCGTAGTACTTCGACATGATCTCCGGGCCCTGGATCGAGTAGAAGTTCGCGCCGGCCTCGGTCGCGACCGCCTTCGCGATGAGCGTCTTCCCCGTCCCCGGTGGCCCGTAGAGCAGGACTCCCTTCGGAGGATCGATCCCGAGGCGTTCGAACAGCTCCGCGTGCTTCAGGGGGAGCTCGATCATCTCACGGACCTTCATGAGCTCCTCCTTGAGGCCTCCGATGTCCTCGTACGTGACCGTCGGCGTGAGGACCTCGCCCTCGCGGACCGGTTCCTCCTTCATCTCGATGATCGTGTCGTCGTGGATCTGCACGATCCCTTTCGGCTGGGTCTTGATCACCATGAACGGGAGCGCGCCTCCCATGAGCGCGATGCCGGGTACGATGACGACGTCTCCCTTGCTCACAGGCCGCTTCAAGAGGCCCCGCTTGACGAAGTTCTCGATGCCCTGACCGAACGAGATCTTGTGGCCCTCGCTGATGATCGGCGCGATCGTGACGCGCTCGCCCTGGAACACCTCGGCCTTGCGGACCTCGACTTTGTCGCCGAGGCTCACGCCGACGTTCCGCCGGACGAGCCCGTCGATCCGGATGATCCCTTTCCCCTCGTCCTCCTGCATCACCCGGAACAGCTTCGCGGCTGTGGACTTCTTCCCGACAATCTCGATGATCTCACCGACGTCCACGCCGAGCGCGACGCGGGTTTTCGTGTCGACACGGGCGCGGCCAAGCCCGACGTCCGATTGGGGAGCCTCGGCCACCTTCAGCTGGACCTTCTCCGGCACGAGCGGTTCCAAAGGTTCGGGCTCATATCAACTTTGCGGACCGGAAATCGAACGCCTCGGGGTCCGTTGCGTTCGCCTCACGAGGGGGGGACCTTCCGTTCCTGTACCTCGCTCGACTCGTGCACGACGAGCTCACGAGCCTCCACGGTCCGGATCCGGCAGTGGGGCCCCACCCGCACCTCGTTCCCGCGAACGAGATTCGCCTCCGTCCCCTCGAGGTAGACCTCGTCGGACTCGATCGTCTCCACGGTGAGCTCCCCTCGGGGTCGGAGGAACCCCCCCGTCCCCTTCACCTGGATCTCCTGGGCGCGGATCGACTTGACGTACGAGGTTCCGCCGAGTTCGATGAGGACCTCGTCGGCCTCGAGCTCGCCCTCGATCCGCACGCTCCCGCTCGAGTGGAACTCGTGGACCTTGACCTTGCCACCGACGCGGAGGCTCCCGCTCGTCATGACCTCGTGGGCGTTGACGTCCTTGGCGACCCGGAGGGAGCCGCTCGACTCGACCTCATGGGCGTCGAGCGAGCCGTTGATCTGTGTGGACCCCGAGGCCCGCAGCTCCGTCACGCGCACGTTTCCCTCGAAGGCACAAGCCCCCGCGACCTTCGCCTCCACGGCCTCGAGGTCGCCTTGGACCCGTGCGCTCCCCGCGGCCTTGAACTCGCGGGTGCGAACGGGCTGGCCCGTGACGGTTCCCGCGCCGGCGATCTTGATCACTTCGTCACTGAGCCTGACACCCAGGCCGCTGAAGTCAACCGCCCTGATCGCCTCGCCCGCTGCGCGCACGGCCTCGCCCGCGGCCCTCGTCGCATCCTCGGTGACCTGGGCGATGCTCTCTTGGAAGGAGGCGTCCGCGGGCGGCATGGCCTCCTCCGGCTCCTCGGGCTCCGACTCGTACCGGGCCTTGATGTCGATGTACGTCCCCTCGGAAATCTCGCCGCGCGCGAGGCGCTCCTCGAGTCGCCGCAGGATGTCCTTCCGTCGCATCGCCGTCGTCCCCCTCGGTCCGGCGTCTATCGCAGGGCCTGGACCCAACCTGCCGGGGTAGGAAGGCGCGCGGCGAAATACGTTTCGTTCACCGGGAACCGCTGTGCACTCCCTGCCACGACTCGCTCGCGTGTTGCGAATCGCCTCGCCAGGGATCGCGCTGTGTCCGCGAGGGCGCCTTCCGCCTCGTGTGCGACGATCTCTGCCATGTTCGCCGACTTGGCCCGGAACATGTAATCGACAATGGGCCCTCGTTATTTATACAAGATTCGCGGATAAAAATAACAACCTCTCCCGACTGCGGGACAACGTCTCCCTGGAGGGAGATGTCGTCCGGCGGGAGGAGGAAGAACTTTGATGTAGGGCGTCGCGGGATGCCGCCCCACGATGCCCGAGGCCCTCGAGCTCGTCCGAATCGCCTCCTCGGAGACCCGACGGCAGATCCTCCGGCTCCTCCAGCAGGGGTTCGACCACCCCGAGGACCTCGCGAAGAAACTCAAGATTCGTCGGACGTCCGTGGACAAGCAGCTCGTCGAGCTGTTCGACTGGGGCCTTGTGGACCGTGCCGCGATGTTCCCGCCGACGGGGCGGCCGCGGATCGTGTATCAGGTGACGCAGCGCGGACGGGACCTCCTCGACGCGCTCGAGCGGGTCGTGAAGGAGTACTCCGCTGCGTTCCGCTCCGATTTCGGACGGGAACTCGAGGCGCTCGAGGCGAAGCTCGCGGCGGGCGAGATCGCGGAGGAGATGTACTTCAAGCGACGGAAGGAACTCGAGGCGCGGTACGGCCTAGTCCTCTGACTTCCGGTCCCGGCTGCGTTGTCGCTGGATCGCCTCGTCGAGGGAGACCTCGCCGCGGGCGACGGCGACTGCGAGCTCCGCGGAGATCGTGACCTCGCCCTCGCTGTCGAGCCGTGACCGTCGTTGGATCTCGCGGACCTCGCCGCGTGTCGGACGAATCTCGAACGGCGGCTTGACCTGCACCCCGGGCGTCCGCGCGATGTCGATCGCGGCATCGACGTCCGGCTGCGCCGTCCTCCGCGTCGTACCGGCCTCGTCGACGACCTCCACGCGCACGCTCTCCTGGACGAGGGCGTTCAGGATCCGGTTCCGGTTCGTGGGGTCGCCATGGCCGACCCGCACCCGGACCCGTGCCGCAGGGAACGTCCGGAGGGCCGTCCGGACCTCCTTCGCGACGGCCTCCGGGGTCTCGGCGATGCGGGTATCGAGGACCTCTCCGTCCCCGACCACGGCGACGCCCGGTGCCCGACCCGGGTCCACGCCGATGGAAAGATCCCGCCATTCCGACCGGCCTCGGAGGAGCTGCAGCGCCTTCGCGATCGCCGAGGGCAAGTCGTCCACCGGGACGACACGCGGTCCCCGGACCTCGGATGCCTCCGCCGGGGACGTGAGGATGGCCCCGACGGTCTCCGGGATCCGTCGGGAGGAGGAGAGGCTCACGAACGGGATGTCCCGAGCCCTGAGCGCAGCGACGAGGTCGTGATACAGGCGGAAATCCCCCGTGAGGATGCCGAGGACCTTGCGCATCTCGACCGCGTTAACGGCCTCGCGGGAGATAACCCTTGGCCGGGCGCGTGATATCAGAGTTGATTCACACCGGTGAAAATCTGCCCGGAACCGATTCATACGCAGGAGAACCATCGGAGCGTCGGAGGAACCGCCCCGAAATGGCTGCTGAGACGGGCCAAGAACTCGACTCGAAGGGTCTGCTTCTCAGGGACGCGCTCGCGATCTTGACCGTGGTCGGTGCCCTCGTCGCCTTCTACGGGATGATCAAGCTGGTCTCGTTCCTCGCCGGGATTCCGTTCCCCTAGGGTTCCCGGAACCGATCGAGGAGTCGACGTCGACCGTCGCCGGTTTTCTCCAGTTCCGCAAGGCGCTCGAAGAGCTTGCGCTCCTCCGCGCTCAGCCGCTTGGGCGTAATCACCATCACGCGGACGAGCTGGTCCCCGCGCCCCGAGTCTCGGAAGGGGGGGAGGCCCTTCCCCCGGAGACGGAGGAGGGTGTGGGTCTCCGTCCCCGCGGGAATCCGGAGCCGCGCGAATCCGTCGATTGTCGGGACGTCGACCTCCGCACCCAGCGCGGCCTGCGCGAACCCAATCGGGAGGTCCATGAGGAGGGCGGCGCCATCGCGCTCGAACGTGGGATGGCGCGAGACATGCACGACGACGTAGAGATCCCCGGGCGCCGCTCCGCGCTCCCCGGCCTCTCCCCGTCCCGGGACCCGGAGCTGGAGGCCGTCGGGAGCGCCCGCGGGGACCTCCACCGCGATCCGCCGCATCTCCGCGACGCGGCCCTCCCCTGCACAGGGCTTGCACGGGACGTCCGGCCATTGGCCGCGTCCCTGGCATTTCCGGCACGCGCCGACGGTGATGAACTGGCTGTAGCCTCGCCGCTGGGAATGGCTCACCTGGCCGCGTCCCCCGCACGTGGGACATGTGACCATGCGCCGGCCCTCCGCCCCGGTGCCGTCGCACGCGGGGCACGGCGTGTCGTAGGGCAGCGTGAGCTCCCGCCGGACGGGGCGCAGGAGGTCTTCGAGGCCGACCTCGACATCGACGCGGACGCTCCGACCCGGGGCCGGCCCCCGCCGCCGGCCGAGACCGCCGCCCATGAGATCCTCGACCAGGCTTCCCCCTACCCCGGACCGGCCGAAGAACGTCGAGAAGAAGTCCCGGCCGAAGATGTCCTCGATGTCCGACGCGTGAGTGAAGCGGGACCAGTCGAAGCCTTCCCCGCCCCAGACCTGCTGTCGGAGCCCTTCCGCACCGTACTCGTCGTAGATCCGACGCTTGTCCTCGTCGACGAGCGCCTCATACGCCTCGGAGACCTGCTTGAACTTCTCCTCCGAGGCTTTCGGGTTCTCCTTGTTCAGGTCGGGATGGTGCTTCTTCGCGAGCCTGCGGTACGCGCGCTTGATCTCGTCCTTCGTCGCCCCGCGCGGGACGCCGAGGGTCCCATAGTAGTCGGGTTCGCCCATGCCCAGCTCGTTCTGCGATATCCGCCGCGTCTACTTCTTGTCTACGTCCTCGAAGTCTGCATCCACGACCCCGGGTCCCTCAGGTCCCGGTTCCCCTCCGGAGGGGGGCGGCGCCGACGGTTGCCCCTGTTGGTACATCTCGAGCCCAATCTTCTGCGCCTCCCTCTGAAGCTCCTCCATTGCCCGCCGGAGCTCCGAGATATCGTCGGAGTGCTGGACCTTCTTCAGCGCCTCGACCGCCGCCTCGACGGCATTGCGCGTCGCCTCGGAGATCTTGGAAGCCAGCTCCTTGAGCATCTTCTCCGTGGAGTAGACGAGGGAATCGGCCTGGTTCCGGGCCTCGACGAGCTCCCGGCGCCTGCGGTCGTCCTCCGCATAGATCTCGGCGTCCTTCATCGCCTGGTCGATCTTCGCATGGTCCATCCGCTGGGGTGCCATGATCGTGAGCTTCTCCGTCTTGCCTGTCGCCTTGTCCGTCGCGGCCACGTTCAGGATGCCATTCGCGTCGATGTCGAACGTGACCTCGATCTGGGGGACGTGCCTCGGCGCGGGCGGGATCCCCGACAGGAGGAACTTCCCCAGGCTCACGTTCTGGTCCGCCATCGGCCGCTCGCCTTGGAGGACGTGGACCTCGACCGTCGTCTGGCTGTCCGCCGCGGTTGTGAAGGTCTCGCCCTTCCGCGTGGGGATCGTCGCGTTCCGCTCGATGAGCTTGTGCACAATCCCCCCTTGGGTCTCCACGCCCAGGCTCAGGGGCGTCACGTCGAGGAGGAGGATGTCCTTCACCTCGCCGCTCAGGACGGCCCCCTGGATCGCCGCGCCGAGGGCCACGCACTGCATGGGGTCGACACCGCGCTCCGGGGGCCGCCCGAGGATCCTCTCGAACCGCTCGCGGACTACGGGCATCCGGGTCGGGCCTCCGACGAGGATGACGTGGTTCACGTCCTTCGGCTCCCATTTCGCGTCCTTGAACGCCTGGCGAATCGGGGTCTCGAGACGCGCGAGCACGGGCTCAATCAGGGACTCCAGCTTCGCGCGGGACAGCTTCCGCTCCAGGTGGAGGGGCTGGCCGCCCTTCTGCGCGATGAACGGGAGGTTAATCGTCGTCTCCACGGTGCTCGAGAGCTCGATCTTCGCCTTCTCTCCCGCGTCGCGGAGGCGCTGCATCGCCTGGCGGTCCCCGGACAGGTCGACGCCGTGCTCGCTCCGGCACTCGGAGGCGAGCCACTGGACGAGCGCGTTGTCCATGTCGAGCCCCCCGAGCTGGGTATCGCCGGAAGTGGAGGCGACCTCGAAGACGCCGTCGCCCATCTCCATCAGAGTCACGTCGAAGGTTCCGCCTCCGAGATCCAGGACGCAGATCCTGCCCTCACCCTTCTTGTCGAGGCCGTAGGCAAGCGCCGCGGCCGTCGGCTCGTTCACGAGCCGGAGGACCTCGAGCCCCGCGATCTTGCCCGCGTCCTTCGTCGCCTGGCGCTGGTTGTCATTGAAGTACGCGGGGACGGTGATCACGGCCTGGGAGATCTTCTCCCCGAGGAAGGCCTCCGCGTCCGTCCTGATTTTCCGGAGGACCATCGCGGAGATCTCCGGCGGCGAGTAGTCCTTCCCGTCGATCCGGACCTTGTGGTCCGTCCCCATCTTCCGCTTGATTTGCATGACCGTCTTCTCGGGGTTGAGCACGGCCTGGCGCTTCGCGGGCTCGCCGACGAGGATCCCATCTTTCGTGAACCCGACGACGGACGGGAACATCTTGCCCCCATACGTGGAGCCCTCGGCACTCGGGATGATCTTCGGCGCGCCCTGTTCCATATACGCGGCCTCGGAATTGGTCGTCCCGAGGTCGATTCCGATGATCCTAGGCATTCGAATCTCCTCCGTTTCTCACAACGATGACTTGCGCGGGACGCAGGATCCGGTCCTGCAACCGGTACCCTTTGCGGACGACCTCCTTGACGGTGCCGTCCGGCACCCCGGATTCGGGAACCCACTGGATGCAGTCGTGAACATAGGGATCGAACGTGGCCCCGTGGGCGGGGATCTCCTGGAGGCCGGCCTCGGAGAGCGCCCTGAGGAGGTTGCCGTGGACCATCCGGAGACCCTTCGAGGCGTCTCCCTGGACGCTCGCGAGGGCGGCGTCGAAATCATCGAGGACCGGGAGCAGCCGGGCGACGAGGGCCTCGTGCGCGACCTTCACGAGAGCTTCCGCGTCGCGTGCCGTCCGCTTGCGGAAGTTCTCGAAATCCGCCTGGAGGTATTGCAGCCGTTCGAACAGGTCAAGCCGCTCCCGCCGGGTCGCCTCGAGTTCCTCCTTCAG
>Ga0209324_10003626_pt1 | contig 10607 bp, 14 predicted proteins | sample Rifsed19ft3_FD_184015 | JGI IMG/M metagenome (GOLD analysis project Ga0209324, IMG submission 184015) | Soil microbial communities from Rifle, Colorado, USA - sediment 19ft 3 (version 2) | ecosystem: Environmental > Terrestrial > Deep subsurface > Rock core/Sediment | place: Rifle, Colorado...
TAAATAAGAAGCCGAGAGATAAAGAGGGGTTTTATCTGCCACATTCCAAGGTAGAAAAAGTTCCCCATGAACGTATGGAGAATGCATAAGCCCAAAAAGAGAAAATACGGCTCCTAGAAAAAGATAAAGGGATGAGCGCTTCAAATTATCGTCAATTAGACTTACCATACAAGCTCCCCATATAAGTGCAGTAACAATAAAACCATTTGAAAGCACTTTCAATATAGTGAATGTTAAAAGACTTTCCCCGGAAAGATTGCCATCCTTGATCCCAAGTTGCGCTGCTTCAATAACAACTAAATTTGCAATTGCTGGAATAAAACACATCGCTACAGCAGGGGCATGATTTTCTGGTACACGACGAAATGCTTGGGATGTAATTTCAAGACCGATAAAAATCAATATTGGAACAATTACCTCCTGTGGCAGGTAATTAGCAATAAAAGAGATATAACCAATGATTCCTCCAAGACCGATAAACAGGCCTGTAGCTAGAGTATATCCTGCCCTTCCTCCCATCTTCTTATAGGCAGGATGACCAATATATGGAGTCGTTTGAAGCACCCCTCCAAAAAGCCCACCAATAAGAGTGGTAATTCCTTCAGTAAAGATAATAAGCCTTACGTCATAAGAATCACCTGCAACCTCAGCGCTTTCGGTAACATCAACTCCACCTATAACGTTAGCAATACTTAGAGGGAGTATAATTGAGATATGATCAAAGGCTACGCGGAAAGATTCGAATGAGCCGAGGCTCGGCAGTGGAAAATGAGTTCCAAATAATAATTCTTCTTTAATAAAATCACCACCATTGTAGACACTAAGGAATTTTAATCCGTAGTAAATAGCAGTCCCGATTATAACAGCCCAGAGAGCACCAGGGAGACCCCAAATGAGCCTTCTTCTCGAAAAAAAGCTGAGGAAGATGATTCCAAGGGAGATAAAGCCGACTAACGGTGATTTAAATAATGTTACAGTCGGGAGGAAGGCTATAAGAAGCAATGCGACTCCAGCAATTGAACCTAGAAGAGCCGCTTGTGGAAAAAGTCGCTTTATCCATGCGCTTGAGAAGGAAAGCAGAATCTTAATTAGCCCCGTTAGAATAATCGTCGCTGTACCTACTTTCCAAGCAAATTCTGCATCTTTTGTTGCTACATAGACAGGTGCTATTATGCCTAGTGTGTATCCAAAAAGAGATACGGTATCAACTCCTAGTGGCATAGCTGTAATATCACTTCTCCCGGTTTTCTTCATGAGCCTGTATGCTATGTATGTAAACATGAGGTTCCCGCATAGAATCCCTATAGCCGTTCCAGGAATCATTTTGAAAAGAACTACCTCTTTTGGAAAACTAAAAACCCCAATAAGCAATCCGGAAAGGATCACAAGATTTGTAATGTTATCAAGCATAAGCCCAAAGAAGGCATTTACATCACCCTTAGCTACCCAAGAATAAGGTTTCATTGGGGTAATAGATATAGCTTTATGAAAGCTTAAAATCAAGTGGAGAAACTAACCCAAATAATGTGTAAGAAGATAGCAAAAGAATATGACATGTCTACTTACCTTAAATTCTCTGGCTCTTTTGGGCATTAAGCAAGAACAATACATTAAGTAGGCACCTAAAAAGTAAAGTCTCAATTTGTTTATTCTTTTCTATATCCACGCTCGACACAGATAAAAGGGTCTGGATATACCAAAACAGCCATCCTGACTTTTTATTCATTAAAGAACCTTTTCCTATAGAGCAAGTGTTTGTGTTATAAAACAATCTTTGTTTAGCCGGGAGGCTATCTAAAGTTTTCACCTGGAATTGGACACCCTTTTACGGTAAAAGTGAAATAAGAACCATTAGTCATTATAATATTAGTAATCTGCATAACACTTCCAGTGTGAGGAAACTAAATTTTACAATAAACTCAAAGATGAAAACAAAAAAAGAAATTGATAAGGACTATAGAGAGAAATTTAAGAAACTCCTTTCACAACTCCAACCCAAAAAGCTTGATCTAGGAGTGGAGTTGTTAATCAAGCAGGCAAAGAAGGAAGCTCTAAATTCTGGAATTTCTTTCGAGGAAGCATGTAGGCGGATTTATGAAAAAGTAGAGAATAGAGTCGAAAATCAGCTTGAACATGCAAAATCTTGTAATATTAAATCCGACTAACTGACATTTGTTAAAGGATTCAATACCACTCTTCTAACAACACAACTGAGTAAGTCTGTAGAAGGCAAGGAGATTTATTCCCATTTCTTTAGAGTGCATGAACTCTAAAGACTAAACTTAGAAGGCCTAAAAAACTCCGCAGCTAATTACTCATCGTTGCTCTATTGCTCTTTTCTGCCTGAACCTTGCTAGCTCCTTTAGATTCTCTACCCCTACAAGATTGCAAAAATCACCAAAGCGTTCACCCGGTCTTTTATTCAGGTGGTACATATTTATTAGTTCTATTATCCTATCAGCCAGATCCCCTGCATCTAAAAGCTCTTCATAAAGCCGATTAAGCCTTGTGCCCTCGAAACTACCACCTACGTATAGGTTATACTTTTTGGGTGAGACACCCATAATACCAATCTCAGCCACAGGCGGCCTTGAACAGGCATTCGGACAACCGCTCATGCGTATCTTTATTTCCTCATTCCCGTAACCTCGCTCTTCCAGCTCGTCTATAAGATAGGGGAGAAACCTCTCGGCTTCGGCGAGTGCAAGACCGCATGTAGGAAGAGCAGGACAGGCTATAGAGTTTCTTCTTAAGTTAGAAATCTCTTTTCCAGTCTTTATTCCGTAGTGCTTAAGCGCATCCTTTATTTCTTCAATTCTATCCTCAGGTATATTAGCAAGAATAATATCTTGAGACGGCGTAAGCCTTACCCCCGGTCTAAACCTCCTTACAATCTCGCGAAGCCCAGTCTTAACTTGTGCCCTTTCGGTATCCTTCAGGCGTCCATTTTCTATAAAAATACCCACATACCAAAGTCCCAGCGTATTCTGCTCATGCCAGCCTAGATGACTTTCCGTATGGCGGAGTTCCATAGCTTCAGGAGGAAGAAGCCCGTAGCCCAGACGTCTCTCCAACTCTTCTTTGAATCCTTCAACTCCCCATTCTTCTACAACATACTTCATTCGGGCGTAGTTTCTATCTGATCTATCTCCATGGTCTCTTTGTATTTCAACTATGCGTGTTATTACATCAATTAAATTCTCAGGGGACGCACCTGCAATAGGGTCGGCAAGACGAGGGAAGGTCCTTATTTTTTTGTGTGTGCTTCCCATACCGCCTCCTACGAGCACATTGAAGCCCTTGAGTTCACCGTTTAGTATCGGAATTATTCCTATGTCGTGGGTGTGCACATCAATGCAGTTGTCTTCTGAGAGACCAATTCCGATTTTGAATTTTCTCGGTAAATACGTCTTCCCATAGAGGGTTTCCGTTTCATCGTTCGACTGAGGCTCACGAACGTCTTCTTCTTTTGTTACAAGCTCTCCGTCGAGCCAGATTTCGTAGTATGCTTTGGATTTAAAACTAAGGTGTTTAGATATAAGCTGAGCCCACTTCTGACCATCGAAAATTGAGCCCTTCCTGATGTTCGATACAGGACAGGCTACGGTATTTCGGTTTCCGTCGCCACAGGCTCCGTAGGTTGAAATGAGCTCTGAATTCAGAAGGCGGATCGTTCCTTCAAGCTCTTTTTTCCCTACTCCGTGAAACTGAATATCCTCTCTTGTGGTGATTCTGAGGGTCCCGTTTCCGTAGAGGTCTGTTATTTTGTTAAGAACCTCCCACTGCTCTGAGGAGAGTTCCCCTCCACCTGGGTTTTTCGTCCTTACCATAAATATATATTTCTTACCTTCTCCCGCCTCTTTCCGCTCATGCCTTACGTCTCTATCTTCCTGCTCATATATGCCGTGGAATTTTAGGATGTGAGTAGTGTCCTTTAAAAAATGATCGGACTCTGCGTTAAGCTCTTCACGGATTGTGCCTCTTAGGCCTCTACTGTTTTCTTTCGCAATCTCAACCTTCGATTTCTTTTCTTCAGACACTAGGTATATTCCCTCACTTTATTGTCTACCAGCCGCTATAAACGGCAAACTACCACCATAATCTAGACCGCAAGATTCATGCCAGAAATTAACCTGCATATTCAGCTTGCAAAAGGGATAATGTGCAACTATGTATATGATCCTCTACTACCGCCATTGTCTCTATCTCAAACTCATACACCTGTGCAATCTCCCTAAATACTTCCTCTACTCTCCTAGCTATATCTTCTCTCAAAATCATCTTCTTGTACTGTTGTGATACTCCCACGTGGTCTCAAGGGCACGGTTTTTCATTGAAATCACCTTAAATGAGAATTTACAATTATGTAATGTTCTTTAATATCGAGGAACATCCAAATCCACTTCAAGCGACCAAGCATCGATGCCGCCTCTTAGGCTTTTCACATTGGTAAAACCATGACCCAGAAAATAACTGGCGGCGTCCAAGCTGCGATCGCCATGATGGCAAAAAAATACAATCCTTGTATCTTTTTGCCAGTTCATAATCTCCTCGGCGTTTTCCTCTGTCACCAATAGTGCTCCTTCAATTCGTGCTATGTCATGTTCCTCCGGTGTGCGAACGTCTAAGAGCTTCAGTCCCTCGCCCCGACGGAGTTGTTCAGCTACCTCCATGGGTGAAATTTGGAGTGCTTGATCAAGCTCGTGGCTGCGCTTGAGGTGCTCAATCACCTCATCTGCATCTCGGAGCTTATGATTACGGCACACCTCCTCCAATGTATCAGTTGGCTGAAAACCGCAGGTAGAGCAACCCCCCACGTGGTATCGCTGAAAGAGCGCACGCCGAGCCCCTGGGAAGATTCTTAAAATCTCTTGCATTTGCATGTGCTTGGTAATCTGTGGTGTGGTCATGTTAATTCCCCTCCTTCGATAGATTTTTTTGTATCTAACTGCTCTCCTCCAAATTGCTTTCCGGCACCTTTCTCAAAGGATTCGCTTACTTTCACGCATCTTACTTCTCCCATTACAATCTCCAAGTACATTCATTTTACCCTTAGTGCTACCGGATATATCTCCTAACCCTTTTCTCCGTTTAGCTCAAGGTTTAAAGTATTAGCATTTGTCATACACATATCCACAGCATAAAGCTGTGGGTTATTTTGCCACCTCATAAATTTATCAAATACTGCCTTGAACTTTGTCTTCACTAGGGAGGAATTAAAATCCCAATTGAAATCCGCTCCTTGTGGGAAGAAAATCTTAAAAAAGGTGGCCTGTTGTAGTTCCGTTCCCTGTAGTCTTAACAATCCAGTTCTTACATAACTGTAACCTCCCCCAAATGCCAGAGCCAGTCCTCTTGCGAGCTCTAGCCTTTCTGCAGACTTTATAGCAAGAGCAGCAAAGACGTCTGAAGCTTCAGGGATCCTATATCTATACTTGAGAAGTTTTTTGTCCATTTCCATAAGGCTTGAAGTGAAAAGTAGAAATTTTTTTGTAAGCACAAGAATAGGGTCATCAGTTACAACATCTTCAGGGGCAAGCTCCCCTATATCTCCGCATCTCTCAAGTGAGCATTTTATATTATCCCATTCCCTTATTGCTATCTTAATGGCTTTCTCTTTCATTGGTCTGTTTATTCTAAAAAGCCTCGTAACATTTCCCCCATCTCTGAATTCCTGAGTTTCCTAAGTGCCTCCTTCTCTATCTGCCTTATGCGTTCGCGCGTAACACTAAACTTTCTTCCAATCTCATCAAGCGTATGTGGGGTTTCTTGACCTATCCCAAATCTCATCCTAATTATCTCCTCTTCCCTAGGAGTAAGAAGTGAAAGAGTTTCTCTTATTCTTTGTGTAAGCGCTACCTTTGCCATAACAGAGTCTGATGCAGGTGACCCATTGTCAGGTACAAACTCAAGAAGAGTCGTTTTCTCCTCATAAAATATAGTTGAGTCGAGGTGTACAATATTTTTTTCGGCTTCTAAAATCCACTTTACTGACTCAATAGGAATCCCCACTTTCTCGGCAATTTCCTCTGGCATGGGTTTTCTTCCCATCTCTTTATGAAGCATTGAACTTATTCTGTGTATCTTGCCTTCTTTCTCACCCACATACACTGGAACCCTAATAGTCCTTGTCTGTTCAAGCAGTGCCCTCGATATTGCCTGATGTATCCACCACGAAGAATAGGTCGAAAACCTGTATCCCTTCGTGTAGTCAAACTTTTCTACCCCCCTCATTAACCCCACATTTCCTTCCTGAATTAAATCCGATAGCGGAAGACCTCGACCCATATACTTCTTTGCTATACTCACTACTAGCCTTAAGTTCGCTTTTATAAACCTATCTCTTAGCTGCTTTGCCTTCTCCGAATATGCTTTCATAAAGCTACTAAGTCTCTCTACACGCTTTGATATAGATTTCCCGTTGCCGTTCTTATGCCTGTTTCTCTTGCTCTTGGTCTCTCTCACCTTTGAAAGTTTATCAATAAGCGCTTTTGTCTCCTTTGCCATTGCCTCGCACTTCTTTATCTTTGCCGAAATTTCGACTTCTTCCTTAGGTGTAAGGAGAGATTCACTTGACATGTCTTTAAAGTAAACATAAAGGAGTCTAAACTGTTCATGCTGAACCCACCGCTTTCCTTCATCCTCTGTGGACTCAAGTTCCCTGGGTTCTAGTTCAGCCCCAGACTTTATCATATCGAGTATGAGATTATTTCCAATTTTAAGAGGCACAAAAGCCTCTTCGTTATCTTGAATAAACTCTCCAAGTTCATTTACTCCCGAAATTGCTCCTTCAAACTCTATATTCCTTATCTTTCCATCACTCATATGTTTAGGATTCCTAAATATTTATCTTAAAAAATTTTCAGTCTACATTTGGAGCTCACTATACTCTGGACATTCCCTGGATATTTCATCTTCCCCCAAATTAATATTGAAAAGCTTACAATAATGTGGTTTTTCCGCTCCTAGATGTATGTTCAGTCTGAAATAACAGCAGGTCAGACACGTTTCTGCTATCAAGAGGTATTCCTTTTCTCTTAATAATCTTTCAATTTTAGATAAAGCACTTAACAATACCTCTTGCTCTTCAACGGTCAGCTCCTCAATAATTTTTTGGAGCTCATAGCCAAGACCTTCCAATTTTTGAATAGTATTCATACCTTTGTAGGTCAAACTTAAAAAAACAACTCTCCTATCACTTTCCTTTCTTTTTCTTAATATCAAGCTCTTTTTTTGTAAAGCATCCAGAACGCCACTAGCTGTAGCAGGAGTGGATGAAAGAGACCTAGCAAGTGTGTTAACAGTAGCTGAATCAGGCCTTATATAGCGGAGAAATAGAAGAGTCTGGATCTGTGCAGGTGTTAGGCTTTTTAACTTGCACTCGTCCCACAACATGTTCTTAATAGCCTGGCTTATGCGAAAAAAGGCTCTGGCTATCCTCGCGCTTACGTGCTTATCTCTGTATTTTGAGTCGAATATTGACATATGAAACCTAATTATTTAGAATTCCTAAATATGTAACACTATAAGCCTAGTTTTGTCAAGATGGTTTAATCCTTTAAAGAAAGCAGTGAAAGGAGGGCAAGATGAGATGAGTAGATTTATTGAAATCGCTAAAACCGGTGAAATAGCTCCAGGTGAGGCAAAGATGGTAGAAGTTGAAGGGGAAAAGATAGCTATTTTTAACCTAGAAGGAGACTATTATGCTATTGATGACACCTGTCCACATGCAAGGGGACCTCTTTCTGAGGGGGAAGTTGAGGGAGAAGTGGTCACTTGCCCATGGCATGGGTCGGAATTCAACATAAAAACAGGTGGAGTACTAAGACCTCCAGCTAGAGGAGGGGTAAAAAGCTACAAGGTTCAGGTAGAAGGTTCTATCATAAAGATAGAGGTTTAAAGAAAGCTCTCAAGAGGCAAGGGTAAATGATTACAACTGAGCTTAAGAAAAGCGCTGAATTAGTTAAGAGGGGTTTTATTATAGGTGCAGCTAATAAATTCTGGCTAACTCCTGTAGGAAAATTGAGGTAATGTAACGTATCTATAATATTGCATGAGGGATTGTGATATGCCGCCTGAACTGCCAAAGGCAAAAATAGCAGAACGGATTTTTTTAACCAATGATCTAATTATAATAAAAATCAAGCCAGAAATCCCCTTTACTTTTAAACACGGTCAATACTGTACGATTGGTCTAGGGGGTGTGGAAAGGCCTTATTCTATCGTTTCATCCCCACATGAGGAATCCTTGGAACTTTTTTTAGAGTTAGTCCCTGAAGGGGAGCTAACGCCCAAACTGTGGCAGGTAAAAGTTGGGGATGTGCTCAGTATTCGACCTAGTGCAAAAGGAGTTTTTACCTTTGATGATAAATATCCAAATCAGTTTATGGTGGCAACTGTGACGGGAATTGCACCTTTTATAAGCATGATCCGGAATTACTTATACCGAGGACTGGATTCCCACACTTTTTATGTTCTACATGGAGCCAGTTATCAGGACGAGTTCGCCTACAAAGACGAACTAGAGAAACTCTCGAGAGAGCATGAAAACATTATTTATATCCCTACAGTGAGCAGGCCAGAAGAAGAGAGAAACAAAGGCTGGCAGGGAGAAAAGTTACGAGTGAATTTGATTGTTGAGAAGTATCTTAAGAAATTTTCCCTGGATCCTAAGACCACCTTGGTATATGCCTGTGGGCATCCTGGAATGATCGAGGACGTTAAGCAGAGGCTAGTAAGTAAAGGGTATAAGGTCAAGGAAGAGAAATTCTGGAGAGAGTGAAGGAATATGATAATATACCTTATATTGAATATCTTATAGTAGATTGAAATAACTCAAGTGGAAGTTCCCAGAACCTTACACGCACGGAAAACCTCATGCTATCGTGGAGAAAACAAATATGTGTGCAGAAACATTTATCTTGTGCAATTGAGTTTATTTCATCCGCTCTTACTTTAGAATTCCAGAAGGCTTGGAAGTCACAGCCATAATCTCTCAGATTTCTTAGAGATCCACGAAGTTCGCATGCTCTAATATTTCCATCATAATCAATAACCACTGCCGTCTCCCCTGCAGTGCAAGGCATAGGCCAGCGGTATACTCTTTCCAGCGCCATTGTGGGAAGCAGCACCACGGTAAACAATATTGTCGCCAGTATTAGAGTGGGTTTGAATCGGTCTGCTCTAAATGAATCTAATTTGGCAGCACGAAGTTTATTTCAGGATAACTAACGCGGTGGTTGAAGAGTATATTTGGATTTATTGTAATCTTCTTTAAAAACATAATGAATCTAATGAACTAGTTTATGTTGAGGGGAGTGGTGCCGAATGAAATCTACGACCACTCCCATAAACCCATTCCAGGATAAACATCTTCATTTTTAGGTATTATCTCATCACTGTACTCAATTCACAACTAAGATTCTTAATAATAAGTTATGGACTGATACTTGTTGTTGACTGTAAAAATTTCTTATAACATAAGTTCATGACTGCTTATAAAACCGATTTAAGAAGAATTGAGCGATGGATAGAATGCTCACGCGTCGTGATTTGTTAAAAAGCATGACTGCGGCGGTTGTTGGTAGTGCTACCGCAGCCACCGCTGCGGAAAAATCAAAGAAGTCGTTTTAAAACGAAAATATCTTGAAGCCCTATGGCATCTACGAAATGCTAACATTAGACTTCATCTGGCTCTCTGGGGAGGTGGAACTATGAACAAAAGTGATATTTCCGAATCGACCATCGTAGTGCCGCCTTGTATTATTTCAGAATAAACTAGCTAATATTTTTAGAAAGTAGAGTTCGGCTTAAAATGTTAATATTTATTTGAAGTTAACTGTAGAAGACCATCCAACACAAGAGGACTTAGAGCATCTTAGTATTCGAGGCGGCAATATACTTCTTGGACTTTATAGAGGAACCCCGCTTCCACAAAGAAGCGTATGGCAGGCTGTACGAATGCCCGATAAAATCGTTCTATTTCAGAAAAATATTGAAAGAATCTGTAGAAGTGAAAAGGAATTAGAAGAAAAAGTCTATGAAGTTCTTCAACACGAGATTGCTCACTACTTTGGACTCTCTGATAGAGAGATTTATGAACTTATGGGTCCGAGTTAAAACTACAAAAGGATATAATTGTAGGGCTCGTTCCCCGAACGAGCTCCCGACGAATTCATCGAGGGGCTGACGAGGGCATCAGCCCCTACAATCTTCCTCGTGGTAACTCAGAAAAAATAGGAAAAAATAGGGACAGACACTATTTTTATTCTTTCATCCCCAAATAAAAATTTTCTTAGCAGACACGTCAAAGCGGACCTTATGACCAACACATTGAGGATACAATTTATATATCTTATCAGTCATCTCTTTTCCTAACTCAGTTATTTTAGCAGTGTCACTTGCCAAATGGGCGATTTGTATTGATTTTTGTAAATGCCATAACTCTTCATAATCTCCATTTTTAATAGGTATTGGATCCATAAATAACCTCCTTCATCTTATATATATGTATAAGTAGAATATATGAAAGTCAACGCTTACAAAGTAAGAGTGCGATCGATTTTAACTTGATAATTCCCTGTAGCTTGGAGGCTGTCCGACAATAA
>Ga0209324_10003632_pt1 | contig 10602 bp, 6 predicted proteins | sample Rifsed19ft3_FD_184015 | JGI IMG/M metagenome (GOLD analysis project Ga0209324, IMG submission 184015) | Soil microbial communities from Rifle, Colorado, USA - sediment 19ft 3 (version 2) | ecosystem: Environmental > Terrestrial > Deep subsurface > Rock core/Sediment | place: Rifle, Colorado...
ACTTCCAGGACGCGGGGGCCGAACTCCACGATTTCATCCAAGAAGAGCACACCCATATGGGCGAGGGAGATCTCGCCGGGTTGCGGCCAGGTGCCTCCGCCTACCAAACCGGCATGAGATATTGTGTGATGCGGAGAGCGAAAAGGGCGAGTATGAATAAAAGGCGTGCTGCCCGGCAACTTATCGGAAACAGAATAGATGCGAGTAACATCCAAGGCCTCGTCAATGCTTAATTGAGGCAGGATGCCGGGCAAGGACCGGGCCATAAGAGTTTTACCTGCCCCTGGTGGCCCAACCATCAGCATATTGTGGCCACCTGCAGCCGCCACCTCCAAGGCTCGTTTTACTTGCTCCTGTCCTTTGACTTCGCGTAGATCCGGATAGACCTTCTCAGGGACGGCAATATCCCTGGGCTCGTATTGTTGCGGGCCGATTAGCGTCTGGCCGATCAGATGCTCATACAGTGACCGCAAGGTGGCGATGGGTAGGACTTCAAGATCAGGAATTAACCCGGCTTCGTTTGCATCGGCGGCGGGAACAAAGAGGCGGCGGATACCCTGCTCGCGCGCCAGAGCGGCCATTGGCAACACCCCGCGCACATGGCGTACGGTGCCATCAAGGGATAATTCTCCCAACACTAGGGATCCATCCAGGCTTTGAGGCGGGATCTGGGCGCTGGCAATCAGGATGCCCAGGGCTATGGGCAGATCGTATACTGGACCTGCCTTCCGCACTGAGGCTGGGGCTAAGTTCACGGTGATGTGTTTGCGGGGAAAGAACAACTCTGAATTTGTAATGGCCGATTGCACTCGCTCCCGGCTCTCTTGGACGGCTGCATCCGGCAGTCCCACAACAATGGTCTTAGGTAAGCCACGCCGGAGGTCAACTTCAACTTCAACGACGACCCCATCCAGGCCTACGACAGCACAGGAGTACACCCTGGCAAGCATTCGCTAAGTGTAGGTGGGCTAGCCACGCTTGTCAATCGGTCCCACCATGCCCACTCAGTTGTCTTGCGGATAGAATTGGTGGCGTGAGTATCTCACGGCGAGAATTTCTAAAACTCTCATCGTTATCTGCAGCAGCCCTGGCTGCAGCCAGTCTACCTGTGGTTTCGAAGGACGCGACAGGACTCATTGGCAGGGTAGCTTATGAATCAGTTAGCGTCTTCGATCGCCCGATCTTCAATGCCTCAACGACTGCCTATCGATTTCGGGATGAGTTGTTGAATGTCTTCTACTCACTGAATCCGCTGACCGGTCCCGCGTATAACCCCCTTTGGTATCGGATTTCCGACGGCTATGTGCACGCCGGCCTGATCCAGCCGGTCGGCATCGAAAACAATCAACCGGTTGATGCAGTTCCGCAACAAGGCGGACTATTCCGAGTCACCGTTCCTTTTACGCAACCATACAAATTTACCAGGCAAGGTGGCTGGCAACGGGAGCCTCTCTTCCTACTCTACTTCAACTCAAATCACTGGGTTACGGCTATTGTCGAAGGACCAGATGGCGAAGCCTGGTACCAGATCACTGAGTCATGGGAAGGGGTTCAATACTATGCAAAAGGGATACACCTGCAGCCGATCCCAGATGAGCAGTTTTCCCCTACTTTCACTGACGTGCCTGCCGCCGAAAAACGTATAGAAATCTCACTCGCCCTGCAATCCCTGACCGCCTTCGAAGGCGACAGGATCGTGCTGCGCACCCCAATCTCTTCCGGTGTGCGCAATACAGGCGCCTCGGGGCTCCCTACAGAGACGCCAAAGGGAAGCTTCAACGTCAATTCAAAATTGCCTGCCAAATATATGGGCGACAATCGACTGACAGATACCTTGGGTGACAAGTACCTGCCTGGGGTTCCATGGACAGCCTTTTTCGCAGAAGGAGGCTACGCTATCCATGGGGCTTATTGGCATAACAATTTCGGATGGCCCATGAGTCGCGGGTGCATAAACGTGCGACCGCTTGAGGCGCAGTGGCTCTATCGCTGGATGACGCCTGTGGCTGAGGTCGGCGAATGGGAGGCGCGAGGGCTGGGTACCCGGGTAATCGTCGCTTGACCCGGTACAAAAGGCTAAAAAACTAGGGATATATGTAATTTCGCGGGGGATTGACTCGCCAAAGGCTTGGTGGGATAATGTAAACGGTTTCAGAGTCTTATGGCAAGAAAACCGACCTCATCTTCCATCACAATTCGGGATGTTGCTCGCCAGGCGGGGGTATCAGTAGCGACAGTGAGCCGCTACATTAACGCCACTGCCCGCGTTTCGGAACCAGTGGCTGAACGCATAGAAGAGGTCCTGACGAGGTTGCGCTATCGCCCGCATGCCGCCGCCCGGCAGTTGGCCACGCAAAAAATGATGGCCATCGGCTTGCTGCTCAACAGCATTTACAACGACTTCTTCGGACCCTTGCTTTATGGTATTGAGGAATTGGTCCAACAAAATGGTTACAACTTACTTGTAGCCACCAGCAGGCCCGAACGACGAAAGGGATCGTACCCTGCCCTCGGAGCCCACAATGTGGATGGGTTATTGGTATTTGCTGACAGCTTGAGTATCAGCGAGTTAAGGGACCTCCATGCTCAGAAATTGCCAATGGTCCTGATTCATCGATCCAGCCCTGACGGCCTGGATATTCCCAGCGTCACGGTTGAAAATAAGGCAGCTACCTTTCAGATCATTGATCATTTGATTACCCGGCATGGCAGACGCCGGATCATCTTCATGCAGGGCAAAGTGGAGCAAGAGGACTCTTATTGGCGGGAAGTAGGGTACAGGGAGGCGCTCAAAGCCCACGGGATTAAGTTTGACCCCAGTCTGGTGTTACATGGGGATTTTGAGCGCGATGTGGCTTATTTGTCCATGCGTAACTTTCTTTCCCAGCCCAAGCGCAAGAGCTTCGATGCGGTATTTGCGGGCGACGATTCGGCGGCAATCGGCGTGATGGAGGCGCTGGAGCAAAGTGGATTGAGTATCCCTCAGGGAGTTTCGGTCGTAGGGTTTAATGATTCGAGGCACTCAGCCTTCCTCAATCCTCCACTAACCACCATAAAGGCTCCGACCCATGAGGTCGGCAGAATTGCCACTAAGCATCTGTTTAGCCTCATCACTAATCATCCGGTCGACGCGATCACACTTCTGCCCACGGAGATCATCTTAAGACAATCTTGCGGGTGCACCAGTTAATTTAGCTGGTGCGCCCTTTTTTTCCTAGACCTAGTCTCGGAAGGAGGTGGTGTTTCAAACGAAATGAAAACGGTTACATATAATCAGCCAATTACCTAACTTTTTGAAGAGGAGAAGTATAAATGAAGAAGCATTTGCAAGTCTTGCTTGGCCTGCTAGTAGTTAGTTCGTTGCTGCTGGTGGCCTGTGGTGGTACCCCTGCTGCTAATACTGCAGCCCCTGGCGAAGCGACCACCGCCCCAGAGGAACCCAGTGGACCGGTGGAGGTTCGCTGGTTCGTTGGCCTTGGCGCCGGCGCTCAGCCCGAGCAGCTCGCAGGACAGGAAGAAGTCGTCGCAGCTTTTAATGAAGCCCACGACGATATCGAACTGGTGCTGGAAATCGTACAGAACGACGTTGCGTCTGACACCCTGAGCACCCAGATCGCGGCCGGCAATGCCCCGGATATCGTCGGGCCTGTCGGTGTGGAAGGTTCCAACCTGTTCACCGGCTTGTTCGCGGACCTGCAGCCGCTGATCGACAGCTCAGGTTACGATCTTTCTGTCTACGATCCGGCGACTGTCGAGTTCTACCGCGAACCCAGCGGCGCTTTGACAGGTCTTCCGTTTGCCGTGTACCCGTCGTTCATTTACTATAACACCACGTTGTTTGACGAAGCCGGCCTAGAATACCCACCGCATTCGGTTGGTGACCCCTATGTAATGCCGGACGGTACTGAAGTGGATTGGGACTACGATACCCTCCGCGAGATCGGCATGCTGCTGACTGTGGACGCGAGCGGTAACGATGCCACCAACGAGGATTTCGATCCCGCTAACATCGTGCAGTTCGGTTATCACACCCAATTCACGGATGCCCGCGGTGAAGCGACCCAGTTCGGTGCGGCCTCCTTCGTGGACGGCAGTGGCAACGCGGTTATCCCAGACAATTGGCGTGCTTACTTCAACTTCACTAATGAAGCGGTTTGGACGGACTACTGGCAGCCGAACAATACCTACCTCAACAGCGATCTGCTGTTGGCTGGAAATGCTTTCGGCTCCGGGAATGCGGCCATGGCTGCCATCCATCTGTGGTGCCATGGTTGCTACAGCGGAGCGGACTTTGATATCGCGGTGATGCCCGCTTACAATGGCGAAGTCACGGCCAAACTCCATGCCGACACGTTCAAGATCATGGACTCCAGCGCCAACAAGGAAGCGGCTTTCACCGTGTTGAGCTACCTGTTGGATGAAGGAGCCCCGACCCTGTTGATCGCTTACGGGGGTATGCCCGCTCGGCAGAGTCTTCAGGCCGATTACTTCTCGACCTTGGATGACGCTCACGAGCAGCAGATCGACTGGGACGTTGCGATCGAGATGTTGGGATATCCTGACAACCCGAATCACCAAAGCAATATGCCCAACTTTGCCCGCGCAACAGAGCGGATCAATGAGTTCCAAAGCCTGTGGCGTGGCACGGCCGGCGTTGATATCGACGCTGAGCTCGATGCCCTGCAGACTGACCTGCAGGCCATCTTCGACGAAGCTAACTAGTCGAAGCGTTTAGCGTGACTGTGGAGGCCGGCTTTAGCCGGCCTCCACATCTCAACAAAGGAAGCGAATTATGGCCATAAGCGAAAGAGTTTTCGGGTCTTTCCGGCGAAAACCTAAAGAGCCACGCGGTCGATTGACCAATCTGGAAAGACATGAAACGCGCTGGGGATTACTGTTCCTGTCCCCATGGATAATCGGCTTCCTCGTGTTTATCTTGTTGCCAACCCTGGCAACGCTGGTCTTTTCTTTCACTGATTTCAATATCCTCCACGTTGAAGATACCCGGTTTATTTGGTTCGATAATTACACCAGAATGTTGAACGATCCCATAGTCACTCAATCTCTGGTGCGGACCCTCAAGTTCTTTGTGATGGCTTTCCCCTTAGCGATCATTATTCCGATTGCTATTTCGGCGTTGCTCAATTCGGAAAATCTTCGTTTCAGGCGGTTATTTGCCACATTGTTTTACATGCCGTATATGGTTCCACTGGTTTCTGCTGTGCTCATATGGGGGGGTTTCCTCAACCCGGCCACAGGGTGGATGAACAAATTCCTGGGATCGATCGGAATTCAAGGACCTGATTGGTTGCAGTCCACGACCTGGGTTTATTGGGCGCTATTGATCGTGGGTCTTTGGTCAAATGGAAATGCAATTATCACGACCCTGGCTGGAATGGAAAGCGTACCCCGGGAACTATTTGAAGCCGCCAAGATCGAAGGGGCGGGTGCGATAGCCACTTTCATGAACGTTACGCTGCCCATGGTCAGCCCGATCATTTTCTATAACCTTACCCTGGCTTCCATTGGCCTGTTCCAGTACTTCCTTGAGCCTTATGTATTATTCGCACAGGCTGGCGATCCGGGTGGATCGACTCTGTTCTACCCAATGTATCTATTTCAGAACTTCTTCCAATTCCAGGAGATGGCTTACGGCGCATCCCTTGCCTGGGTGCTATTCCTGATCATCCTGGCCTTTACCGCGGTTTGGTTTGGCCTGCGAAGATTCTGGGTATATGAAGCGGAAAGGGAATAGCGATGGCAAAAGCGCAATCTATGCCAAACAGAGATTACAACGCTTCAGTGCTAAATAAGCGCATGCGCGGCTGGGTGCTGGCTGGCTCGGTAACACTATTCGCCATTGTCTTGCTGGTTCTCTGGCTGGCTCCGTTCGCTTATATGGTGTCCACATCGCTCAAGACACAACAACAAATCTCTGACCCTACTTCACCACTCTGGCCTTCCGCCGCAGATCAATTCGAATATGAGGGCCAATCTCTTGATATTTTGGTAGTGCCTGTTAACTCGGAAAACCCAGCTTGGCACGACGTAAATGGTGATGAGTTTCAGGACGCTGGCGAGGCCTCTGTTGAACCTGGTGTCTACACACTGGCTTTAGTGACGCCGGGTCGTGAAGACGGCGTGTTTGTTAACCCAGCTGACCCAGAAGCCGGAGCCATTCACTGGATCGGCCGGTGGCGCGCCCTGGAAGCGGATTGGCAGTTTGCGCCCCAATGGGCAAACTATGCGGAGGCGTGGGAGTTGCCCTCGCGGCCCTTTACCTTCGCGACCCTTTTGCTCAATACCTTTGCCATCGCCTTTTTCGGGATCATTGGGACCATCATTTCATGCACGCTGGTGGCCTACGGTTTCTCGCGTTTCCGCATTCCGGGTAAGGGATTCTTATTCCTCCTTTTGGTCTCTACGATCTTCCTTCCCCGCATTGTGGTGACGGTCCCTACCTATGCTCTGTTCGTGCGCTTCGGCTGGGTGGGAACCTGGCTACCGTTAATCCTTCCCCATTTCTTCGCGAATGCCTATAACGTGTTTTGGCTGCGCCAGTATCTGATGACCATTCCGAGGGAAATGGACGAGGCTGCCATGATCGATGGTGCCGGCCCCCTGCAAATTCTGTGGTACGTGATCGTTCCTCAGCTTATGCCTGCCATCATCACGGTGGCCCTGTTCCACATGGTGTTCGCATTCAGGGATTACTTTGAGCCGCTGATCTACCTGTCAACGAGGCCTGAATTGCAGCCTATCTCAGTGGGTATACAGCAATTCAATGCCATCTTTGGGCAGCGTCCAGCCCTGATCCAGACGGTAGCCCTTATGGGTCTGGTATTGCCGGTGCTTATCTTCTTCCTCGCTCAACGCGCCTTCACTCGCGGGATTGTGTTTACCGGTGTGGAGAAATAGCTCTTTCGATCTTCTCCGAGCCAGAGGTTTTCTCGCAGCGGGGGTATTAAGCCTACTAACTGCCTGCTCTGGGGCTCAAGGGCGGGTGTCAACGCCGGGTCCTTCGCCAACTCCGATCCCCGGTGCATTGGTTGTCGATACATCTCGTCAACTGGGTGAGATCAGCCCTTTCGTGTTCGGAACCAATTACGGTCCTTGGAGTTTTGTTCCCATGGATTTGATGCCACTGGCGCAGGAGGTAGGGTTTAGTTTCCTGCGCTTTCCCGGTGGAAATTGGGGGGATGAAAACGATATCACTGAGCTGCAGTTGGACAATTTCATCACACTATGCGAACAGCTTGGCGCTGAGCCCAGCATCAGCGTGCGTCTGCGGGGGGGAACTCCGGAAGCAGCGGCTGAACTGGTTCGCTATGCCAACGTAGAGAAGAAATACAACGTCAGATACTGGAGCATTGGCAATGAGCCCGAACTGTTCGGGGACTACGATACGGAGCGCTACAACCAGGAATGGCGCATCTTTGCCACAGCCATGCGAGAAGTAGATCCTAGTATCCTGCTGGTAGGCCCCGACGTTTCTCAATACCGCGGGAACGTGTTCACGGACCCAAGGGACGAGAACATGAGGTATTGGGTGGACGAATTTCTACGCGCAAACGGCGACCTAGTAGATGTTGTTTCCATCCACCGCTATCCTTTTCCGAGGAGCATGGTTTCAGGACCGGCGAAGATTTTGGACCTGGAAGAAAACTCAATGGAATGGGATCAGATCATTCCTAATTTGCGGGAGTTGATCCATGAGGAGACGGGACGCGAGCTGCCGGTCGCTGTAACTGAGTTCAATTCCCATTGGGACAGTTCTTTCAGGGGAGAGGGAACACCCGACTCTCACTACAGCGCCATTTGGCTGGGCGATGTGCTTGGCCGCCTTATCCGGCAGGATGTCGAAATCGTTGCCCAATTCGCATTGCAGAGTGCCAGCGATAACGGTGGTTGGGGATTGTTTAGTCGCGTCGAACCTCGTCCGAGCTATTACGTCTATCGCATGTACCAGCAGTTCGGGAGCCAATTGGTCTATGCGTCTTCGGGAGTTGACTCGGTTTCTGTCTACGCAGCCGTCAGGCGGGATGGGGAGCTAAGCGTGCTAATCATCAATCTGGGCTTGGCAGAAAGACGGATTCCGCTGGTAGTGAACGGCAGATCAATCCAACAAGCGGATTATTGGCTGTTCGACGAAAACCATAACGCCGAGCAAATGAGTCCATTAGTCGTGGAAAGCGGAGATGCATTTTCGCTACCGGCTCAATCGATCTCTGTCCTGGTATTCCATGGTCATTAAGCTGGAAAAAAAGCCCCAACCATCCGGCAGCCTGCCGATCACATTCGGTCATTTTGACGATGTTAACCGTGAATATGTCATTACGCGGCCGGATACCCCGCTCCCCTGGATTAACTACCTTGGGACCGAATCCTATTTCGGAATAATTTCTAACACGGCCGGCGGTTATTCCTTTTACAAGGATGCTAGGCTGCGCAGGATCAGCCGCTATCGATACAACAATGCTCCACTCGATCTGGGGGGACGTTACATTTATTTACGGGAGAACCAGACCGGCGAATTCTGGTCTCCGTCCTGGCAACCCACGCAAAACGATTTGCAGGACTATTCGTGCCGGCATGGGATGGGTTACACCATCATAGCCTCGACCTATGCAGGCGTCAGATCCGAAACCCGCTATTTTGTTCCGCTTGGGGAGGACCTTGAGATTTGGCAGGTCACTCTCACGAACCAACGCAGGGACGCAGTAGATCTTTCGCTATTCGCGGCAATTGAATTTTGTCTGTGGGACGCTTGGGATGACGCCACCAACTTTCAGAGGAATTACTCGATCGGTGAGGTGGAGACGGAGCCTGGCATTATTTACCACAAGACAGAATACCGGGAACGCCGGGAACATTTTGCCTATTTCGCCAGCTCGGAAAGCCCTAAGGGATTCGAGACCCAACGCGACGCCTTCTTAGGGGGCTACCGCGGCTGGGATAAACCGATCGCGGTAGAGCACGGAGAAATGACAAATTCGATCGCCCATGGCTGGCAGCCTAGTGGGGCCTTCCAGGTTCCCGTTACCCTTCAGGCGGGTGAAGAGAGACAGTTGAGTTTTGTTTTGGGCTATTCCGAGAACAGGAAGGAGGAGAAATTCCATCCTATTGGTTCGCAAAAGGTCGACAAGCGAAGAGTAAGGCCATTAATCGAAAAGTATCTTGCAAAAAATAATATCGATTTGGCCTTTGCGGCCCTACGCGATTATTGGGATGATAAATTGGGCGGCTTGTTTGTCGAAACCGGAAACCCGCATACCGATCGCATGGTAAACATTTGGAACGCCTACCAGTGTATGGTGACGTTCAACTTGTCGCGTTCAGCCTCGCTGTTCGAGTCGGGAATAGGCCGCGGGATGGGCTTTCGTGACTCAAATCAAGACCTGCTTGGCTGCGTGCATATGGTGCCTGAGCGAGCTCGTGAGCGCATTTTGGATCTGGCAGCCACCCAGTTGCCGGATGGCGGTGCATACCATCAGTACCAGCCGCTAACCAAACGTGGCAACAGCGATGTTGGCGGAAATTTTAACGATGATCCGCTATGGCTGATAGCTGCAGTTGCTGCTTATATTAAAGAGACAGGCGATATGAGTATCCTGGATGAACCTGTGCCCTTTGATAACAATGAGAATAATAAAGCAAGCCTGTTCGAACACCTGAAACGGTCGTTTGACCATGTAATCTATAATATGGGACCGCATAAATTACCGTTGATCGGGCGTGCCGACTGGAACGATTGCCTGAATCTGAATTGCTTTTCCAACAACCCCGATGAATCATTCCAGACAACGGAAAATAAAAGCGGGGGTGTAGCAGAATCAGTATTCATTGCAGGCATGTTCGTCAAATACGGCAAAGAATATGCTGAAATCTGCCGGCTGCTTAAAAGATCCAATGAGGCAGATCGCGCTGAAAAGCATGTGGCTGAAATGACAGAAGCCATAAATAAGCACGGCTGGGATGGCAACTGGTTCCTGCGGGCCTATGATTTCTTTGGTAACAAAGTGGGAAGCAATTCATGTAAGGAGGGTAAAATATTCATTGAACCACAGGGATTCTGCATTATGGCAGGACTTGGCCTTGACGATGGCCGCGCAGCCGCAACCCTCGAATCGGTTAATAAATACCTGGCCTGTGAACATGGTATCGTTCTGAATAACCCGGCCTATACGAAGTATTATATCGAATTGGGAGAAATATCAAGCTATCCCCAGGGTTATAAGGAAAACGCCGGTGTATTCTGTCACAACAATCCCTGGGTAATCATTGCCGAAACCATGAACGGAAACGGAAACAGGGCATTCGATTATTTCACTCGCATTTCACCCGCCCATACCGAAGATAAAGGTGAACTGCACAAGACCGAACCGTACGTATTTGCCCAGATGATTGCCGGAAAAGATGCCTTTAAACCCGGTGAAGCAAAAAATTCATGGCTTACCGGTGCAGCTGCATGGACATTCGTAGCCGCCAGCCAGCATATCCTGGGTATCAGGCCGGAATTCGACGGATTACGTGTTGATCCCTGCATTCCTGAGGACTGGAAAGAGGTCACAATAAACCGGCTATTCAGGAATTCCACCTACC
>Ga0209324_10003636_pt1 | contig 10591 bp, 9 predicted proteins | sample Rifsed19ft3_FD_184015 | JGI IMG/M metagenome (GOLD analysis project Ga0209324, IMG submission 184015) | Soil microbial communities from Rifle, Colorado, USA - sediment 19ft 3 (version 2) | ecosystem: Environmental > Terrestrial > Deep subsurface > Rock core/Sediment | place: Rifle, Colorado...
ATTCCTGCCAGTATGCCAAGAGTTTCACCGCGCCCGCTAAAAAAGGAAATCGAAAAAGAAATCACCGCCAACCTGGATTGGACTTTCTCCCAGTTAAAGTCGGAGCCGGTCGCGAAAGATTTCCTCGAAGACTTCTTGACCGATGAAGAGCGGCTGATGCTCGCCAAAAGATTGGCGGTGGTTTACCTTCTCAAAGAAGGGTTCAGCTACGGCAAAATCTCCGAAGCGCTTAAAATCACTCCAGTCACCATTGGCAAAATCCGGCTGATTTCGAAGTCGGGGAAACCTCGAACTACAGAAATTTTTAGCCGAATGGAAAAGCTCCGTTCTCTGAATGGGGCGCTGAAGGACTTAGGTATTTTCCGTAAGCAACATTCCCGCTGAGTTATCAAACGGTTTTAATAACGTTTGGCCCCCCAAATTTTTAGGGAGTTGTCTCACCGGAATTATTGGAAGGTACTTCGGTTTCTACGGTAGGAATTGTTTCAGCCTCACTTGGTAACAGCTCCAAGTTAGCTGGATCGGTCACCAAAAGTGTTCTTGTTTCTTCTTGGTATTTCCCAACCGCAAAAATTCTCCTACCAACGAAATCTTTGAGATCGACATTATCCGGCACCTGCAAGTTTATTGCTTCCGAGGAACTAGTGGTTAGGTAGTAACGGTTAGTCAAAAGCGCATGCCTAAGTTCGCCCGTGAAGGCGGTGTCCCGATAATCGACTTTGTCTGAAGTGACGGCTCCTTCTTCTGTTGTGTAAACGAAAAATGGAATCTTGAAAGGGAAAACAAATCTGCCGATTCCCAGAGTGACCGTGAGGACAATTATTGATATCGCAATCGCGGTTAGCGGTTTAACCCGCACCCGAACATCGATACCCTCATTTCCAATGACCCGTTTCCACCAACTTTTTGCATATGTGAGGGGATTTGTTACTTTCACGTCCACCAGGGGCGGTTCTTTCTTGCGAAGATCGGTTTTGATCTGTTTTGCGGAAATTAAACCCTCCGAATATACCTTTTCTATTTTCTCACCAACTTCCGGCATGTTTACAGTTTAGTTCTACTGTCTCTCAAGGTGCAAGTAGTGCCACCGGTTTCGCTACCGCAGGAACAATTCGGTGGCGGCGAGGTAGACGACGTAGCCTAGGATCAGCACGAGCGATTCGATCCGGGTGATCCGGTAGCCGGTGCGGACGAAAAAGGTCAGCACCAGCAGGGTCAGCACCAGCATTACTGCGCTGACGGTTAGGATGGTCGGGTTTTCCACCGTGAACGGCTGGATGATCGCCGTAATCCCCAGAACCAGGGTGGAGTTGGCGACGGTGCTCCCCAAAATATTCCCCATCACGAACCCGCTCTGGCGGCGAATGGCCGCGGAGATGGAGGTGGTTAATTCCGGGAGCGAAGTGCTCAAGGCGACCGCAAAAATTCCGAAAAGGATCATCGGTATGCCGAGGAGGAGGGCGAGCTTTTCGCTGGCCGAGACCATCACCTGGGCGCTGGCGACGAGAACCGCCAGCCCTGCCCCGAACAGAGCCAGTTCCCTCCAGAGCGGCCTCTCGGTCCGGTGGTCGGTGGTAACTTTGTGGTACTCCCGGCTCTGGAAGATCAGGTTGTACATATAGAGGAAGAAGAACGCCAGCAGGACGATACCCTCCGTTCGGGAAAGCCGCTGGTCGAGAAGCATCACCAGGGGAGCGACCCCGATCAGGTCGGTAAAAATCATTTCCCGATTTCGGACCTGGATCTGGACCCGGATCCCGCCGGCGATCAGCGCCGCCAGTCCCAGAATGAGAGACATATTGGCGATGTTGGAGCCGATGACGTTCCCTAGGGATAGGTTGGGGTCGTTTTCCAGCGCGGCGAGGATGCCGACGATCAACTCCGGGATCGAGGTGGCGACGGCCATAATTACGAATCCGACCAGGTACTCCGAAACCCTTAGTTTTACGGCGATGGCAGTGAGTTTGTCGATCAAAAAAACAGAAGAGCGGGCCAGAACGAGGGCGGCGGCGATCAAAACCAGGAGGTAGGTCAGCATCAAGCAATCTTATCTGTTATTTTTATCCTAATGCAATTAAAGAAGCTGGCTTTTCTCTGGCTGCCGGTTCTGATTTGGGCGGGCCTGATCTTTTATCTCTCCTCAATTCCGAATCTGGCGGTGGGGGAGGGGACAGTGGATTTTCTGACCCGCAAGCCGGCCCACATTATTGAATACGCGCTTCTTTTTGGATTGATTTGGCGGGCTCTGCAGGGAAGTCTGGTTGCGACGGTGAGAACTCTCTATTTTTCGGCGGCGGTTTTCACCTTTCTCTACGCCGTCACCGACGAAATTCACCAGATGTTGACTCCTTCGAGAGCGGGAAAGATCGAGGATTTAGGGTTCGATGTTTTAGGAATTTTTTTGGGGGCGGTGATCCTGCTCCACCGGCACCGTAAATTGTTAAAATAACCTTGGGGTTTCTCCTTGCTCTCCTAGTGATTATCCCGTCTCAGCGGGACAGGATGTTGCTTCCCAACGTCCTATAGGATAGAATGATACTTAGGATGATTAGAAAGGTTGGCCACAATTTAGTCAAGTTTTGCGTCAAAAACGCCTGTTTCATTCTGCCTTACCCTGAACCACGGGCGCGGGCTCGGTTTTTGAAGAATTCCGCCCTATTTTTCTACGTTCTCATCCTTCTTTTCTTCCAAATTAATCTTTATCGCGTTTCTCCGAGAATTCTCGGTTTTGCGACAAATATCACGACCACCGAGCTCTACCAGTTGGTTAACCAGGAGCGAGCGAGCCTTGGTCTGCCGGCGCTGAAGCGAAACTCGAAGCTGGAGCAGGCGGCTCTGAAGAAAGCTCAAGATATGTTTGCGAAGAACTACTGGGCCCACTACGCTCCGGACGGTTCCACCACTCCCTGGCAATTCATCCTGGCGGCCGGGTACACCTACAAGTACGCCGGAGAGAACCTGGCGAAGGACTTTGATACCTCGGCCTCGGTGATGTCGGCTTGGATGGCTTCGGCCGGGCACCGGGCGAATATCGTGAACACCAATTACAAAGATATCGGGATGATGGCGGTGAGCGGTACTCTGTCTGGGGAGGAGACCACGCTGGTGGTGCAGATGTTGGGTTCAACTCTGGGAGCGACGACCGCCTCCGCCCCAACCGGTGGGACAACCAGTAAGCCCACGGGCGGGACGGCGGGGGCGAAAGCCCCGACGCTGAAACCGTTGGCGGTGGTGGGGCCGACCGAAGCTGGTGGTGAACCCTCCGCGTCTTGGGAATCGCAAGCGAAATTGACTCCTCTGGAGCAGATCGTCCGAACTTTCAACCCGACCGCCTCACCTAAGACGATTCCGCTGGGATTTGGTATTGTGCTCTTGGGTCTCTTTGCTGTGGATGAAGCTTATATGCTTAAGGATGGTCTCAGTCATCAAGAGCTCAAAAGAACTGCGGAGAACGTGGCACATATGGTAATTTTGGGGTTGTTGATGGCGGTGGTTTGGTTGGCGAGAACTGGAGGAATTATCTAAAAATGAAAAATTGGGGATGGGCGGCGCATTTCATGGCTTTGGCGATTATCTTTATCTCTTCCCTGTGGGCTTTTTTGCGCGTTGGGGATTCGCCGATTCTTCAGCTCTATGTCGTGATCGCCGCAGTAGTCGCCTATGATGCTTGGGGATTGATCTACCATTACCTTCGCCGCCGGCTCACCCTGGAATTGGTGCTGGAGTACCTTCTGGTGGGAGCGTTGGTGATTCTCCTCTTTTTCTGGACTCTCTTCTCTTAAAGATTTCGCTTCGGCCAATGCTTTTTCGGAAACAGCGTCCCTGCCTGTTGGACAGGTCGCTTCTCCCTCGTTGCCCTGCGGGATGTTCCTCAAAAGCATTGTCCTGTGCTACTCTTTTCTCCTTAGCGTTTAACTAAGTAATGGCCAAAAAGGTCGTGGTTTTGGGCGGCGGAACGGGAACCTTTGCCGTTTTGTCCGGCCTTAAAAAATATCCCCTAGACATCACCGCCATCGTGACAATGGCGGACTCCGGAGGATCCGCCCGCAAAGAGCGGGACGAATTCGGCATGCTGCCCGTTTCCGACGTCCGCAAGGCGTTGTTGGCGCTCTCGCCGGAAGACGGCGACGGCGGTTTTTTGCGGGATCTCTTTAACTATCGTTTCTCCGAAGGAGTGGGGGTGGAGGGAACCACCTTCGGGAATCTTTTTCTTGTGGCGCTCTCCAATGTTCTGGGATCACAGGAGAAAGCGATCGAAGAAGCCGCCCGGATTCTCCAGATCAAAGGGCGGGTCCTGCCGGTGGCAATGGAGGAAACCAATCTTGTGGCGGAGTACGACGAGGGAATAACGGTGGTGGGGGAGCACGGAATCGACGAACCGCGCCACGACGGCCGCCTGGCGATCCGGCGGGTTTATCTTCTGCCGCAGGTGCCGGCTAATCCTAAAGCAATCGCCGCCATCAAAGAAGCGGACGCGATCATCATCGGTCCCGGAGATCTCTACACTAGTCTCCTGCCGACCCTTTTGGTGGGAGGAGTTTCCGAAGCGGTGCGTGACTCTAAGTCTTCCAAATTTTTCATCCTCAATCTGATGAGCCGCTACGGACAGACCCACGGTTTCACCGCTTCCCGGCACGCTTCTGTTTTGGAGGAGCACCTCCAGTCTCCGCTGACGCACATTCTGGTGAACACCGCGGAACTTCCCCTTGAGATCCTTCAGTATTACGCGACCTCGGAAAAATCTTTCCCGATCGAGAACGACCTGCCGGAAGACCGGTACGAGCTGGTGACGGGAGATTTTCTCTCCGGCCGAACCTTTCGGCCCGATCCCAGCGATAAGCTCAAGCGGAGTCTTCTGCGGCATGACCCGGAAAAACTGGCGAAGGCTTTGGTGGAGATACTAGAGAATTGAAATGGACGCTTTTCCGAAGGAAAAGCTAGCACCTAAGCTTATAGCTAACGGTGTTAGCTATAAACATTAACGTGTGTGGCGTAATTGCATTCGTTTCGACAACTGAAAAACAAAACCCGGCCCAGTTTCTGGTGGACGCCCTCAAGCGGTTGGAGTACCGGGGCTACGACTCCTGGGGAGTGGCTTACGGCGGGGGACCTGATTTGGTCAAAAAATCCGGTCGGATCTCCGGAATTAACTTTCCCGATAGTGAGGTCGAACCGGCTTTTGCCGGTCTGGGGCACACCCGTTGGGCGACCCACGGCGGCGTCACCGATGCCAATGCCCATCCCCATCTGGACTGTACCGGCAAGATTGCCGTGGTTCATAACGGAATAGTTGAGAATTGGGAAGAGCTGAAAGAGGGATTGATAGGACGCGGCCACACCTTCCGCTCCGAAACCGACACCGAGGTGGTTTCTCACTTGATCGAAGAGGAAATCGGTGACGAACTGCCCACAATTAGCAAATTTGGGGAGGCGGTTCGAGGCGTTTTTAATCAGCTTGAGGGGTTGAATGCGATTGTTGTCTATTACCCACAACTAAGAGCCATTGTAGGATTTAGAAATGGGTCACCAATGATCGCCGGGGTGGGGGAGGGGGAGAGTTTCCTGGCTTCCGACATCCCTGCTTTCCTTCCCTACACCGACCGAGTCGTTTTTCTGAACGATGGGGAGGGAGCGGTCCTGGCGGAGGGAGAAGTGCGAGTGATCACCGCCGCCACCGGAAAAGAGGTTCCTCTGAAGATCGAAAAAATCGATTGGACGGCCGAGGACGCGGAACTCGGCGAATTTCCCCATTATCTGATTAAAGAGATCCACGAACAGCCCCAGGTGCTTTCCCGGTTGGCGGAGTACCCCGAAAAGGAGCTGAAAGAAGTGACCAGGCTGATCAAAGCATCGTTTGGGACCTATTTCACCGCCTGCGGAACGGCGGCCCACTCCGGGATCGCGGCGACCTATCTCTTCGCTGATCTGGCAAAGCGGCACGTCAATTTTGCCGTGGGGAGCGAATTCTACTTTTTGGAGAGCTTTCTCACCCCGAAATCTCTGCTGATCTGCGCTTCCCAGTCCGGAGAAACGATGGACACGATGGAAGCGGCGCGAGCGGCAAAAAGGCACCGTTCCAAAATAGTTGCCCTGACGAATGTCCGTGGCTCCTCGCTCACACGCCTGGCCGACAAGACTCTGCTCTTGAACTGCGGTCCCGAAAAGGCGGTCTTGGCAACGAAGTCTTACACCGCCAAGCTCGCCCTTTTTCTAATGCTGGCGGCGGGGATCGGCGGCAAGCTGGATGAAGGAAAACGGATGGTGGCGAAAGCGGCCCGGGGGGTTAAGGAGATTTTGGACGGGGAGAATGGGGCGAAAATCCGGGCGTTAGCAAAGCAGCTGAAGGATGTGGACCATCTCTACGCGATCGGCCGGGGAGTAAACTATCCGACGGCCTTGGAAGCGGCGTTGAAGATCAAGGAAGTCAGCTACATCCACGCCGAGGGTTTCGCCGGCGGAGAGCTCAAGCACGGGGTGATCGCCCTGGTGGAAGAGGGGACGCCCTGCCTGGTGTTTGTCGCCAACGACCGGACGCGGGAATCGGTACTCTCCAATGCCAAGGAGATCAAGAGCCGGGGGGCGTTCATTATCGGAGTGGCGCCGAAGGATAACGAGGTTTTTGATGTCTGGATCAAGGTGCCGGATGTGGGACTGGCTTCGCCGATCGTGAACGTGGTTCCCGCCCAGCTTTTGGCCTACTATCTTGCTGTTGAACGAGATCTGGACCCTGATAAGCCTCGCAACTTAGCCAAATCAGTCACTGTCAAATAAAAAAAGGCCCTCTGCTTGAGTAAGCAAAGGGCCTGTACTACGAACTAACTCCCGTTTCCGAGGCTGTCCAGGAACTTCGGGATCAGCTCGTCGTTCCGGTGCGTCTCTTCCTTGACCCCGTCGTTGAAGAAGGCGGACTCGGTCATCAGGATTCTTCCTTCGCAGGAGAGAATCCGGAGGTAGCCGACGCCGACGTCCAGGGTCTTGAGCTTGCCGTGTTCGAACTCGGTCTTCCAGACGATCGATCCCACTTGCTGGGAGACGCGCTGACCGAAGTCCGAATCCCACTGGTCCACGCTGATGGCGACGTGGAAGTTCGCCAGAACCACCACCGGCGTCACGGCCATGTCCAGCGTGTGCTGGGCGCGCAGCGAAGAGGTCATCGCGCGGGCCATGAAGGGGTGCAGCAGGGTGATCCCCAGGCCCGAGGGAAGCGTGTGGACTTCCCCGTAGCGGACCTTGGCCTCGACCATCCCGAGGAGATCCGGGACTTGCCATCCCCGTTCCTTGAGGATCTGAGCGACCCCCAAGGTGAGGTAGGAGACCAGGCTCGGGCCGAAGAAGCTCAGGGGAACAACGCCGCGCTTGAGAACCCAGGCGTCGTGATTCCCCTCCCGGTAGAGGAAGGTGATCAGGGAGCTCTCCACCAGGCTCTTCAGCTTGCGGGCGGAGGGCTTCTTCTTGAAGGTCTCGGCGGCCTTGGTGAGGCGAGCCTTGAAGACCCTCAGCATCACCCGGCCGATCAGCTTGGCCGCCAGGTTTTCCTGGTCGGTGTAGTTCCATCCCCGCATGCTCTCGCCGCGCTTGTCCAGGTCGTGCTCCAACCCCTCGATCAGGTCGCCGGCGCCGACCAGGACGTTGGCACCGCGCTGGAGGATGAACTGCGGAACGTTCTTCAAGAAGAACTCGTATTCGCTGTAGATCGATCCGGCGTGCAGGCAGCCGAAGTTCAGCAGAACGTCCTCTCGGCAGGTCTTCGCGGAAACAAGCGGGTACTTCAGCTTGTTCTGGATCCAGGCGCTGTCGAAGTCGTAGAAATCCGAGTCACTGTCCAGCCGGATCGCCGGGCGGTACTCGCTCTCGTTGAGAGTGCGGATCGCGTTCGCGATCTCGCGGCGGGAAACGCGCAGAACGTCCTCGAACATCCCGATCGTCATCGCGCCTCGGTTCTTCAGTTCGGCGACGATGCTCTTCTGGAGGGGAGTGCCCTCTGGATCCGGGACCCACCTCCGTTCCTGCGCGGTGTAGTCCTTGAAGTTGTAGGTCCGCACCAGGAATCCGGTGGGTTGAAACTCCAGCACCCGGATCCCGACTTGGTTCTCGGCGGTGTGGACCTGCTTCAACCGGTGCAGGGCCGGCACCGAGACGTAGGAGCGCTTTCGTTCTCCCCGGGGCCGCAGCAGGCTGGAAGCCGTGCAGCCGATGAGCCAGAGGTCGGGGAGGGGTTGAGAAGTTTGCTTCTCTTCGTCCTCAATAAGCCGGTCCACCGCGGTGGAGAAGTACTTGCTGCGCCAGCTCGCCTTTTCCGGCACCAGAACCCCGATGACCTTGTTCAGGTTCTTCAAGGAGATCCGGGCGGAGCCTTCTCCCATGTAGCGGATGTCTCTCCGACCGTACCCGCGGAGGCGCTGGGCGATTTCCTGACCGATCCAGCCATCGTAGTTCGGCGCCGGGGAGGTCACGATGTAGAGGCGGACGAAGTGGCCGCTGCGGTTGCGCAGCTTGGGAAGCACCCGCGCTACCTGCTTGGCGATATCATCCAGCAGCCATTCCCGGGCGGCATCCAGATCTTCGATCTTCCTCTTCTTTTTGTCTTCGCTCGGGAGATAAAACCTTCGCTTCCGCGCGATCTGCCGCAGGGCGAACGTGGTGAACTCCTTGCGCAGATGGGGAAACGAAACCAAACCGCCGGCCAGAACGATGAAACGCAAACCTTCTTTCTTGGAAACCTGGCTGGCGAGCTCGATCAGGCCGTTTCGGAAACCGGGACTTCCATAGTCCAGTCGGGAAATGGCTCCGATCGTCTCACTCGGCTGCGAGTTGAACATCTCTTTCCTCCTTGTGGTGTTTTGTTCGGTTGTAGCGGTGCTGTCACCGCCGGCGATTAGTTGCGATTTCGCCAAGCGATAGCGTTCTTTCTTACCGACATTTTATCACCAAATAAAAAAAAGGGAACCCTATTGCTAGGATTCCCTGCTTCGTTTCTTTCTTAATCTTTCCAAGTGCCGGATCAGTTTTTTGGACGGCACCCAATTCCTCGGAAAAACTTGATTCTCCAAGGCGAAGATGATCTTGTCGGGCATCGCCACCGGCGGCTTTCGCTCTTCCATCCCGGTGATCAGGTTCTGGTAGCCGTGGTATTTCCCCGGCCGCAGCAGGTGCTGGACCAGTATGGTGAGAGTTTCCATCGGGGTCAGATTGCCAAATAACCGATGCCAGCACCAGTGGAGGTCAGAAGGGATGTCGGTCAGGATGTTGGCGGGCTGATCTTCTCCGCCGCGCGAGAGCGGGACGATGTGATGCTCTTGCGGAAACGGTTCTCTCTTTTCAGTCGGCCAAGGCGGTTTGTACTTAGGCATCCTCATCCTCGAGAGAGGATGGTCGGCGATGATGCGGCGACGGCGAAAGAATGGCCGTCCGGCTTTCCTGCGAGTTGGTTCGATAGAAGACAATTGTTTCTTCCGGAACCCCTTCTTCGTTGTTTTCCTTTTCCACCCGGGCCTCGAGATGATCTCGGGGTTTGATCATTCGGCCGTTGATGAGCTTAGCGAGTTCGGTTACCACTCTCTTCTCAATCACGCGCACCACCGGCCGAGCGCCGGACTGCCGATCGCCCAGGGATTCCCGCAGAAGATAATCCAACACCGGCGGGGAGAAAGTGAGAACGAAGGCCGGGGCCTTCCTCTTCTTGATCACCTTCCTTTTGACCCGCTTCTGTACCTTGGCGAGCTCTTTCTGGAGGATCCGCTCGTAATCGCGGTGCGTCAGGAAGTGAAAGACGACCAGCCGGTCCAGCCGATTGAGGAACTCCGGAGCCAGCTCCCGTTCCGCCTTCGCCTTAACGGTGGCATAGATCCGTTTGTTGATCTGGGCAATCTCTTCGTCGGTCATCTTGGAGAAATCCTTGCGGGAGGATTGCTCGGCGGTGGAGAACCCCAACTTGCCGGAGAACTCCTTCATGATCTCTACCGCGCCCAGATTGCCGGTGAGAATGATGATCGATTGAGTGAAATCAACCTCTTCGCCGTGGTTGTTTCGGATCTTTCCCTTGTCCAGGATCTTGAGGAGAATGTTGGCAAAGGAGCTATTGCCGTTCCAACCGGAGGAGAGAAGGGCTTTCTCGGCCTCGTCGAAGAGAACGACGCGCGGCGCCTTCCCTCCCGCGAAAAGCGGCGGTTGATTGTGCCCCACATAGGAGGGCGGTGATCCTAACAGCACGGTGACGGCGTGGTCGAGTGAACCGCCCATCGCGCCGCAATCGATCGTCCAGATGCTAGGCAATGCCACTCTCTCGATTGGCGGATTGGATTTGGAGTGAACGGGACAGCATTTCGGTACTTCCCCTGCCCGCTGTTCTTCATCGCTGTATTCCACGAGGCATTCGTGGTAGCGGGAGCAGCGCCAGACGATCTTCTTGGTGAAACAGTTCGCGAGCGCTTCCGCCGCCAGAGTCTTGCCGGTCCCGGTCGGGCCGAAGAAGGCCAGAACCGCGATCGGGTGTTCGGGATTGTTCAACCCGGCAAAGGCGCGTTCCAAGGCGCGGGTGATTTCTCGAATGGCCCGATCCTGACCGATCAGCCGTTCCTTAAGACCGCGTTCA
>Ga0209324_10003643_pt1 | contig 10585 bp, 9 predicted proteins | sample Rifsed19ft3_FD_184015 | JGI IMG/M metagenome (GOLD analysis project Ga0209324, IMG submission 184015) | Soil microbial communities from Rifle, Colorado, USA - sediment 19ft 3 (version 2) | ecosystem: Environmental > Terrestrial > Deep subsurface > Rock core/Sediment | place: Rifle, Colorado...
ATGAATGGGAGGAACAATATTGATAACACAGTCATCAAGATTCAGGACGCTGTGGTTTCTTACCGGGAAGATGTGGCTTTACAGGGTGTATCTCTGGAGGTCAGGAAAGGAGAATTCGTCGGCATTATCGGACCTAACGGCGCCGGCAAAACTACCCTGCTCACAGTGATTAATGGCCTGGGCAAACTGGTCCATGGACAAGCCTGGGTATTAGGGTCGCGGCTTAATGGGAGAAATAGCATTAATTTAAGGAAGCGCATAGGCTATGTGGCTCAAGTCGAAAATGTTGACCCCCGGTTACCCATTAGTGTCAGAGAGATGGTGATGGTAGGTTGCTATGGCCGCCTGGGACTATTCCGTCGGCCGACACGGGCTCACTGGGAAACAGTAGACAAGGTATTGGAAATGGTGGGTATGTCCCATTTAGCCCAGCGCCCAATAGGACATCTATCCGGGGGTGAATATCAAAGGGCAGCTATTGCCCGAGCTTTAGTCCAGCAGCCTGAGATATTTCTTCTCGATGAGCCGACAGCTTCGATAGACCAAAAAGCACAACACGAGATATTGAGCCTGATACAGCTCATCCACAAGGAATATCATACGACCACGCTATTTGTTACACATGACCTGAGAACGCTGCCCTCTATTTGCCAGCGACTGATTCTAATGAAGGATGGCAGGATATGGCAGCAAGGTAGCCCGGAGTCCATGCTCAGGGAAGAAGTGCTGACTCAGCTTTACGGAGCTCCGATCTCAGTACCAAACGAGATTGCTTCGTCGCTTCGCTCCTCGCAATGACAAAAGTGACAAAAGAGAGAGTGTCATTGCGAGCCCCGACTTGTCGGGGCGTGGCAATCTCGGTAAAGGAAACGGTTGTTGACATTGTAATGCAAGGCTTCGGTCTCGTGGCTTCCCTTCCTTGAGGAGAGGATTCAGGGCGAATTAAGGTAAGGGCGATATGGATTTTTCTATCTTACAGTACCATTTCATGCAAAATGCCATCCTGGCCGGGTTACTCGGTGGCATAACCTGTTCTGTGGTGGGCGTCTTCGTAGTTACCATGCACCTCTCTTTTATCGGGGTATGCATTGCCCACGCTGCTTTTGCGGGAGCGCTCCTGGGCCTCTGGCTGGGTTTTAATCCCTTGATTGGCGCCTTACTCTTCAGCCTGGGTTCAGCAGCCATTATCGGGCCTGTGGCTGACCGGGGGGAATTAAACCCCGATACTTCCATAGGTATTGTTTTCTCCCTCATGCTGGGGCTGGCTTTCCTGTTCATGGGCATGATGCCCGGGGCCAGGACGGAAGCCTTAAACCTGTTCTGGGGGAGTATATTGACCGTTACGAAACAAGGCATCATCTTTTTAGCCGTTATAACAGGCGTAATAGTGGGACTGGTGGTTGCCTTCTATAAGGAAATCCAGGCGGTGATTTGTCACCGCCAGGTAGCTCTAGCTGTGGGCATACCGGCGACAGTCATTTTCTATGGCTTGTTATTCTCTACTGGCGTAACTATCACTGCCTCACTGCAGAGCATAGGCGGCTTGCTTATTTACAGCCTTATTCTCAATCCTGCCGCCGCTGCCTATCAAATTACTTACAGCTTAAAGCGGATGCTCCTTATCGCTGTGGCTTTTGGTGTTATTTCCTGCTGGGCCGGACTGGCAGCCTCATATTTGCTGGACATTCCCTCAGGCGCTGCCATAGTGATAACTTCTGCTATTATCTTCGGCCTGGCGACGGCATTCTCTCCTAAGAGAAAAGTGAAGGGATGGCAGCAGATTCCGTTAGCCGGTTAGCTATGCAACTTCAAGAGTATTTCGACCAACTAGCCCCAACCTGGGATGAAGAGCTTACCCCGGAGAGGTTGCAGTGTCTGGGCAACATCGTCAAGGAACTAGGCATCGGCCCCGGCTATTGTGTTCTTGATATTGGCAGCGGTACGGGCATCCTGTTGCCCTTTTTAATCGCAGAGCTGGGTGATGAGGGGAAAATCGTCGCCCTGGATTTTTCAGCGGAAATGTTATGTCAAGCACAAGCCAAAAACTTCCCGCTTATGGTGAGTTTTGCTCAGGCTGATGTTCTCGCCATTCCTTTGGCTGATAATTCTGTGGACCTGGCTATATGCAACAGTGTCTTTCCTCATTTTAACGACAAGGCCAAGGCATTACAGGAAATAGCCAGGGTGCTCAAAAATAATGGCCGGCTGGTTATCTGCCACACCATTAGCCGGGCAATGGTTAACCAGCTTCATCAATCCATTGGCGGTGTAATCGCCAATGACCTTCTACCAGATGAAGCTCAGCTAAGAGGGCTGATAAAGCAGGCGGGATTGAAGATAACCCACTTCGAGGACAGCCCGGAACGATACCTGGTTATTGCGAGAAGAGCGCCCGCTGATGGTTAAATAATAGTTGTCTATGACTCCTTAATTATTGAGCTGCAAGCTCAAGGCTGATATCTAAAGCCCTGGTGGAGTGGGTAAGGGCGCCAATGGAAATAAAATCAACGCCAGTTTCAGCGACAGCCCGAACGTTATCCAGCGTAATTCCACCCGAGGCTTCGATTAAAGCACGGCCATGAATAGATTTTACCGCCTTACGCATATCCTCGATATTCATATTGTCCAGCATGACGATATCTGCCCCGGCTTCCACAGCTTCTAGAGCTTCTGATACAGTCCCGACCTCCACCTCGACTGGCAGCCGCTGCGGAGCATTTTTTCTGGCTTTGGCTATAATCTCCTTGATATTTAATCCCTGGCTGCGGAGCGCCACCAGATGGTTATCCTTAATGAGTATGCCATCGCTTAAACTCATTCGGTGACTTCCCCCGCCACCTACCCTGACGGCATACTTTTCCAGCGACCTCAAGTTCGGGGTGGTTTTTCTAGTATCCATAATGCGCACCGGCAATCCTTCCACTGCTTTCGTATAACGATTGGTCTCTGAGGCAATGCCGCTTAATCGCTGGAGAAAATTCAGGGCGACCCTCTCCGCTTTGAGAATGCTGGCAATGCTGCCTGATACTCTGGCTATTTTATTGCCCGGCTTAACTCTAGCTCCATCTTCTAGAAGAATCTCCACCTCTAACTCTGGGTCAACTCTGTAGAAGACCTGCTTGGCCGTCCCTGTGCCAGCCAGGATGCCTTCCTGCTTAGCCACAATAAAGCCGGTGCCTTGCTGGTTGCCGGGTATTAAAGCCTCGGTAGTGACGTCACCCTTACCGAGGTCCTCGGCTAAGGCGCGGTCGATAAGTTCTTCAATCTGGGGCTTAATTGATGACATTTTTCCTAAGGATGATGTGCCGTTGCCATTCCAGTGAAGTCCGTGGGAAATCTGTGCGGAAGTGAGCGCCACGACTTTCTTTGCGGAGCAAAGCAGCCTCAGTCACAAGCCTGGCGCATAATATCAAATTATTTAGTTCGTAAGAAGGGCGGTCATTGGGTTTAGTCAGGAGGCTTTCCCAGGTGGCCAAAATGCTTGCCGCCTCTTTGAGGCCCTTGCCAGAACGGATGATTCCTACTTTATCCCACATGAGGGACTGCAGGTTGGACAGATTGAGCGGGGGCACCTTGGGTAGTACCTCTCTATCGGGGAGGCAATAAGAGATTGCAGAGCTTGTTCCGAGCCCATCCGGAGGTTGCTTCGTCACTTCGTTCCTCGCAACGACGGGCGAGGAATCCCGCTCCTTGCAACGACGTGGAGGGGTAGTCATTTCGGTCCTTTGCACTATCCTCTTGCTAAAGACAACAGACTCAAGCAGGGAGTTTGATGCCAGCCTGTTAGCGCCATGCACTCCGGTGCAGGCGGTCTCGCCAGCAGCAAATAACCCCGGGATATTTGTCTCTCCCCAACTATTGACCTTCACCCCTCCCATAAGGTAGTGAGCGGCGGGGGCGACGGGGATAAGTGTTTTGGTGATATCCAGGCCGTGGTCCTGGCAAAAGCGATATATGTGGGGAAAGCGGGTGGTAATTAACTGAGGTGGCAAATGGGCAACGTCCAGAAAAACTCTATCGCTGTGGGTTTTCTTCATTTCATAGACAATGCTGCGAGCTACTATATCCCTCGGCGCCAGCTCGGCTTCAGCAACATAATCTGGCATGAAGCGATGGCCTTCCACATTTCTGAGTATGCCGCCCTCCCCTCTGACCGCTTCAGAGATGAGGAAAGGAGCTACTCCGGGCAGGCGAAGAACAGTGGGATGAAACTGGAAAAATTCTATATCGCTTATTTCGGCACCGGCTTCAAAAGCCAAAGCTATCCCATCGCCAGTAACCACATCGGAGTTAGTGGTATATTTAAACAACCTCCCGGCGCCACCGGTAGCTAAGATGAGAAACTGGCAGCCATACTCTTCTACAGAGCCAGTCCGGCAATCGAGAGACCTTACGCCAGTTACCTTTCCATTCTGGACTAAAATCTCGCTAGCCAGGCAATTTTCCAGGACTTTGATGGGAGTGGAGCGCACATGGCGACTTAAGGTGACCTCGATATGCTCCCCGGTGGCATCTCCGCCGGCATGCATAATGCGCGGCACAGTATGAGCTGCCTCTCTGGTCAAGGTAATTTCACCATCCAAAGTGTCGAAGGGGACTCCAAATTTGATTAAATCAGCGATGCAATCAGCCGCTTCCTCGGTCAAAATGCGCACTGCCTCGGCATCGCACAGGCCGGCTCCGGCAGCTATAGTGTCTTTGAAGTGGAGCTTGGGAGAATCATCCTTGCCCATGGCCACAGCAATGCCACCTTGAGCGTATTTGGTGTTGCAGTCATCTATGCTCCCCTTAGTCAGGATAAGGACGCTGCCCCGTTCTATAGCAAGCAGGGCAATATAAAGCCCGGCAATGCCGCTGCCAACTATAATATAATCGTAGTGATTCATTTACTCTACCTTCCCTTTGTCATCAGGGAAACATAAGTGCAGAGTATCACGAAGACTGAACTGGCTTCAAAAACACATCACATTCCCCGCTTGTTTGGCGGTGACCAACTGATGCCCCAGGTTCCTAACGTCAGAATATTCCCTTACCGCTTTCCTCAACCTCTTGTTTGCCAAGTATACTGCTTCTAGCAACCTTCATCGTTGCTCCTGACTCTATCTTCAGAATTGCAGTATCTTCACCAAGACTTTCAAGTTGTCCATAAATCCCGCCAGCTATAATCACCTTGTCTCCCGGTCTCAGTTCCTTCATCATTTCCTCGTGTACTTTTTGTTGCTTTTGCCTGGGCCGGATCATCAAGAAATACATGATGGCAAAAAGCGCTACCAAAAAGATTAGCATTACCCATGTTTGGTTCATATATCCTCCTTTATTTTAATTATTTTCTAATCTTGCCTTTCAATGACCAGGGACTTGTTTTCTCAATCCGGATTTTAGCTAATCGACCCTGCCAGTCGCCAGCGTCTTCAAAGAAGACCAGCTTATTGCTCCGGGTACGCCCAAACCATTTCCCATTTTTCCGGCCTTCTACCAGCACCTCTACATGCTGGCCTTGAAGTTGTGCATTAATCTCGCTAGCTATAGATGATTGAAGCTCTTCAATCTTATTGAACCTTTCCTTCTTCACCTCCGCAGGAATGTTATCTCGATATTCCCGCCAGGCAATAGTGCCCGGGCGAGGAGAATAGGCTGCCACGTGAATGACATCAAACCTCATTTCCTGGACCAGAGATAGGCTGTGCTCAAATTGCTCCTCTGTTTCGCCAGGGAAGCCCACGATTATATCTGTGCTCAGAGATATTTGAGGAACCTCATGACGAATGATGTGGACAAGCTCTCTATATCGTTCCACAGTATACCCTCGCCTCATAGCCTTCAGTATATCATTATCCCCTGATTGAACCGGCAACTCCAGATGCTCACAGACTTTGTTTAGAGAAGCCATAGTAGCGATGAGCTTCAGGTTTATATCCTTGGGATGATTGGTCAAAAAGCGAATCCTGGCAAGGTCATCTATGCTGCTTAATTCGTTCAACAAATCAGCAAGGTCGGTATGCCCGGGCAAATCGTGTCCATAAGAATCAACATTCTGCCCCAGCAAAGTTACCTCTTTTATGCCTCGTCTTACCAACTCCTCCACTTCGCAGACTATTTCCCCAAGAGGGCGACTCAGTTCCCTTCCCCTCCTATAGGGGACAATGCAATATGAGCAAAAATTATCGCAGCCCTGGATGATGGGGATAAGAGCGCATGGCGGGTGAGCCATCCCAGCGTCATTGCGAGCATAGCGAAGCAATCTCTGCTCAATAAGTATGCCTTGCTTTTGCCCCCAGGCAATTAGCTCAGGGTAATCACCAGGCTTAAATAGTAAGTCAACATGAGGAAATTGTTTCTTCAATTCTTTAGTGTCGGAATTGACCAAACAGCCAGTAACAAGTATCTGGAGATTGGGATGTTTATTTTTTAGGCCTTTCAATAAACTCAGGGTGCCTAAGACCTTATTCTCAGCGCTTTGTCTTACCACGCATGTATTGAGAACTACTAAATCGGCATTGGGAAAGGAGTTTACTGCCCGGTAGCCGGCAGAATCTAAGTAGCCGGCTATTCGCTGGGATTCGGCTTTATTCATCTGACAACCGATGGTCCAGATAAAATAGCGCGGCATGATGCTATCGCCTTCCCCCCTATGTTGGTTGTCAGGCTGTTCAATTTTGGTTTCTTGTTCAATTAATGAAGATGAGTTCATTTCCCTTCGGTTGCTACCAATTATAATTTAAAATACATAATTTAGGGAAACCAGGTGTTTTTCCAATATAAGACGGGCTTGTAGGGAGTATCGATTTCTAACACAAGGTGAGTCTGAGAGATTAAGGTAACTCGTTTATGGTTAGGACATGCGGCTGATCGGGAGACAGATGATTACAAACGGTTAAATTATCCCCTTTTCTTTCAACTCCTTTAGCTTGGACGGTTTCCACCCTAGATACTTGAGATATATATGTTCATTATCATAGCCTACCGGCCGACATACCCACTTTGTTCGTATTGGACTTTCTGTCATCTTGTGCTGCGCCTGAGCTACGATAAGCTCTCCGTAGACAGGGTCTTGAGTCGGGGTAAAGATGCCTCTATCCGACCAGTTGGCATCTTTCATGGCCTCCTCGGGGGAACACACCGGGGCTACCACTGGGGTAATGGGCGCCAGTCGCCCCTTCTTGGCATATTCGATGGACATCCTGACGAGTTCTTCATTGGTATACTTGCGCGTCTCCTCAAAGATCAAAGCCGACCATTTTAATTGCTCTTCTCTTTGCATATTCGATGGACATCCTGACGAGTTCTTCATTGGTATACTTGCGCGTCTCCTCAAAGATCAAAGCCGACCATTTTAATTGCTCTTCTCTTTGCATAAAATGTGCCAGGCTGGTCCAGCTTGCGGCACCCCACTCATTCCATTTTCCCACCATATCGGCAAAGGCTTGCCACATCTCCAACCTCAAGCCACCCAGGAAAACAGCGCCATTCTTGGTCGGAGCAAAGCAGTAGAGAAAGGCGCAGACGTCCAGGTTGCCAAACCGCTCACTAATAATTCCCGTGTCGTAATACCACAGCGCCGCATAGTCATCGAGGCGGGCATAAGCCTCACAACTGGCCACATCTAAGGCTTGCCCCTCTCCAGTTATTCCTCTCCAGTACAAAGCAGCCAGAATGCCCACCGCCATAAATGTCCCCGCTACGGACCAGGCTATCCAGGGGCCAGCCTTGGTGGGAACTGCCCAGGGGCATTCATTGTAGCTCTTGCCCTCAGGCATCACTTCTCCCGTAGCCGACTGTATCCCCGACCTGGCTTGAGCTACATTGTCGTAGTCTGGCATTCGGCTCTGACTCATAGGTCCAAACTGTCCGTTGCCCGTTATGGAAGCAAATATCAGCCTGGGGTTGATTTTTTTCAACTGCTCATAACCAATACCCCACTTGTCCATAGTGCCTGGTCGATAGGTCTCTATGAGCACGTCAGCTTGTGTGACTAACCCTTTAAGTATCTCCCTCCCTTCGGGTTTGCTAAGGTCAAGGGTTATATGAAATTTATTCCTGCCCTCGGTTAGGTAGTTAAGGCCTTCACCCTTGTATAGCATGCCGTAAGGGGTGCAGATTCTGAGGAAATCGCCCTCGGGAGGTTCTATTCTCAAAACTTCGGCACCAAACTCTGCTAAAAGCGAAGAGCAAAGGCAGCCGGCAAAACTTTTGGAGTTTAGATCCAGCACGGTTATGTCATCCAAAGCTTCGGGCTTGGTATGAGCAATCCGGGGGTCGTCTCTCTCCCTTACCCAGTCTGGCCAACTCTGCTGTTTTGTTCTGGATACTCTTGCTGTTTTTTTCATTGTCGCTAGTGAAATAAAGCTCAATCCTCAGGCGTAATTACCCCAGCCTTGCCGTCCCAGTGAGGTGGTGGTCGGCATCCCGGTACATCTGCCCATTTGCCCAGGGCGCCACACCGATATAACTCCTTAATTTCATCTGCGCTCTTACCCAGAAAATGTTTCATTATATATTCGTTGTCAAAGCCGACTGCTCTTATGGACCGCTTGACCTTCGGTGGGCTCTGGGACATCATCACGGGAAATTCATATTCATCGTAAGGACCGATAAAAGGATCATCAATGTTGGTTATGAAGCCTCGCTCACGGAAGTGAGCATCCTCCACGACATCCTTGCTGTTGTACACGCGAGATGCTGCGAATCCATACTTTTCAGCTAATTCCTCGATCTCTTCAGGTTTCTTGGTTCTAACCCAAGCGGCAATAAGTTTGAGGATGGCAGCGGCGTTTTTCCCCTCCAGCCGGGTCAAGTGGTCTTTAAATCGAGGGTCTTCAGCCAGTGCCGGCTTGTCCATAGCGATGCACAGTCCCTTAAACTCCGCCGGAGCCGGTGCTGCAATAGCTACGAAAGTATCATCAGAGCAGCGGAATGTATCGGCAGGACAGATGGATACGTCTCTGTTTCCCGTGGGCATGGCCACTTGGCCGGTAATCTGCTGGTAAGGCCAGATCCACGACATTGCGCGCATGATATTCTCGGTTTGTGACAATTCGATGAACTGTCCTTTGCCTGTCCTTTCCCGATAATGAAGGGCTGCCAGCACTGCCACTTCACCCATCAAGGCACCGTAAGTGTCACAGACATACAACCGACTCTTTAGAGGCGGCCGGCCGGGAAAACTCGACATCCAAGCATAGCCGCAAAGTGCTTGGGCACCACCATCGTTGGAGGGCCTGTTCTCTTCAGCATATTGCCCCCACTGTCCAAAGCCATTCTTTGCGATATAAATAATGCCCGGATTAATTTCCTTGAGCTGTCGATAGCCTATGTTCCATGTTTCCATCACACCCGGTCTGAAATTATCTTCTACAATGTCAGATTTAGCTGCTAGTTCGCAGAATATCTTCTGCGCTTCTGGTTTATGCAAATCCAGCCCCAGCCAGTATTTGTTGGTATTGATATGCACCGCTGCCGGTGCTTGGTCTCTGAAGAAACAGCCGAAAGGGACCATCTGACGGACTGTGTCACCCTTGGGTGGTATTTCGCACTTAATGACATCAGCGCCCATAGCTCCGAGAAAGGCTGGCCCGGCTGGACCAAGCAAAATAGTACAAACCTCGAGGACGCGTATACCTTTTAGAGGGGATGGTTTGGAATGTTTATTTGCCCGGTAATTTTTCCACGTCTCTTGTGCCATAAATGTCCGCTCTCCTAGTTTCCCTTCACCAGTCAGGACTATTTACTCTCATTTTATAGAAGTCGATTAATTACTCGAGCTTCCAACCGAGTCTTGAGTATAAGACTGTACCGGCGATGAGAAGTACGAAAGAAAGAGCTATAGTGAGAGCTATCTGTCCGGAAGTTAAAGGATTATACGCAACCATATCGGGTCCGGCCAGTAAGTGTACGATGGATGCTTGGGCCGACGAAATGGGATAGACCCGAGCAAACGTCTGAAGCGGCACCGGCAGGTACTCGTACGGGAACATTAAGCCTGATATGGCAGATGTTATTACTGCGATGCCGACACCTGTCATAATTGCGCCCTGAAGATTCTTGATCAATGTGCCGGCCATAAGGCCTACTCCAGCAGAAGCACACATTACCAAAAACACGAAGCCAATAGCCTGTGGTATCTCAGTCCCGGCTCCTGTGAAACGTGCACCGAGTGCGATACCAATTAATACAACCAGAGCTGCTGCCAGCAAAGAAAGGGTAATAACGGCAGAGAATCTACCAATAAAATCCTTGTAAGGTTTTATAGGCATTGATTTCAGCTTGGCAAGCAAACCGTTTGCCCTGTCCTCGGCAATACTGGCGGGAAGGTAGGACATGCCGGCTATCATCAGAGCGAAAACCATCATTGAAATTGTAATAGAGCCCTTGATATAAGGAATCACTGCTTGAGGGGCACTACCTGTAAATGAGAAGCAGCCAATAATTACCCATATTATCGGCCAGGCTATGGTCCAGAACAGTGCTGCCTTCTCTCGGAGCAATTCCTTGATTGTCTTATTATAGGCTGCCGATATCTGCCTCAATTATCCGGTTGCCTCCTGCAAGTTCTTTTCGGTCAGTTTGAAAAAGACGTCTTCAAGGG
>Ga0209324_10003645_pt1 | contig 10584 bp, 8 predicted proteins | sample Rifsed19ft3_FD_184015 | JGI IMG/M metagenome (GOLD analysis project Ga0209324, IMG submission 184015) | Soil microbial communities from Rifle, Colorado, USA - sediment 19ft 3 (version 2) | ecosystem: Environmental > Terrestrial > Deep subsurface > Rock core/Sediment | place: Rifle, Colorado...
TGACCCTTCATTCTCCCTTCCCTCAGCCCATACCTTGCCACCATGTTGGTTAATGATACGTTTCACGATAGCTAAACCAATGCCCATCCCTTCAAATTCCTCTCCGTTATGCAACCGCTGGAAAGCGCCAAAGAGTTTATCTATATACTGCATATCAAAACCAATACCATTATCCCTGACATAATAAACATTCCCTGAATCCTTAGCATATCCGCCAACTTCAATCATTGCAGCCTCTCTGGATCGTGTAAATTTGATGGCATTAGCTATGAGATTAACAAAGACCTGACGTATCATTCCCTCATCCCCACAAGCAGGAGGTAGTGGTTTCAGGTTAATCTGCAGGTTCCTATCAGAGGTAGCGGTCTCGATTTCATTGCACACTGCCTGTATCAGTTTATCCATATCTATGTCTAATAGCTCAATATCCCTTCGACCTATTCGGGAGAGGGCGAGAAGATCATCAATAAGTTCTGACATTTTGTCTGTATTCCCCCGAATGATATGCAGAAGGCGTTTACCTTCATCGTCGAGTTTATCTAAATACTCATCGAACAATATCTGGGAGAAACTATTAATTGCCCTGAGTGGTGCACGCAGGTCGTGGGAGACAGAATAACAGAAGGACTCCAGTTCTTTGTTGGTTGCCTCAAGCTTTTCAGTGCGCTGATTAACACGCTGTTCAAGTTCTTCATTTAGTTTGCGAATTTCCTCTTCCGCCTGTTTGCGCTCTTCTATTTCACTCCTTAGCAACTTGTTTGTTGATAGCAGTTCTTCAGTACGTCCCTTCACCCGTTGTTCCAACTCTTCATTGACTTTTAGCAGCGCCTCCTCTGCCCGCTTGCGCTCGGTGATATCACGGGCAATCGATAGACTAAATCGCTGGCTGCCACAGATGAAAAGTGTCCTAATAATCTCAACAGGCAGGAACGAGCCGTCTTTTCTTTTTTGGTTTACCTCAAACATCACTTTTTCTAAAGATGCATCCTGAACTTTTTTGAATGTTTCATCTCCTGCAGCTTCAAGTTCAATCTCTTTATTGCTTAATTTTAACAACTCCTCTTTGCTGTAACCGAGCGATTCCCAGGCCGTCGGATTTACATCTATGAAGTTTCCTGTTTCATCATTAATAAATATGCCATCTTTTGCTGTATTAAAAATTGCACGGTATTTTTCTTCGCTTTCCCGCAATGCTCTTTCTGCTTCCTTTCTTTTAAAAAATCCCGGTATCTCGTATTTAGTAATCTTTTTTGCCAATTTTGGTTTTTTCTTCAAATAGTTTTCTATGTAACCTTCTATCTTTGAGGGATGTGCCATTATAAAACGACACGCCTCATCTCCTTTTGCCCGGCACATTATTTCCGAGGCAACAAGCGGCACGCCGAAGCTTTCCTCGCACCACCCGGAAGAATAACCAGCGTTCATCACGCAAACCGGGAAATCGCTCTTTTTCCCTGACTTCAGCCAGGCATCGGATTCGAATGAAAATGGATGATCATATATAAGGCAATAACTTTCATCCGGGGCAGGCCTTGATTCAGCAAATATATCAACAAAAGCCCATCCTGAATATGAGAAATGAATCGGTCCGGCAGAAAGCCTCTCGACAGGATCTTCGAGCTTCATTTTTTTATGAAAGCTTTTTGCATCCTGTCTGCCAATAGCATGGGCTATATCGAAAAGAAGCTGTCTGGCAACATTAAAGGCTTCTTCCTCACCTTGATCCTTATATAAATTCTTTATACTCTCGAAAAAATCAATCGACATAGAAGCCGCTCTTACTAAAATATAGCGTTCTCCAAATATTTCAATCGTGCCTTTTGAAGGGTCATCTTTTCTTTTTTTAAAATATTTATCTACGTAGTCCTGAGCCTTCTTGAATATTGGCTCAAACTGTTTGGGAACCTTAACTGTATGTAACATAATGCACCTTGTAGACTGCCGAATAGGTATTATTTGAGTTAGGGATAAACCTTGAAAAGTTAAAAAGGAGGGTAATTGTTATAAACGTTAAGGCATCTTCTATAACTGCAGATGCTCCGCACATCATATTTAAGCTTTCTCTGCCTCCTACGAATATTTCGACTGGAAATAATTCATAGTATATTGCGTAAACATTGTTACTCAAATCTTTTGTATTGTCAAGATATTTGTTTCATTAATAAAGGAGGGGCCTTATTTTTATTCAATCGGTATTCTATATAGTATAATAGTGACACTAAAAATCAGGAGGCACCTTTGAAGAAAAGTATTTCTGTTGAACTCGCTTCACGCGTCAGGCACCTGCCACCTTACCTGTTTGCATCCTTAGACAAGATGAAACAGAAGGCGATTAATAAAGGTATTGACCTAATTGACCTGAGCATTGGTGACCCTGACATCCCTACACCATCTCATATCGTTAATGCTATGAAAAAGGCTGTTCAGAAACCTGTTAACCACCGTTATCCATCCTATGAAGGCATGCTTTCGTACAGGGAAGCTGTTTCACGATGGTACAAGAAGAGATTTGGTGTCAAACTTGACCCAAACACAGAAGTTCTTTCATTAATAGGTTCAAAGGAAGGCATAGGACATATTCCTCTGGCATTCATCAATCCAGGGGATACAGTTCTTGTGCCCTCTCCTGGTTACCCTGTTTATGCAACGGGAACCTTCTTTGCTGGAGGAAAAAGTTTTTTCATGCCCCTCAGAGAAGAGAATGACTTTCTGCCTGATCTGACTGTAATACCCAAAGATGTTTTAAAAAAAGCAAAACTCATTTTCTTAAACTATCCGAATAATCCTACCTCAGCAATATCACCATTAGAATTCTATAAGGAAGTGGTGAAGATTTCTCTCAAGTACAATATCATTGTTTGTCATGACGCCTCTTATACAGAGATCTACTATGAGGGCAGAAAACCCTTAAGCTTCATGCAGATACCCGGCTCAAAAGATGCAGGGATTGAATTTCATTCGCTCTCAAAAACATATAATATGACAGGATGGAGGATTGGTTTTGCTGTTGGAAACAGGGACGTCCTATCGGGTCTTGGAAAAATAAAAACAAACCTTGATTCAGGTGTTTTCCAGGCTGTACAGGAAGCAGCTATCGTTGCCCTCAACACAGATGACAGTGTACTGTCGAAAATACGAAATACTTACCAGGAAAGAAGGAACACCCTCCACAGTGGTTTAAAAAGACTCGGTATGCATCTCATGAAACCAAAGGCGACCTTCTATATCTGGGCAAAAGTACCTTCTAAATTTGACTCCATGGGTTTTGTATCACACCTTCTGAACATGGCGGGAGTGCTTGCAACTCCTGGAAATGGTTTTGGAGAGGCAGGAGAAGGATATATAAGGTTTGCATTAACAGCATCTGTGGAGAGGATAAAAGAGGCAGTCGAGAGGATAGGGAAGATTCTTTAAATAATTAAATAAATATTGAAGGAGGAAAAGATGAAGCTTCCAGAATATATAAATGTTGAGGAAGTGAGGAAAGTCTGTAAAGCACTCAAACTGAGAGATTGGTCTAAAATGAAGGAAGCAAAGGTGTTACCGAAAGAAGCCCGGGTGATATTATCCCAGATCGACACAAAAGGAATGAATATTGACCTTGAAGAATTCAGGAAGGGACTCGAAGTTGAACTTGAACACGGCACAAGATTCAAGGAAGCAAATGTGACAAATAATCACCCTATGCTGACAGGAAAAATCGTCTTAGCCCACCTCAAAGAATCTCTCAACTACTACAAACTTCTTGAGGTTGCCGAGTTGGAAGGAGATCTGCTCAAAGCAATTCTTGCAAAAAACATGGCAAAGACTAAGAATGTATATAAAAAACTTGCCAAGGCTAAAGTCGATCTCAGTAAAGCTGAATCAGAACAGCTATAGGTGGCCATTGCTTACATTGGCATAGGTTCTAACCTCGGAAACAGGCAAGAAAATTGCCTGCGTGCAGTAGGGCTTCTTGAGGGAAAAGGAATCATCGTCAAAAAGAGGTCTTCCATGCATGAGACTGAGCCCTGGGGTGTAAAAGACCAACCTAGATTTATAAATATGGCCATAGAAATAGAGACAGGTCTTGAGTCAAAGGAACTTCTGAGAATATTGAAAATTGTTGAGAAAGAACTTGGAAGAAAAGAGTCTTTTAAATGGGGGCCGCGCAGTATTGACCTTGATATCCTACTTTTTGATGACCTTGTGTTAAAGGAAGATGATTTAGAAATTCCTCATCCTTTGATGCATGAGAGGGACTTTGTTCTTAAGCCCCTGTGTGAAATCGCACCAGATATAATCCACCCTGTATTGAAGAAAAAGATTTGCGACCTTGTGAAAAAGCTTGAAAATATATAACCCCAAAAAATGCATTTACATAATGCAGATGTTGTGTCAGACTCGTCTGATCCGCTGTGGCGGAAATAAATTTATTTTTCGATAACCTTTCGCCTTGGCGAATCCGACAAGTCGGAATTGTACCTTATTAACAAATTTAGATAAGAAAGGCAGGGCATAGTATTTGAGCGGATTTTTTTGCTGATATTCCATTGAGAATATTTCTAATATAAAGAGGCAAAAGCCTCGGAGTCCCGATCTTATCGGGACGAGAATGAGCGAAGATACTGTGTCCTGCCTGTGTGTCATGAATTATAAATAATTTAAGTTAATCAGCCTCAGGCGGATTAAATAAATTTTTGAACAATGTCTGCATTATTTGGGATAACAATCAACTCTTCAACCTATTCACAAGTTCACGGTTTTCGAAATACCACTCTACTGTCTTTTTGATGCCTTCTTGGATGGTAGTCTTCGGGTACCAGCCCAATATTTTCTTCGATTTTCCAATATCTGCCCATGTTGCAGGAACATCTGCTGAATGACGAGGCGAGAATTCTATTCTTGCCTTTTTACCGAGGATATCTTCTATCAGATTTATCACATACATCAGTTCAACAGGGTTGTCATTACCGAGGTTAAATATTCCGTAACCAGCAGGCTGGAGACACTTCAATGTCCCGCCAGCAATATCATCAATATAAGAAAAATCTCTTTGTTGTTTGCCGTCTCCAAAAACCGTTATAGGGATACCTTTATCGATGTTTTTTATAAAGATAAAAATACTCATATCAGGCCTTCCTGCAGGACCGTAGACCGTGAAATATCTTGGTATGCTTATATCAAGACCAAAAAGATAATGGTAGCTGTAGCAAAAGACCTCAGCTCCCTTTTTTGTCGCTGAATATGGTGCTAAAGGAGCATCAGTCCTGTCTGTCTCTCTAAAAGGCATTTCATTAAGACCATAGATACTTGACGTAGATGCCAGGACAAACTTATGCACTCCGAATTCTCTGCAGCACTCAAGTAGGTTTAATGTCCCTTTCATATTGGTATCGAGGTAGACCCATGGGTCTTCTACAGATGCCCTGACTCCTGCCCTCGCAGCAAGATTTATGACAGCATCAATTTTATGATTAGTAAAAACTGCTTTGGCTGAATCAAAATCACCGATATCACACTTATTGAAATTGAATTCTGCACTACTCCTGCCCCCTGCTCTTTTAGCCTTTAACTGTGCAAGCCGCCATTCTTTCAGTCGAGGGTCATAATAATCATTTAGATTGTCTATGCCAACAACATTCATCCCCTCATCAAGCAATTGTTCAGAGACCTTCCAACCAATAAACCCTGCACAACCTGTCACAAGAATATTCTTCATGACCATACCTTTCTAAACCCTCTTTTTCAGCCATTCCCTGGGATTAATACCTACAAATCCCTTATTCCCATCTGAGTATACAACCTTGGCTATCCTGGAATTAAGTATCATTCTCTTGCACATCATGCATGGCTCAGCATGACACTCCTTATCTCTGTCATCAATGCCTGATATGTAAATCGTTGCATCTCGTAATTCATCGACGGATGCGCGAATAATGGCATTCGCCTCTGCGTGCACGCTGTGACATAGTTCATACCTCTCTCCATGAGGTATTTTGAGTTCTTTCCGGGTGCATTTACCAACTGCAAAACAGTCTTTCATCCCTGAAGGAGCACCGTTGTAACCAGTGCTCACAATAATATTTTCCTTTGTAATAACAGCGCCATACCTTCTCCTCAGACAGGTTGCCCTCGTCGAGACTGCCCTTGCAATACCTATGAAGTATTCGTCCCAATCTGGTCTGAATCTATTTTTCTTCTTCATGGGATATCTTAAAAAAAAGATTTCGATAAATCTCTACAAAAGTTTGATATGGTAGAATATCATAGACAGAAAGATAAAAGAAGAAGGACGAAAACAAGTCACTTCTCTGAGATGTTCCGATGTCAAAAATCAAGATTCTTCCGAATGCATTAAGGGATAAGATTGCAGCAGGTGAGGTCATTGAAAGACCTGCCTCTGTCATTAAGGAACTAATAGAAAATTCTATCGACGCTGTAAGTACCAATATACAAATAGATGTTCTTTACGGAGGGAAACAACTGATCAGGGTATCAGACAACGGCACAGGCATGGATAAGGAGGATGCACTCCTGTGTTTCGAGAGATACGCAACAAGTAAGACGTTAAACGAGGAAGACCTTTTCAATATAAGGACAATGGGATTCAGAGGTGAGGCCCTTCCATCTATTGCATCTGTGGCAAGAGTAAAACTTATTACAGCACCAAAAGGCATGCACCAGGGCATCTCAATAGAGATACATGGCGGGGAAGTAAAGACTGTTAAGGATTCGCCATCAGTCGGGACTACTGTTGAAGTCAGAGACCTCTTTTTTAATACACCTGCAAGAAGGAAATTCCTGAAGGCAAACAACACAGAGCTTTTCCATATTATTGACACTGTTACAGAAGAAGCTCTCTCTCATTATGAAATCGGCTTTAGCCTTTCATCGGATAACCATGATGCCTTGAGTATTACTTCTGCATCATGTTTGAGAGAGAGAATAATGCAGATATATGGAAATGAATTTCTCGATGGACTTATAGAGGCAAATGCTGAGGCTAAAGACTTAAGAATAACTTTTTTTGTTACAAAAGGAGATAGTTTTAGAAACAGCAAGGCCTATCAGTTCATCTTCATCAATAGACGACCCGTAAGAGATTTTTCACTCACACACGCTGTCTATAAAGCCTATGAAGGGATACTCCCTCAAAAGAAACATCCTGTTTTTTTCCTCTTTCTTGATATCAACCCCGGTATAGTTGACTTTAATGTTCATCCAACAAAGCGCGAAGTAAGATTTAAGGACAACGAATATATCTATCATTTCATTCATTCAAGCATTAGAGACGCGCTCCCTTATGTCTCATACCCTGTACCTTACGAATCCTCTTTATCCTCTGTCGTAGCTGAAAATATTGAATTTGGTTATAAGCCATCTTTGTCTTTCATACACATTGGAGACACGTTCATTGCCATTTCAGATGGAGGGGGATTGACATTAATAGATCAACATGCAGTTCATGAAAGAATCCTCTATGAAAAATTGCTCAAAGGGATCGATATCGATTCAAACCGGTTGCTATTTCCAAGGCAGGTAAAACTGTCACACAAGGAATACATGACCATCCTTGAAAACAGCACGATCCTCAAAGATTTCGGAATAGAGGTTGACGACTTTGGACATGATACAGTTCTTGTTCGCTCACTGCCAGATTCTCTCAGAGAAGCTGACGTGAGGGGTATTCTCTCGGATATTGTATCATGCATCTTCGAAGGCGATGCTCCTGACAAAACTCTTAAAAATACCCTTGCTGCTAAAATTGCATGCCATCATTCAGTGCGTGGCAAGGTGAAACTCAATCATGAAGAAGTTAGTCAACTACTCTCAGACCTCAAGAGCTGTATCCACCCTAATAAGTGTCCTCACGGCAGACCCACAAAAATCTCTTTTTCTTTGGACGAGCTGAAGAAGATATTCAAAAAGAAATAAGTTAAAGCCTAATGCCTTCATGTCTTGCTGCTATTGGTGTGATATAGGCAATTGACACCTTTTTTCTAATTGTGATAACGTTAATAGTTGTACTATGCCAGATAAAGCGTCCATAATTAAGGAAGTCCAGAAATATCTCGCAAAAGGGCAGATAGATAAGGCCATCGGCGAGTGGGAGAAATTAGCAAAGGGACATCCTGATGGTAATATCTATAATGCCCTCGGTGACCTTTACCTTAAAAAGGGCGACAGAAAGAATGCCTTAAATTCTTTCCGTGAGGCAGCAAACTTTTTCAAGGGAGAGGGGTTCTCCCTCAAGGCTTTAGGACTCTATAAGAAGATTCTGAACATTAATCCCTCTGATGCTGACTCCCTCATTTCTCTTGGGGAAATTAGTGAAGAGAGGGGATTAAAAACAGATGCCATCAAATATTATCTTACCGCAGCTGACGGTTTTACAAAAGAAGGCAAGAAGGAAAGGCTTTTTGATATATACAATAAAATTCTCAACATCTCCCCTTCCAACATTCCCTTTAGAATCAAAATAGCAGAGATATATATAAAAGAGGGCCTTAAATCAGAAGCTGCAAAGGAATTCATCAACATAGCAAGGATATTCGAAGAAAAAGGAGACCCTGAAAAATCGATTGAACACTACCAGAAAGCTCTTGATATCCAGCCTGCATATAAAGAGGCAATCCTGGGAATCAATTATGTTCTCGAGAAATCCGGTGATCTCCAACGAGCCATTGAACACATTAAGGGGGCATCCAAGCTTTTACCGCAGGACTCAGACATTCATATCAGATGTGCCGAGATTCACATTCAGGCTGGGATGTTAGATGAAGCAAAGAAATGCATTAAAAAGATAACAGAAATAGAACCTGCCAATATGAAGGCAGTAAGGCTACTGGGAGAAATTTATATTAAGGAAGGTCATAAAGAGAAGGCATGGATGAAATATCTTCCTGTCCTTGATGAGATGTTGCTCGACATGGAGAATGATGATGCTGTCAAACTCCTCGAATCTTTCAAGGATATAGACAAATTTGAGACTGGAAAAAGGCTTGTTACACTCCACAGACAACGCGGTGAGAATCTTAAAGTGGTCCATGAGCTTGTTTGCCTTGGCGATCTCTATAGTGCGAAGGACATGCAAAAGGAAGCGCTTGATTTCTATAGGGAGGCTTTATTAATAAACTCTGATGATAACTCAATTAAAACAAAAGTGCTTGCACTTGAGAAAAAGGCATTAATGGAGCATGTCCCTACTACAGGTGAGAAGACAGTTGATGAGAATCTCTTAGAGGTTGATATATTCCTCAAGTATAGTCTTATCGAGGATGCAAGGAATCTTCTTGAAGAGGTCAGGAAGCAAGAACCCGAAAATATTGACCTGCATTTAAGACTAAAGTCCCTTTATATCAACACAGATGACAAGGAGGGGGTTGTTACAGAAAGTATAATCCTTTCTGAGCTTTATGGGAAGGCTGGTGATATTGAAAAGAAGAAGCAAATTATAAAAGAAGCTTATGAATTGTCCCCGAAAGACCCGAGACTTGCCGATAAGGTAGAGACGCCTTCTCCTGAAGAGGCGATTGCTTCAGCTCCTCTGGAAGGGCCAACAATAGAAGATTACATTGAGGATATGACCGAAGCAGATTTTTATTCTCGACAGGGATTACTTGATGAGGCAAGGGAAATTCTGGAGAGATTACAAAAGCTCTTTCCAGAAAACAATGAGATAAGGGAGAAACTTATTGCCCTCAGCCAGGAAGTTGAAAGTCTTGAAAAAGAAGAACCCGTATTTGCAGAAGCAGAGACTATAGAGATAGAGGCAGCGACTGAACCTGCTTTTGACAGCGATGTTCTCAGCATCTTCAATGAATTCAAAAAGGGTATCGAAAAAGAACTCGGGACAGAGAACCATGAAACACATTATAATCTTGGATTGGCATATAAGGAGCTGGGATTTCTCGATGATGCAATAAGGGAATTCCAGCTTGCGCGCAATGACCCGGGCAGCCTTATCCCTTCTTCCAGTATGCTCAGTATATGCTACATGGAAAAAGGCCTCTATCCACTTGCTATTAATATCTTGAGAAGCGCCCTTGAGAAAATTGCAGAGAGGGATGAGCCTTATTGGGCAATGAAATACGACCTTGCCGAGGCTTATGAAAAGAATGACAACCTCCAGGAAGCCCTTGATTCATACACAGAGGTCTATGGATGGAATTCTAAATTCCGGGATGTTTCAGAAAAGATGAATCAGATCGGTGCAATAATAACAGGAAAAACTGAAACGGGGAAACCTAAGGGGAAAAAAGACAGGATATCATATTTATAGGATATGGATTATTTAGAATATTACAGCCTTAAAGAACATCCTTTCTCGAATGTCGTTGACAACAGATTCTATTTTAATAGTCCCCAGCATTCAAATGCCCTCAAGAAGTTGAAATATGCAGTTGACTCAAGAAAAGGATTTGCTGTTGTCATTGGTGACATCGGGACAGGGAAAACAACTCTTGCAAGGAGGTTTCTTGAGGAATTAGAAGATGACAAATATGAGGCAGCCCTCCTTGTTGTTGTCCATTCTACTGTTAGTTCAGAATGGCTTTTCAGAAAATTCGCAATCCAGCTCGGCGTAAGAGACATAAAGGATAA
>Ga0209324_10003646_pt1 | contig 10584 bp, 4 predicted proteins | sample Rifsed19ft3_FD_184015 | JGI IMG/M metagenome (GOLD analysis project Ga0209324, IMG submission 184015) | Soil microbial communities from Rifle, Colorado, USA - sediment 19ft 3 (version 2) | ecosystem: Environmental > Terrestrial > Deep subsurface > Rock core/Sediment | place: Rifle, Colorado...
TGGGCCGCGGGCGTCGTTGTGCTGGACGCGCGAGCCGCGGAAGATGCGCACGCTGCCGTCGTCCATACGTACGGGGATGCTGAAGAGGAGCTCGCGTATGGGGAAGCGCAGCAGGTCGCGTGTCGCCTGATCCAGCTCGAGGCGATCGGCGATGCGGTCGAACTGGCTCTGCATGATCTCGAAAAGATCGTAGGGTTTGTTGCTCACGTGGGGGTTCCCTTGTCTATCCCGAGTCCGGTGTGGCCAACATGTATCCCACGCCCTGGATGTTGACGATCATCTCCGGGTTGGATGGGTCGCGCTCCAGCTTCTTGCGCAGGTAATGGATGTAGGAACGCAGGTAGTCGACGTCATCGCGGTACTCCGCGCCCCAGACTTCCGTGAGCAGGTGCTCGTGGAGCAGGACCTGATTGAGATGGGTGGCGAGCTGGTAAAGCAAGTTGTACTCGGTGGCGGTCAGGTAGACTTCGCTCTCTGCGACTCGCACGCGGCGGCGCGCTAGGTCAATGCTGAGATCGCCGCATTGGACTTGCGCCGCAGTCGGCGAGAGGGCTTCCTTCTGCGCCCGTTTCAGGACGGCGCGGACGCGCGCCAAGAGCTCCTTGGAGCTGAAGGGCTTGGTGATGTAGTCGTCCGCTCCGGCGTCAAAGCCAGCCAGCATGTCCGTCTCGGTCACTTTGGCGGTCAGCATGATGATCGGCACGTCGGAGAACTCGCGAACTCGGCGGCAGACCCGGTAGCCGTCCAGATCTTTCAAGAGGATGTCCAGCAAGATGAGGTGAGGCTGCTCGACCGCCACGGCTGCGATGGCCTCTTCGCCCTCGGCCCTCGTCAGCACCCGATAGCCGGCGGCGGATAGCACCTCCCGCACCAGGCGCAGGAGCCGCGGGTCGTCGTCGACGACCAGGATGCGCTGCCCGTCTTGTTCCGCTCTCACTGCCTTTCCTCGGTAGGCCGTGTGCGCGGCAAGGAAAAGAAGATCGTCGTCCCCTCCTCGACCTTGCTCTCGACCCAGATGCGGCCCCCGTGCGCTTCGACGATGGCGCGGGCGATGGGCAGCCCCAGCCCCGTTCCGGGAACGTGCAGGGTGGATACGGAGCGCACGCGGAAGTACTTCTCAAAGAGCGGGATCAAGTCTTCGGAAGAGATGCCGATCCCCTGGTCGGCTACGCTGATGACAACGTCGGAGGGGCGCGTCTCGCCGTGGATCACGATCAGGCCGCCCTCCGGCGAGTACTTGACCGCATTATCGAGGATGTTGCGCAGAACCTGCTTGATCCAGCGCGGGTCGGCATGCACGATCGGGAAATCCGCGGCGAAGTCCACGACCACGTGGTGAAGATGGCTGCGGCGCTGCACCTCCGCGGCGACCTCGCGGGCGATGTGCGGCAGTCGCAGCGGCTCCCGTTCGAGGCCGAGCTGCTCCACCTCGATGAGCGACGAATCGAGGATGTCGCGGATCATCCCCTGCATGTCGTCGCAGGCTTCTTCGATCAGACGCAGGAACTCCTGGCGCTTGGCATCGCTCCAGTCGAGCTCATCGATCAACAGGGCGGTGGCGTAGCCTTTGATGGTGGCCAGCGGCATGCGTAGCTCGTGGGACAGCGCCGCCATGACTTCGGAGCGCATGCGCTCGGCCTGATGCGCTTCGCGCACGGCGTCGGCGCGAACTTCGAGCCGCTCGCGCTCCATGGCAATGGCCACCAGGTCGGCCAGCGTTTGCACGAAGGGCAGGCGTTCTTCGGTGAACTGCCGGGCGCCGTCGAGCGATTCGAGGATCAGCACGCCAAATCTCTGACTCCCGGCGCTGATCGGCGCGGCCACAGCCGACTGCGGTAGCGCTTGGCTGCCGAGGGAGCGCGCCATCACCTGGCGGTTGAAGGGGCGCATGTCGTCCATGGCCCGCGAGACGTCTTCGGGCGCGCTCAATAGGCGCGCCCGCCCTTCGTCGAACACCTTGCCGGTGATCGATTCCCCGGCGCGCAGGCCGATCGTCTTCAAGACGTCCAGGTCGTAGCCGAAGGCCGCCGCCGGGCGGAACACGCCGGCGGCCGGCTCCCAGAGCATGATGGCGCCGATTTCCGCCTGCTCGAGCACGCGCGTGATGGTGCGCATGACGGCCTCGAGCAGCTCGGGCAGTTCGAGCGGGGCAACCAGCGCCTTGGCGACCTCGGTCAGGGCTTCGAGCTCGCCCGTCTGGCGTTCGACCACACGATCCACCGGGAACCCCCAGAGCATGCTATCGCGCGGAACCGTCGCCCTATTATATGTCGCGACGGGCGCCGACGGGGTCGCGGCATAGGAACTGCGGAACCGCCCCTGTCCCCGCAGGCCCTCAACACGCGGCGGCCGAGTAACATCCGACCTCGTTCTCCGTTGTACCAGGTAAGAACCAGCGGCCCGCCTCTTCACGGCCTGAAGGGGTACCTTCCCAGCCCGGCGTGAGCACCCGCCTACCACAGATTCCGGAGTAGAACACCATGAACCCTCGTTCAGCCCATACCCCCGTGATCGTGCGCATCGCCGTGCTTGCGGTCTTGTTGCTCGGCGGCTTAGCTCCGGTTTCCGCCATGGCGCCTCAGTCCGACAACGACCAAGACGGCATCGATGACGCCTTCGAGGCCACGCTCATCGAGCGATTTGCGCCCTTCGTCCGTTTGCATTCGGACGACGAATTCCGCCCCAGCAGCGCGGGCTGGTATTTGGAACGTGTGCAGATGCGCTTCCACCACGAGGGTTGTAGCGACCACCAGGTGCTCGATCGCCCGAACATCACGCTGGCGACGATCACAACCCAGGCGCACAACACGGGCTGCAACGACACGGGCGTGCCGCAGTACTCGGACCCGAGAACCTCGCCCAGCAACTTCTTCCTACAGATCCCCAATGATGGCCAGGAGCAGACCGTCCGCCATGGCGATCCAGACGCGAACCAGTGGCCGGCGTATGCCCATGCGCGGCAAGCGGCCGGCGGACTAGACGCCTACGACATCCAATACTGGTTCTTCTATCCTTACAATGGGCCGATGTCGGGCGCAGGAGAGCATGAAGCCGATTGGGAGCATGTGACAGTTCGCGTGGACTTGACAGGGAACACCATCCAGGAGATGTACTTCTCAGCTCACTACGGGGAGGGCCGCTGGTACCCGGCGGATCAACTGATCTACAAGGGCGGCCGGCCGGTCGTCTACTCTGCCCGCAACAGCCATGCCAGCTACCCCAAGGCGCAAACCTGGGTCAGGCCGTTCCCGAAGCCGGATGATCAGACGGCGGACGGCGGTCCGGAGTGGGACACGCTGCAGCCTTTCAACATGAGCGCCAAGGTGACCAACTTGGGTGAGCTGGAGCATCCCCTCTTCGACCACGACGATAATCCGTTTACCTGGCTGCGCTACAGCGGGCGCTGGGGGGAGATCGGCGTGTTCTTCAGCGGACCGCATGGGCCAGCCTTTCAGGGCTCCTGGCAGAATGACGGAACCACACCGTGGATCTCGATCGACAATCCGCCGGCGACCGTAGCAGCCCCATCGACCCAGCCGATCACGATCAAGACCGACCCCCTCGCCGGGAGTGTGAGGGATGTCAAGCTCGTTGTGATCGGCGACAAGGACTACCCCGCAACCCGAGACGCAATCGACATTACCAAGTGGATTGCGCAGTGGACAGTGCCTGATCAGCAGACGTCGGAGGTGAGTTACACGTTATACGCCACCGCTACGATCGATGGCAACGCCTCGAAGTCGCCTGAGGTCACGGTGAAAGCCACCAAGACATCCGGCTCGTGGACAGTGAAGTTTGACGAACCTGCGGATTACGGCACGGTTCCCCCGAACAGCACCCAGACAGCCCAGGTTCAAGTCATCGGGCCTGGCGGCCAGGATGCGGACTACGTCGACTTCTTTGTCGACGGCGTCTCCAAGGGTCGTATGACGAGGAAAGCGCCCGGGGCGTATGAGCAGACCTGGAACAGCGGCCCAAGCGGGAAGACCCATCAGCTGTTGGCCATCGCTTACCAGGGTGGTATCGAGGTGGCACGGATGGGAATCACGGTGACTGCGGTCCCATGGCAGGTGGATTTCGTTGACCCGCTGCCCGGCGGGTGGGTCGAGCCAAGCCGAAATCTGACGGCGCGTGTGCAGGTCATCGGGCCCGGAGGCGCAGACGCGGACTACGTCGAGTTCTATGTGGATGGCGCCTCGAAGGGCAGGATGACGAAGATCGGCAATGGCTTTCATAATCTCGGCTGGACAAGCGGGGCCAATGGGACAAAACACACGCTCAAGGCGGTCGCATTTGACAAGCAGGGGGTTCAGCTTACATCGACTGAGATCACGGTCACGGCCTCCGCCCTGCCGTTCATCTACATCGATGGGCCAGCGCTTGTCGTCGTGGGCGGAGACCCCGAGACGTTCACGCTCGTCGCGGACAATGCCCAGGAGGTCTGGCTCTATTTCAATGGCACCCAGGTGTGTCACCAGTTCGCAGAGACGTGCGCATGGACCTTCACCCCGAGCTCCGGTCTCCTCGGCAAGCACACCTTGGTGGGCGACGCGCGCTACGCCGATGGGAACACCTATGAGGTCACGCGGCAGTTCGAAGTGATCCAAGTGAACTGGGTGGAGACCGTCGTCAATCAGTATTCTGTCCTCGCAGAGACGACTTACACGTCAGAGAGAAGGGACTCCTGGGGCGACATCTACCTAGTCACAGAGTACGAGTCATCGGATTATGCGTGCGCTGTTGTGCACTACGAAGCACGGGGCGGCGACATCGGTGAGGAACCGTGGAGTTACGACCCGTTCAATGGGCCGATCAGCGTCTACTTGGATGACTCGGCAGGCAAGTGGCGGCTCACCGTAGACTTCAACTCCGTCTACTTCACCGGCAGCTCGGATGCCGAGAATCGACCTGAGACGTGGACGGTGAAGCTGCTGTGTGTACGCACCAGCGTGGCGTCCATGGTCCACCCGCCCTACCTGGGCGACAATGTGACTTATCCTCTCGGGTTTGGCTTTCAAACCAAGATCTGCGGTATTGCCAGCTTCTATGCACGGACTGGAGACATCAATGAGAAAGGCGTCCAGGACATCATGCAAATGTACTTGGATCGCGGGTCCATGGGAGAGTGGGTTCTCCGGGCAGACTTCGCAACCCACACCGATCACGAAAACTGGGATGTGAACTTCCTCTGCCTCGATCCATCCATAGCTACTGTGGACGGCCCTTTGCCGGGCAAGCCGTTCTTCCTGCAGGAGTTCCGCGGGCCTGGTGGTTACAGCGTGGGCGAAGGCCTGACAGACTACGACACCCACATCTCCTCGACAGACCATGTCTGCGGGGTAGTGGGTTTCTCTGCCATGGAGGGAGACATCGACGAAGACGACTTTCGAGGGAACCCGCAGGCAGGCTTGCTCCTGGCGTTCATGCAGGACATTGGCGGGACATGGCACTTCAGGGGCGACTTCCGCAGCCAACACCCACACGAGTATTGGGACCATCTGAACGTACTCTGTGCATTGAAGGACAACAACACATTGCCCGCCTGGAGTGTCTCTCACTTTGAACAGGGGCCAGAAAGCTGTGATGGCTTCGGCACAAGCTGCCAGGCGCTGCATTCGGAGGCGGGTAATCCTCAGGGATCCGTCTGGCTGGTCGGAGGAGGCTATTCCGGAACGCCCAATTTCTACCAAACAAGCTGCGGCGGGCCCGAGTACGTAGAACTGATAGTCAATGAGCGGGATCCCAATACGGGGAAGCCTCGTTGGGACAGTGCCTTCGTCACGCACTGCCTAAGACACGGGGATTACTACTACATCACCCCCGGCGACGTCGTCGACCTACGCGGGGTAAGCGTGGGCGCCTACGCGACTCCGTTGTCCTTCGAATTGCGCGGCCCAAGTCCCGATCTGAAGATTGAGGCCATCGGCTGGCCGACGACGGCCTCCGCAGGATCGCTTGTCAACTTCGACTATCTGGTGAGCAATACAGGCTTTGCGACCACGCTCCCGGGGTATGTCAACCAGCTCTATATCGATGGAGTGAAGATCTCCAACACTCAGGGTCAGCAGGGTTCGCGTCTGGGAGTTGAGCTGGAGCACCAGGAGAGTGAAAGCAACAGCCTGAGCTGGCTAGCAACCTGCGGCGCCCACACCGTGGAGGCGAGGGCCGACGACTTTGACTTGATGGATGAGATTAATGAAGGCGACAATGTCGTCAGCCAAGCCCTGACGGTCCCCTGCTCACCCTATGTGGAACTCTCCCCACCCAGCCCACTGAAGACCTACTACAGCGGCGATGAACAGGTTACATTCAGCGTCGCCGACCACTACGGAGTGCAACGCTTCTCCTGGCACTTCAACGCCTACTCCGGGGCGGGATACCGGATCGTCTCGAATTGTGAGAGCGGTCCGATCCAGTTGGGCAACGCCAAGACCTGCACGATCCAGCTCACCGGCGCCTCGGCCTTCTACGAGACTGCGCCGCGGGGCAAGCTGAGCGCGCTCGTCCCGGAGAAAAGCGTCGACGTCCACCTGTGGGGGGAGGACGGCAACGGGAACCTCCTGGTCTCGGACAGCTACACGCTGCACTATGAGAGGCCTCAGTTGCCTCCCGCGCCGACCTGGAAGACGCCCAGCCACAGCGGGAACACACCCTCATCAATCACCTTCACTTGGAACGACGTGGCGGGGGAGACGAGCTACGCGCTGCGGCACTCCGACGGGCGCTCGATCGCTCCGGACATCGACGCCGACGCCACCTCCTACCAGGTGACAGGCCTCTCGCCGAATGCAAACACCTCGGTCCAAGTGCGGGCCTGCAACGGCGCCGACTGCTCGGCATGGTCAGTGGCGGCTTCGGCCTACACATCGGCCAACACGCCCAACGGCCTGACCGGCTCGCCGTCGTGCAGCGGTATCCGCTGGACGTGGAGCGCCAACGGCAACCTTGGAAACACCCAATACTACGTGCAGACCAACGCCTACTCCAGCCAGTGGATGACGGGCACGAGCTGGCTGCAGTCGGGGGTGACGAGCGGGACGATCACGGGGCAGGTGCAGGCCAAGAACGGCGATGGGGACCTGACCTCCTTCTCGCCGACGGGGAACGTCGCGGCTCAGTGTGTTACGCCCACGCCGCCTCCAACCACCCCACCTCCAACGACGCCTCCGCCGACCACGCCACCTCCAACGACGCCGCCGGCGGTATTTGTGGAGCTGCTCTCCCCGCCCGACCCGCTCAAGGCCAAGTAGGACGGCTCGGAACAGGTCTCGTTCACGGTCGCCAGCTATGGCGGGGCCGTGCAACGCTTCTCCTGGCACTTCAAAGCCTACTCCGGGGAGGGATGTCGGGTCGTCTCCGGCTGCGAGACTGGTCCGGTCAACCAGGCTAACTCCAGGAACTGCACGATCCAGCTCACCGGCGGCTCGGCCTTCCACGAGTCTGCGCCGCGGGGCAAGTTGTCGTTGCTGGCGCCAGTCAAGAGTGTGACAGTCGCTCTCCAGGGATGGGATGCTGGGGGGAGCCTGTACGAAGACAGCGTCTCGCTCATCTTCAGGTAGGAAGGCTGCACGGGAAACTCCTGCTACCAGACCTTCGTCGACGTCCCGCTGTCTGGCGTTCATCCACACGATCCACCGGGAACCCCCACAGGCTGCCACTGCGCGAAACCGTCGCCCTATCATATGTCGCGATCGCCCCCTCGGCCTTCACGGCGGCCATCTACCTGGTGGCGCGTGGTCTGCAGGCCGTGGCCGACCCGCGCACGGCAGAGGAGCTTGGGATGATCTAGCTTCGAGCGAGGCCAACAGTCCACGCCACGAACCGTGACTAAAGTACGGCTCCCGAAGAGGACCTTGGGGCTATCGTCAATCCGTGCCCGCCCCCTCCATAATCGTGCGTGAATGCACAGCCGGCCTGCCTGTTCAATGCCGGACAGGCTACGTTTGCAGCGCGGCGTGCGCGCCGTCGCTCGAGGATTTCGGAGAAGGAAACCATGACCCCTCGTTCAGCGCATACCCTCGTGATTGTCCGCATCGCCGTTCTGGCCGTCTTGTTGCTCGGAAGCGGCGGCCTGACGGCCTCCTCGGCCTTCGCCCGCGGCGGAGCGTCGGCGCCGCTCATCAACCCTGAGACCTTGCAGTCGCAGCCGCTGGCGATCATTACGCCCAAGGCGCCCTCGTATTCCTACACATCACAGCCGGTCTTCGACATCGATGCCGGCACCAACCGTTGGTTCGTCGTCGAATTGGCCCTATCCAGGCACCTGTTCAATGCAAGTGGCGCTACGGGCGACCAATGCCTCAGCCTGGGGAATGCCAGGATCACGACGGACAGCGATAAGAAGAGAAACTTCTATGCGACCGCGCCGATCCAAACAGACGCCCAGGGCAAAGCCACCATCGACCTGGGCAATCCGAGTTTCAATGCCACCACGGTGTGGTGGAATCTGCGCGGTGCGCGGGTGTTCTACCGCGTGATCACGTCTCTGGATCAGAATGGGACGAACCTCCGGTATTCGACCGCCGACACAGATTGCAAGAATGCTCCATTGCTGGAGCGCGCCGGCGAGTCGTGGTACGGGCAGCCGCTCAACGGCGATGCCTACACTCGAGTGCTGGGAGTGAAGGTCCTATCCGATGCCATCCTCAACACCAAGTCTCTCTCCGAAGGCTACGGCCCGCGCGTGGTCGATGGCTCCCGATTCCATGCGGGGCTGGACATCCCCGTGGCCATTGGGACTCCGGTCTACGCCATTGCCGACGGCCTCGTCATCACCAACATGAGCGCCAATGACCATTACATTGTGATCGACCATCAACGTGACCTGGATGGAGATGGCCGGAACGACCGTTCCGGATACGCGCATTTACGTGACTCCCTGGTCAGTGAGGGGGAGGACGTCTTCCGAGGTCAACTGATTGGCTACTCGGGTGACTTTGTGGGTGGCCTGCACAAAGCGCAACATCTGCACTTCGATGGGGGAATCGGCGTCTTTCACAACCCCCTGCACTACCTGCCTTACACGGACGTTCACAGCGTGGCCTCCGCCGGTACCTTCCTGGCGGACAGCGAGACCAATTCGCGCCAGATCGATGTGATGCCAGCCGCAACGGGCAACCAGCATAAAGTCCTGGTGGCTTTCGGTGTAACCACGGAATATGACAAGGATCTCAATGGTGTGTGGGTCCGGGTGAACGGCGGCACTGCGGCGCAGGATTCCTTCGAGTTGGATTACGACAAGGTGACCGGACAGAGCAGCAGCACCGGCGTCGTGACCCTGTCCAATGGTAGGACCTTCAGAGTGCGGCCCCTGAGCGATGATATCTACCATGACCCCAATCTCGGCTATGCCTTCTACGTGAAACCGCGCGACACTGGGGTCAATCTGGAGTCTGAGCGCTACTTCTTCTTCGCCTGGGACACATCGACGCTCACCGAGGACAGTGGGCCCTACCGCATCGACGTGACGGCGAGCGAGGTCGATGGCACATCGCGGGATGCCACGGTCACTATCGGACCCGAGGTAAAGGTCAAGAGCTCGACAGCGAGCGGAAAAGTCCTCACCTATACCCTCACCGTCACCAACCACGACTTCCAGGATCTCCAGCAGGGCAACATCGGCCTCGAGTTGCTCGACCTGCCCAGCGGCTGGACCGGCAGTCTGTCCGATACCAACCCGGCGATCGCGGCCAATGGGCGCGTTGACGTTACGGCGACGTTGACCGCGCTCAGCAGCGACTTTTCGGCTTTGTTGAATAGCACCACCCGCGTGGTCGCCACCTTTGGGCGCATCCCCGACCTGAAGGATGCCGAGAGGCTGAGGTGTGAGCCTGGAGGTGGCCAGGGTGCGATGGGCGCCACGGCGCTCGGTTTCCCCAGCTGTGGTGGCCCCAGCCCGTGGACGGTGTCGTTTGTGCGCCTCAACGACCGAGATCCGGTCAACGAGAACAGCCACGTGACCGTCACGGCCAAGGTCACGGGTCCGGCCAATGAGACGCCCGACGTCAAGCTCTACGTGGACGGCGCGGACAAGGGGTTGATGGCCAAGACACAGAACGAGGGGGAGTATGACATCGATTGGATTACCGGCGCAGCAGGCTCGCAGCCGAAGCTGCAGGTCAAGGTCTTCAAGGGCGGCGCCAACAAGGTTGCGGAGACGCCGGAGATTACGCTCTTCGTCGTACGCTCCGGCACGCCCATCGTGAAGTTCATCGATCCGCCAGAAGGCCAGGGTTCGATCGTGGTGGGCGAGCATACGGTCGAGGTCTATGCCCCGGGTGCGACGGCCGTCAAACTGACGATTAGTCCCGGCGGAGAAGGCGGCGCTGGGGCGATGACTCCCAACTCCGGCAAGTGGACCTCGGCGACGAAATGGAATCCTCAACACGTTGACCAGAACTACCAACTTGCGGCGGATGCCACGATCAACGGCAAAACGGTCAGCACTCAGACGTGGGTGCTTGCCACGAGCCCCAACAGCCTGCGCGTCTTGACCCCCGGCGGGCCCATTACAGTGGGCAAGAAGGTCACCGTTTTCGTTCTGTCCCCATTTTGGAACGCAGACGCCATCAATCTCAGAGTGAA
>Ga0209324_10003648_pt1 | contig 10583 bp, 11 predicted proteins | sample Rifsed19ft3_FD_184015 | JGI IMG/M metagenome (GOLD analysis project Ga0209324, IMG submission 184015) | Soil microbial communities from Rifle, Colorado, USA - sediment 19ft 3 (version 2) | ecosystem: Environmental > Terrestrial > Deep subsurface > Rock core/Sediment | place: Rifle, Colorado...
AGGGGATCCGCCAGTTATTGGGCGAATCGGTGATCCCGCCGGTCGACCCGGGCAACGGCGGTGAGCTGCCCGGTGACATCGCCGCGCTGGTTGCGCGCGCGTCCGAGCTGTATGACCAGGCGCAGGCCGCGCTCCTCGCCGGCAACCTCGGCACGTACCAGGCGCGGATCGACGAGCTGGCGCGGGTGATCGATCGGCTCGGCGAGCTGACCGGCACGCCGGTCCCGGCCCCGAGCGCTTCTCCGGGAGGGTAGTCCCCGCGGTGGAGATCCTGGTCCTGGGCTCCGGGGCCCGCGAGCACGCGCTCGCCTGGCGGCTCGCCCGGGATGCGGACGTGCGTCGTGTGCGCATCGCGCCGGGGAACGGCGGAACCGGAGCGGTGGCCGAGCCGGTCGCCGATCTCGACATCCTCAACCCGGCAGCGGTCGCTCGGCACGCCGGGCGAGAGCGCTATGACCTGGTGGTGATCGGCCCCGAGGCGTCGCTCGCCGCCGGCGTGGCGGATGCCCTTTCCACGGCTTCGATCCCGGTCTTCGGGCCCACCCGCGCGGCGGCGCTCCTGGAGTCGAGCAAGGTGTACGCCAAGGAGCAACTGCGACGGGCCGGCGTGCCGACGGCTGCTGCGGCGACCTTCGACGAGCCCGAGGCAGCGGTGGCGTGGATACGCGCGCAGCCTCGGCCGCCGGTCGTCAAGGCCGACTGGTTGGCAGCAGGCAAGGGTGTGGTCGTGCCGGAGATGCCCAAGGAGGCGGAGACCGCGGTCCGCGCCCTCTTTGCCGGTGCGGCGCCGGGCGCGCGGCTGCTGCTGGAGGAGCGCCTCGAGGGCCGCGAGGTATCGGTCTTCGCGCTGGTGAGTGGCACGGCGGTGGTGCCGCTGGGCGCGGCCTGCGACTACAAGCGGCTGGGCGACGGGGATGCAGGCCCGAATACCGGCGGGATGGGAGCCTACACGCCGGTCCCGTGGTTCGGCCCTGCCGAGGTCGAGCGCAGCGTGGCCGAAGTGTTCGAGCCGATCGCCTGGCGGATGGCCCGCGACGGCACGCCGTACCGCGGAGTCCTGTACGCGGGACTGATGCTGACCGATGCCGGACCGATGGTCCTCGAGTTCAACGCGCGATTCGGTGATCCGGAGGCGCAGGTCCTGCTGCCGATGCTCGACGGCGAGCTCAGCAGCGCGCTGCTGGGCGCGGCGACCGGCGATCGAGGTCGCATGGAAGGATCGGTGTCGGTGCGCGCCGGCGCGGCCGTGGGCGTGGTGGTCGCCTCGGAGGGATACCCGGACGTGCCGGTCACCGGTCGGCCGCTGCTCGGTGCCGAGCCATCCGGCCCGGCCGATGCGGGCCCGGTCCTGTGCCTCCACGCCGCGACACGGGCGACGCCGGGCGGGTACGCATCGAGCGGCGGAAGGGTGGTCACGATGGTCGGCCTGGGGGACGACCTCGCGGACGCGCGGCAGCGAGCGTACGCCGGAGTGGCGGGCGTTCATCTTGCGGGCAGCCAGCAGCGGACCGATATTGCGGCGCGGGAACTCAGCGTGGTCGTCGAGCGGCTGGGCGGCCGCTGAGGCCGGCGCCATCGGGCTATCCTTAGCACACCGATGACCTCCTCTCCCGTCGTCGCCGTGGTGTGCGGCTCCCGTTCCGATCTGCCCGTTCTGGGCGGCTGCTTTGACGTGCTCGACCGGTACGGAATCGCCTGGGAGGCAAGCGTCATCAGCGCGCACCGCCAGCCCGACGCGCTCGGACACTATGTGCGTGACGCGGAGGCCCGCGGAGTGTTGCTCTTTGTCGGCGCGGCCGGTCTGGCGGCCCATCTGCCGGGCGTCCTGGCATCGCTCACCGCGCGGCCGGTGATCGGCGTGCCGCTCGATGGTGGCGCGCTCGGTGGCGCCGATGCGCTGTACAGCGTCGTGCAGATGCCACCGGGTGTCCCGGTTGCGGCCGTGGCGATCGGCTCGGCAGGAGCGAAGAACGCGGCGCACCTGGCGGCGCGGATCCTGGCGCTCTCCGACGCGAGGCTCGCCGCCGCGGTGGAGGCATTCCGAGCCGAGCAGGCCGGCGGCGCAGAGTTGGGCGTCGACCCGCGCAGCGAGCCGGGGACCGCCGGCCGGTGATCGAGCGCTACGCCCTGCCGGAGCTGCGCGAGCTGTTCAGCGAACGGCGCAAGCTCGAGGTGTGGCTGCGGATCGAGATGCTTGTTGTCGAGGCCCTCAATGCCGCCGGCGTGATCCCCGACGACGACTGGGAGCGGATCCGCGCCGCCACCGCAGACTCTGGCGTCGACCCCGCCCGGGCGCATGAGATCGAGCGCGAGTCGCAACACGATGTGATCGCCTTCCTCCGGTCGGTGACCGAGCGTCTCGGGCCGGAAGGTCGCTGGCTCCACTTCGGTCTCACCAGTTCCGACGTGCTCGACACGGCGACCGCGGTCATCCTCCGCGATGCAACGGCCGTCGTCGAGACGGAGGTCGCGCGCCTCGCCGAGGCGACCCGCCGTCTGGCGATCCAGTATCGGTCGACGCCGATGGTGGGGCGCAGCCACGGGATCCACGCCGAACCGACCACCTTTGGCTTCAAAGTCGCAGGGTGGTACGCGGAGATCACCCGCGACCGGGCGCGCCTCGAGCGTGCCCGCGCGGGGATCTCGGTCGGAAAAGTGTCGGGCGCCGTTGGGACGCATGCCAACGTCGGGGCCGAGATCGAGCGATTCGTATGCGACGAGATGGGTCTCGTGCCAGACCCCGCCGCCACCCAGGTGGTGAGCCGTGACCGGCACGCCGAACTGCTCACCGCGCTGGCCATCCTGGGCGGAACGCTGGAGCGGGTAGCGGTGGAGATCCGGCACCTCCAGCGCACGGAGGTCGGGGAGGCGTTCGAGCCGTTCGGTGCCGGCCAACAGGGCAGCAGCGCCATGCCCCACAAGCGCAACCCGGTGCTGGCCGAGCGCGTGACGGGTCTCGCTCGCCTGCTGCGCGCGGATGCGATGGTGGGACTCGAGAACATGGCGCTCTGGCACGAGCGCGACATCAGCCACTCGTCGGCCGAGCGCTTCGTCTTCGAACGCGCGTTTGGCGTCGCCGCCTATGCCACGCGGACCCTCGCGACGGTGCTGGACGGGCTCGAGGTCGATGCCGACCGGATGGCGAGCAACCTGGGGATGCTCGGCGGGATGGTCTACTCCGAAGCGCTGCTGCTGGCGATGGTCGCCAAGGGGGCCGACCGCCAGGAGGCGTATCGGCTGGTGCAGAGCGCCGCCCAGCGGTCGGCTGGCGGGGATCGCGCGTTCGGTGCCGAGCTGCGGGCGGACGCCGGCGTTGCCGAGTGGCTCACGTCCGAGGAGATCGAGCGGGCGATGGACCTGGAGCATCACCTGGCCGGCATCGCGGCGAGCTACCGCGCGCTCGGTCTCGACGACCCCGAGCTGCCGGCCAGGTGACCGTGCTCGCCGGCTGGATGGTCCGTGCCGGGCTGGCAGCTCGGCTGGCGGGGAACCGCGCCGACCTGTGGATCCCCGGGGCAGCGAGTGCGCTCGCGTACCTTGCCTGGCTGCCGCTGCTGGCGGTCGTGGCGGGTCCGCCGCGGACGAGCGACTTCGCCTTCGTCGGGGCCGGACTCTTCTCGTCCTCGGCCTACCCGTGGAACGTGCTGCTGCTGGCAGCAGCTGCCACGCTGCTGGTCCTGGTCGCGTTCCTCATCGCCGCCCTGGGTGAAGCGGCCCTGCTCCGCGGCCTGCGACATGACGGCGGCGGCGGGTCACTGACGCACGACACGGGGGTGATCTTCACCGTGCTGCTGGTGGCTGCGCTGCCCGCGGCGATCGCCGTCGCGATCCTGGTGGCCGCCACCGTGGCGATTGCGCCCGGCGAGTTCGGCGCGCCTGACCTGGGCGGACCGCTCCTGGCGCGCATCCTCGGTCCGCTGGCGCCGTTCGTGCTGTTCCTGGCGGCGACCATCCTGCTCGGACAGGCCGTCGGCGCAGCGGCAATTCGCCGCGCAGTGGGTACCGGCTCGCAACGGATCGCGGAGGCGCTGCGCGACGGAGTGCGGGATGTTCTGCGTCGTCCGACGCGCCGCCTGGGGCTGGCGCTGACCGGCACCCTCGCCGAGCTGCTTGCCGTCGGTCTGGCATTCGCCCTGCTGCGCATCCTGTGGGAGCCCGTGGCAGAGGACCTCGCCGCGGGGTGGTTGCTCAGCCCGGCGACGCTGTCGCTGCTGGTAGGCTTCGTGGCGGTCTGGCTGGCCCTCCTGCTGATCGCCGGCGCCCTGCACGCCTGGGTGTCGACCTGGTGGTCGGCCGAACTCGCACCGGGACCTGCCGAGGTCCCGCCGCAGTCTGGGGGCGCAGATGCCGCTGACCGCTGACCTGAGCTTCGATACCGAGCTGCAGCTTGCGGGTCGGCTGGCTGCGGGCCTCGTGCTCGGGGCGGTGATCGGCCTCGAGCGTGAGCTGCATCGCCAGCCCGCCGGGTTCCGCACGCACTCGCTGGTCGCCCTCGGCGCGGCGCTGTTCACGATCGTGTCGGCCTACGGGTTCGCGGGCGACGGGGTTGACCCGACCCGCATCGCGGCGCAGATCGTGTCGGGGATCGGGTTCATCGGGGCCGGAACGATCCTGCAGCATCGCGGGAATATCCGCGGCCTGACGACCGCCGCCTCGCTCTGGTCGGTGGCCGCCATCGGGATGGCGGCCGGTGCCGGCCTTCTGGTGATGGCCGTGATCGGGACGGTCCTGATCCTCGTCGTGTTGGCGCTGCTCGACCGGGTTGCGGCGTTCGCCTCGAGGTGGATGCGACCATCCGCGGATCTGCAACCACCCGGCAACCACAATTCCACGGAGGACCTCTCGTGACGCTGACGTCAACCGATATCGGCGGTCTGCCGCTCGTTCACCGCGGCAAGGTGCGTGAGACGTACGCCGTCGGAGCCGACCGGCTGCTGCTGGTCGCCACCGATCGCCTGTCGGCATTCGACGTCGTCTTCGACCAACCGATCCCCGATAAGGGTCGGGTGCTGACCCAGCTCTCCGCATTCTGGTTCGGGCGGCTGGCTCCGCTGGGGCCGACCCACTTCCTGTCGGTCGCGACCGACGATCTGCCGGAGGCCGCGCGCACCGCGGCGCTCGTCGGCCGGGTGACCCTGGCGCGCCGCGCGGAGCGGATCGACGCCGAGTGCGTGGTGCGCGGCTACCTGGCCGGGTCGGGGTGGGCGGAGTACCGCGCCAGCGGCATGGTGGGCGGGCATCGGCCGCCCACCGGACTGCGGGAGGCTGACCGCCTGCCGGAGCCGATCTTTACACCCTCGACCAAGGCGGAGGTGGGCCACGACGAGAACATCACCCGCGAACAACTGGCGGAGATGGTGGGAGGCGACCTTGCGCGCGAGCTCGAGGAGCGGTCGCTGGCCGTGTACCGAGCCGGGGTGGAGCGGGCCGCCGAGGTGGGCCTGATCCTCGCCGACACGAAGTTCGAGTTCGGCTGGATCGATGGCAGGGTGGCGCTCATCGACGAAGTGCTGACACCCGATTCGAGCCGCTTCTGGGATGCCGACCTGTACCGGCCCGGCTCGAGCCCGCCCTCGTTCGACAAGCAGTACGTGCGTGACTTCGTGGCCGCGTCGGGCTGGAACAAGGAGCCGCCGGCGCCCGAACTGCCGGCGGACGTCATCGCCGGTACGCGGGCCCGCTACGTCACCGCCTATGAGCGCCTCACCGGAACGCGGTGGAGTGACGCCGGAGGATCGGCCTGATGCGCTGGCTGGCCGAGGTACACGTCCGGCTGCGGCCGGGTATCGCGGACCCCGAGGGTCAGACGATCGCGGGCGGACTGCGCTCGCTCGGCTTTGACGCGGTCCACGAAGTGCGCGCCGGCAAGCTGCTGCGGATCGTCTTCGAGGCGAACGATCGGGCCGCGGCCGAAGCGTCGCTCGACGCGATGTGTCGTCGCCTGCTCGCAAACCCGGTGATGGAGACCGCCGACTGGGAGTTGCGAGCCGCCGAAGAGCCGGCCGGGGAGACCGGTCGGTGAGCCGAGCGCCCCGCGTGGCGGTGGCCGTCTTCCCGGGAACCTGGAGTGAGCGTGACTTCCTGCACGTGGCGGCGGTGCTTGGCTGGGAGGCGCGGCCGGTATGGCACACCGAACCCGAGCTGGGCGACGTCGATGCGGTGGTCCTGCCGGGCGGCTTTGCGCACGGCGATCACCTGAGAACCGGGGCGATCGCCCGCTTCTCGCCGGTAATGCGCGCGGTAGAGGCGTTCGCCGACGCCGGCGGACCTGTGCTCGGCTCGTGCAATGGCTTTCAGATCCTGTGCGAGGCGGGCATGCTGCCCGGCGTCCTGATGCGCAACGATCACCTCCAGTTCCGTTGCGACTGGCAGACGCTGCGCGTCGAGCATCCGGGCGGAGCCTGGCTCGGTGACCTGGCGGATGGGGAGACGATCCGCCTCCCTATCTCGCACGGCGAGGGGCGCTATCACGCCGACGAGGCCACGCTCGACGACCTGGAGCGGACCGGCCGGGTCGTGCTGCGCTACGCCGACGAGACCGGAGCAGTAACGCCCGACGGTAACCCCAACGGTTCGCTGCGATCGATCGCGGGGATCGTCAACTCGCGCGGCAACGTGCTCGGCCTGATGCCGCACCCGGAGCGTGCCGCCGAGGCTGAGGTGGGCGGCACCGATGGGCTGCGCATCCTGGGCTCGCTCGAGCAGTGGCTGGTCGCCCAGCCGGCGGCGGCGGAGCGTCGGCTATGATGCGAGCCATCCGCGATCGGCCGGCATGGAGGCCCTCTGCCCGATGAGCGACGACGAGCGGGAACCGCGCGAAGACCAGCCACCTGCACCCCGCGAGGCCGAGGCGTGGGTCGTTCCGCCCGAGCCCGACGCGACCGCCGCGCCTGCGGTGTCCGCCCACTCGGTTCCCGCCACGCCCCTCGGTGAGGGCACTCGCTGCCCGCGCTGCGCGGCCGACAATCGGCCCGGCATCGCGTTCTGCCGAAACTGCGGGCAACGGCTCGCGGCGGCGGGCGCGGCGGCGACCGTCGAGCGCCCGAGCGATGCCGACGGAACGCTCGCCTGCCCGCGCTGTGCCGCGCACAACCGGGCCGGAGCGGCCTTCTGCCAGGGTTGCGGGGCCAACCTGCGGGCTGCTCCGTTTACGGACGTCCCGGCGCCGGCCGTCCCAGCGGCGCCCGGCCGCGCGATTCTCGGGCCCGTGGTGCTGCTGCTTGGCGCGGTGGGAATCGTCGCCGGCTGGCTGCTTCCGTTCGCGTTCGGCGGCGGCTCCCTGTGGGATCGCTCGTTCGGCGACCCGGGCGGCTATGGCATCGGCTTCTGGTCGGGCTATTCCGCCGTCGGGGGCGGCTTCCTCGACAAGGTCTACTTCGGCCTGGCCGGCCCGGCCCCGGCGCTCGTCATCCTGCTGGTTGGGTTGGCGGTCGCCGGCCTGTGGCGCGCTGCTCCGGGCACCGCCCAACGGATCGCCCTGTTCGTGACGCTCGCCTGGGGTGTGGGCCTGGCCCTCTTCTTCAGCGTGGTCGAGCTGTTCGGGGGTCCGGGCGGCAACCTGATCGAGATCCTGCGCGCCCTGTCGCCCGGTGGCGTGATCTTCCTGCTCTCCGGGCTGATCGTTGCCATCGGATCTCTGACTCGCCTGGCCAAGGCCTGACCGATGTCCGAGCGGTACTGCCCGAACTGCGGCACCGGGGTGGACGACGACGCGCGCTTCTGTCCTGTCTGCGGCCAGCCGATTGATCCGCCCGAGGCGCCGATCCCGGCCGCCACCACGTCGAGCGATGAGGCTGCAGCTGCAGCCGTGGAGCCCGAGGCGGCCGCCGAGCCGGAGCCGCCCGCGGAGGTCCCGGCTGCGCCACCGACGGCTCCGGCGCCTCCACCCGCTGAACCAACGGCCGCACCTCCTCCGGCCGACCGCGGCGGCGATCTGCCCTTCAGCGTGCCGACCATGCTGTCGGGTTGGCTGATCGGGGGCGGCAGCCTGTTGGCGGCGATCGGGTTGGCACCATCGCTCGGTCGTGCCCTCAGCGTGATGCTCTTCGTGGCGCTCCTCTGGCTGGCGGCGTCGGTCTTCCTGCCCGATCGCCTTCCGGCTCTGCCGCGCGAACGGCTGGTGGTCCTCGGGGTGGCCTTCATCGGCCTGGGGATGGCGCTCGACCGAACCGGCTTCGACCCGCGCGGCTGGGAGACCACCTTCCTGATCGGCATGCTGGCCGTGGCCGGCGGCGCGCTGCTGGTCGAGCTGGACCGCGACCGGCCGATCCCTCCTCCCGACCGCCCACCGTCCTGAGCGCCGCGATGACAATGGCGCCGCCCGTCGAGCTGCACGGGCTGACGGCCGACGAGTATCGGCGGGTGGTCGACGCGCTTGGTCGAGAGCCGAACGCCGTCGAGCTGGGCATGTTCGGGGCGATGTGGTCCGAGCACTGCGCCTACAAGCATTCACGCCCCCTGCTGGCCGGACTGCCAACGGAGGGTGAGCGCGTGCTGGTGGGCCCCGGCGAGAATGCCGGCGCCATTGACATCGGGGATGGCCTGGCGGTCGTCTTCAAGGTCGAGTCGCACAACCACCCGAGTGCCGTGGAGCCATACCAGGGGGCGGCCACCGGGGTGGGCGGCATCATCCGCGACATCTTCACCATGGGTGCTCGGCCGATCGCGCTGCTGAACTCGCTGCGCTTCGGTCCGCTCGACCCTGCCGACGATCCTTCGGGCCGGACCGATGACGAAGCGGCTGCCCGGAATCGCCACCTGTTCGGCGGCGTGGTGGCCGGGATCGCGGGGTACGGCAACTGCATCGGTATCCCCGACGTCGGCGGCGAGTTGCACTTCGACGCCAGCTACAACGGCAACCCGCTGGTGAACGCAATGTGCGTGGGCCTGGCTCGCCACGACGAGATCACGCTCGCCCGCGCCGCCGGACCGGGGAACGCCCTGCTGCTGGTCGGTTCGGCCACCGGGCGCGACGGGATCCAGGGCGCCAGCTTCGCGTCGGCGACACTCGGCGAGGACCGCGAGGAGCGGCGCCCGGCGGTGCAGGTCGGCAATCCGTTCCTCGAGAAGCTGCTGATGGAGGCCTGCCTGGAGCTCGCTTCGTCGGACGCGGTGGTCGCGATGCAGGACCTGGGCGCGGCGGGACTGACCTGTGCGCTCGCCGAGCTCTCCGCGCGCGGGGGCTGCGGGGCGGAGGTGGACCTCGACCTGGTGCCGACCCGCGAGCCGCAGATGAGCGGCTACGAGCTGCTCCTCTCGGAGTCGCAGGAGCGGATGCTGCTGGTGGTGCTCACGGGGCGTGAGGCCGAGGTGCAGCGCGTCTTTGCCCGGTACGACCTGCACGCGGTGGTGATCGGCCGTGTGATCGCCGAGCCGGTGGTGCGCGCCGTCCTGCGCGGAGAGCCGGTCTGCGAGGTACCGGGGCGCGCCCTGGCCGACGACGCCCCGCGATACGTGCGTCCGGGCGCGCCGCCCGCCGACCTGGCGGTGCGTCGGGAGGAGCGGCTCGATGCCCTGGCCGCACAGCCGGCCACGGCCGCCACACTGCTCGAGCTGCTCGGCAGCGCAAACGCACGCAGCCGGAAGCCGGTCTGGCAGCAATACGACCACATGAACGGCACCAACACCCTCGTCGATCCCGGCTCCGGCGACGCAGCGCTGCTGCGCATCAAGGGCACGCGCCGGGCCCTCGCGTTGGCGCTCGACGGGCCGGGCCGGATCGGTGCGCTCGATCCGCGGCTGGCAGGGGCGGCGGCGGTCGTCGAAGGCGCCCTCAATGTCGCCTGCGTCGGCGCCACGCCGATCGGTATCACCAACTGCCTGAACTTCGGCTCGCCCGAGGAGCTCGCCGGCTACTGGCAGCTCAGCGAGGCGATCGCCGGCATGGGAGACGCCTGCCGGGCGCTCGGCATCCCGATCGTGTCGGGCAACGTCAGCCTCTATAACGAGACCCCCGACGGACCGATCCTGCCCACGCCGGTGATCGGCATGGTCGGCCTGCTCGAGGAACGTTCCACCGCGATCCCGATGCGCTGGCGCGACGGCCACGAGATCTGGCTGCTCGGCGAGCCGGGCGGGGAGCCCGGTGCGCTGGCCGCCTCCGAGCTGGCGTGGCGTCGGGGTCGATACGGCGGGCGTCCGGCGCTGAACGTCCCCGCCGCCGCCGCCCTGGTTTCTCTCCTTGCCCGCCTCGCCGCGACGGGAACAGTGGCCGGAGCACACGATCTGTCGGTCGGGGGCCTGGGGGTGGCGCTGGCCCGCATGGCGATCGCGTCAGGGTGCGGGGCGCGGATCACGCTGACCGCTGAGGCGGCCGTGTGGCCGACCGCCGCCATCTTCGGCGAGCAGGGCGGCAGGGTGCTGGTGGCGCTGGATGCCGAACGCAGCGCCCGGTTGACGGAGACCGCATCCCAGGCAGGTGTGGCGGCCGAGCGACTGGGGGTGGCCGGCGGCGCGGCGCTGACGATATGTGGCTCGGGTCCTCGAGTTGGCCTTGATCTGCATGCCCTGACCGACGCCTGGACGAGGCCGTTCTAGGCGCGGAGCGTCAACCTGCGGCGTCGCGAACAGCGCCTAGAACGGCC
>Ga0209324_10003654_pt1 | contig 10577 bp, 8 predicted proteins | sample Rifsed19ft3_FD_184015 | JGI IMG/M metagenome (GOLD analysis project Ga0209324, IMG submission 184015) | Soil microbial communities from Rifle, Colorado, USA - sediment 19ft 3 (version 2) | ecosystem: Environmental > Terrestrial > Deep subsurface > Rock core/Sediment | place: Rifle, Colorado...
TAACGGAGTTGGGCAGACAACGCTCTTCGGGATGATTGCCGGAAAGGCGTCTGCTGACAGCGGCACCGTCATCATCAATAAGAAGGCTGTGATTGGCTACCTGGCACAGGAACTGGTATCAGATGAAGGAAAGACAGTCCTTGAAATGGTGCTCGGCGGCGGGACCGAGGTCTCATCAATCGAACACCACCTTCGGATTCTTGAAGAGGAGATCGCTACAGCCCCTCCTGAGATGTCAGAGAAACTTCTTGAACGCTACGGAGAGCTTCAGGCCAAATATGAACATCTCGGCGGCTACTCATATGAGGCCCGTGCACGTGAGATACTATTTGGGCTGGGTTTTCAGGAAAAACACCTGTCACGTCCGGTGGAGGAACTTTCAGGCGGAAGGCGGATGCGTGTCCTCCTTTCGCGGCTTCTTCTAACTGAACCTGACATACTCCTCCTGGATGAGCCGACGAATCATCTCGATATCCCTTCAATCAAGTGGCTTGAAGATTTTCTCTGCGAATATCCGGGAACAGTCCTTCTCATCTCTCATGACCGTGATTTTATGAATCGCATCGTAACACGTGTGGTAGAGGTTGATCGCCAGCAATTGATTTCATATACAGGTAACTACGACCAGTTCATTACAGCAAAAGCAGAAGCACAGCTATTAATAGAATCTACCGCCAGAAACCAGCAAAAAAAGATGGATGAGACGCAGCAGTTCATTGATCGTTTCAGGGCCCAGGCCACTAAGGCCCGTCAGGTGCAGAGCCGCATCAAGATGCTTGAGAAGATGGATAAGGTTGAGGTACAGCAGCAGAGGAGGACTGTGCGGTTCTCATTTCCGGACCCGCCCCGCAGCGGGGAAACGGTCATGCGCCTTATTGATATTGACAAGTCATATGACGGAAACAGGGTATACCAGTCACTGAATGTTGAGCTTCGCAGGGGGGAGCGGGTGGCGCTGGTCGGCTCCAATGGGGCAGGAAAGTCAACACTTCTCAAACTGCTGGCTGATGTTATCCCGTTTGACAAAGGCGAGCGGAGACCCGGCCATAATGTAACAATGGCCTATTATGCACAACACCAGTTGGATTTATTGAATCCTAACAACACTGTCCTTCAGGAGATTATGCTGGCGGCGCCTCTGGAGGCGCAGTCTTTTCTCAGGGCCATCCTCGGGCGGTTTCTCTTTACCGGTGACGATGTGGAGAAGAAGGTCGCTGTCCTTTCAGGCGGTGAAAAAAGCCGCCTTGCCCTTGCAAAGATGCTGGTACGTCCTGCAAACCTCCTCCTGCTGGATGAGCCTACCAACCACCTTGATATTCCATCAAGGGATGTTCTGGAGGAGGCGCTTAAGAGTTTCAAAGGGACTATATGTTTTATTACACACGACAGGCACTTCATAAGGACTGTAGCCAACAGGATCATCGAAGTCCGGAGCGGCAACGTAATATCTTACGACGGTGATTATGACTATTACATTTATAAAACTCAGGTTTTGGAGGCAGGTGCGGCAAATCCGCAAGTCCGCATATCTACTGCTGAACCTGAACCTGTCGCTGTAACATCAACTGTAAAGGTTCGCAAGACCAAGGAGCAAAAAAGGGCTGAGGCAGAAGCACGAAACCGTCTCCACAGGAAAACACACAACCTTAAGGAAAGATTGTCGCAAATTGAGGCCGAAGTGGCAGAAACGGAGAAGATGCTTCAGGAACTGACACAGGCCCTTGCTGACCCTGAATTGTACAATGATAAAGACCGGTTCTATAAGACCATGGAATCCCATAAAAACACGAAAAAGAAGGTAGAAGAACTGACTGCAGAGTGGGAACAACTCTCGGGTTTAATAACATGATAAATAGTACCTCTTCCGGCAACCTGATGAAGGCAGAAGAAGGTCTGTATTCCTGCGAGGAGGCGTTAAAACTTAGTGAAACAAAGTATCGTACACTTGTAGAAACCATGCCCTACGGTATACAGGAAAACGATACAGCCGGTATAATAACATTCAGTAATGCCTCGCACTGCAAAATCCTCGGCTACACACCGGAGGAGATGCAAGGGAAGCACATTGGTGATTTTCTAACTACAGAAGAGGAACGAGAGAACCTGCGGGCTTATCTTAAGCAACTGGTGGAGGAGCAGCCTGCTCCTACCCCATTTTTTGCAAAAAACATTACTAAAGACGGGATGTTAATAGATGTAAAGGTTGACTGGAACTACAAGAAGGATTCAAGAGGAGAGGTGACAGGATTCATATCAGTCATTACCGACACCACCGAACTACTGCAGGCGGAAGAGTCCGGTAAGAAGTTGCAGGCGCAACTTCTGCACTCCCAGAAGATGGAGGCCATAGGAAGACTTGCAGGCGGAATAGCCCACGACTTTGGCAACATACTGACTGCCATCAGGAATTTCAGCTCTATCGGTATTAAAGGTACTAGAGAATGTGATCCTTATGCCGCCGGTATCTTTGAACATATAAATACAGCCGCATTCCGTGCAATGAATCTTACGAGACAACTCCTAACCTTCAGCCGTAAGGACTTTACGAGGATTGTCAATATTGACCTGAACAAAATAATTAAAAACCTCTTTGAGATGTTAAATCATATAATCGGTGAAGATATTACTATTGTAACTGAATACAGCCCTGGTCTTCGGACCATCCTTGGGGACAGTGGAAAGCTGGAGCAGGTTATTACAAATCTTGTCGTCAATGCGCGGGATGCCATGCCCATGCCGGGAGGTGGTACGATCACAATCATGACCGAAAACATATATATTGACGAAAATAGCATCAGTAAGATTCCTTACTCACGAGAAGGACAATTTGTCAGACTTACTGTTGAGGATACAGGGATAGGTATCTCAAAACAAAATATCAACCAAATCTTTGAACCTTTTTTTACTACTAAGAAGAATGGAAACGGAACAGGACTCGGACTTTCTGTTGTCTACGCTATTATAACTGATCACAAGGGATGGATTAATGTCACGAGCGAGGAAGGGGTAAAGACGACTTTTGAAGTCTACTTCCCGGCCCTCGATATCCAGGCTGAAACCGGCGTTGAAAAGAAGCTTACACTCAAAGATCAAACTAATAAGGGTGAAAGGATATTACTGGTTGAGGATGATGATATTGTTCGTATTTCGACAAGAATGGCGCTTGCTAAAGAGGGCTATCATGTGACAGAAGCTGAAAATTCATCCGTTGCCCTCAGGAAATTTCATAAAGAAAACGGCAGATTTCATATGGTGATAAGTGACCTTGTCCTCCCTGACCAGAACGGCCTTCAGCTCATCAAAGAACTTCTGATACTTAATCCCGGTCTGAAGGCCATCCTGAACAGCGGATATATTGACAAGCAAATAGACAGTTCGGATATAGATAAATCAGGGATCTTTTTTCTGAGTAAACCCTATGACGTGGAAGATCTGCTTTTCGCCATCAGGGAACTTATCAATCAGGATTAGATATTACATTCTTACTCCGCCTTCTATATCATCATAAATACTCTTATAATAATCCTCTATCGTGTCGCCGCGCTCATTCTTTACGACAAAGGTAACACCCTCGAGTTCCTGCAGACAGAATGCGCCGGTAATAATATCTTTCATACAATCCTTGTTTTCTTCCCTCTGCTCTCCGGTTAGAACAAGTTTTTCAGGAAATGTATATTTCCTGCCAATCAATCTTTTCAGCTCATCCCTCCCCTGCCTGATTGTAATCTCAAACTTCCCGTCGCTGAGTCTTTTTTCCAGAAACACAATATGCATCTGAGAATCCTCCTTTTTTTCGTTCAGGAGGTATATTGTACATCATTGCAGATGTCTAAATCAAACACCTTTGCAAAGTTATTCACTAAATCAGTTTCCACCTTCTGCATACTCAAAGTATTATTTAATATCTCAGACATAGAAGTCATCACGACTCCGGCTATATTGCACGGTATAATCCAGTCAAAGGGGGAAAGGTCATTATTTACGTTGAGTGAAAGACCGTGCATTGTAATTCCCTTTATAATCCTTACACCGATCGAGCTTATCTTCTTTCCGTCTACCCATACACCGGTATAATTTCTGACCCTTTCAGCCCTGATATTATAGCCGCCAAGCGTCAATATTGTCACATCCTCGAGCATTCTCAGGTAATTGTAATAATCCGGAGTATATGATCTGAGACCTAAAATAGGATAAGCGACAAGCTGTCCGGGACCGTGATATGTAGTACCTCCGCCTCTATCAACACGGTACAACGCTATATCGTTATTGTAATGTTTATTGAATGCAGGCTGACACTCGTTGCTGCGACGGCCAAATGTGTAAGTCGGCGGATGCTGAAGTACAATCAGCGTGTCAGGCATTCTGTTATTTACACGTTCATCGAAAAGTCTTTTTTGCAGGTCCCATGCCCTACCATACTCCACCAAACCCGGTTTCAGTAACAGGCACTTTTTCACTCTTGGTTCCCCATCCCTCCAGGATGTCTTTAATCCCTGATAGAAATTTATCAGCTTGAGCGCCGTCAGTTATCCTGTGATCAAATGACAGGCTGAGATATGCCATAAGCCTTATTGCAATGGCGTCATTAATTATCACCGGCCTTTTATTAATAGCCCCTATGCCGAGGATGCCTGCATGCGGGGGCATAATTACAGGCGTCCCGAAAAGACTGCCTGAAATACCATAATTTGTAATTGTAAAGGTGCTGTTTTGTACATCCTCCGGCCTCAACTTTTTATCCCTTGCCTTCTGAGCCAGCGACTGGCTCTCCCTTGCAAGCTCGATAAGATTCATGGAATCAGCATTCTTTATTACCGGCACAATAAGGGCATCTCCCAGGGACACGGCAATCCCGATATTGATATATTTCTTTATGACTATACCATTATCAGACCATGATGAATTAAGCAGCGGATTATCCCTTAGGGCTTTTGCCGTTGCCATGATAATAAACGGCAGATATGTCAGATGCACACCCTGGCCTTTCTGAACAGCATCCTTGTCAGCTTCACGATACTTTGCTATGGCCGTCATATCCACCTCAAAGGTAGTGGTTACATGAGCGGCTGTCCTTATGCTTTGTACCATCCGTTCGGCTATTATCCTGCGTACAGGCGTCAGAGGGATTATCTCTTCTCTTGCACTCTCCTCCTCAGGAACCCTTTTGACTTCCGGTACTGCGTAGGCCGACAAATCCTGTTTAGTTATCCTTCCGCCTATTCCGGTTCCCTTTACTTTCTTTAAGTCTATCCCATATTCCCTTGCAAGCTTCCTTACAAGGGGCGAATATCTCTGCTCACCTTCTTCCTGAACGGTCTTTTCTGAAACCTGAGCTTTTAAAGGAGGCTCGGTCACAGGCGTTTTAACCTCTCCTGCTCTCTCTTCTGTAATCTCGCCTGCCTCCTCCTCACTGATCTCAGCAATAACACTCCCGACAGGCACTGTTTCATCAACTGTATGAAGGATCTTTTTTAGAATGCCTGATACCGGTGAAGGGATTTCAGTGTCAATCTTGTCAGTACTTATCTCAACAAGGGACTGGTCTTTTGAAACCTTTTCCCCCTCCTTAACCAACCACTTTAGAATAGTCCCTTCAGCGACACTCTCACCCATCTGCGGCATTATGACTTTAGTAGACATGTTTTTTAAATTCCGGCTTGTGCTGAACTTCTCAATAGGCGACTAATCTCCTGGCGGCTGTGACTACATCTTCTGCCTTAGGCAAATAGAACTCTTCCATCGGAGGGCTGTACGGAACCGGTGTATCCTTAGCCCCGATCCGCACAACAGGGGCATCAAGATAATCAAAGATATCCTCAGAGATGAGCGCGGCAATCTCTCCGCCGATCCCGCCGGTCCTCGGTGTCTCATACAATATGATAACCTTGCTTGTCTTTTTGACCGAGGAATAAATCCCTTCTTTATCCAGCGGCAACAGGGTCCGCAGATCCACTATCTCTGCGCTTATCCCCTCCCCTTCAAGAATCCCTGCCGCCTCAATGGCGACATGTACCATGGCAGAATAGGTAATAACAGTTATATCTGTCCCTTCTCTTACAACCATGGATTTGCCAATTGGTACAGTGTAATCCTCCTCAGGAACATCACCTTTGATACGCCTGTAGAGAAACTTATGTTCAAAATATAATACAGGGTCGTCATCGCGAATGGATGCCTTAAGTAATCCCTTGGCATCATACGGATTTGAAGGCGCAACAATCTTAAGACCAGGAACATTGAGGAACCACCCCTCAGGACATTGTGAATGATATGAGCCTCCATGGATATTACCGCCAAATGGCGCCCTAACCACGATCGGGGTCTTTCCTCCCCACCGGTAATTATTCTTTGCCGCTACAGTAACAATCTGATCAAAGGCACATGAGATGAAATCCGCAAACTGCATCTCGATAACAGGCCTCATTCCCATGAGCGCCGCTCCAATAGCAGCGCCTGTAAAACCTGACTCCGACAGCGGCGTGTCTATAACCCGCCATCTACCGTATTTCTCATAGAGACCTTCCGTAACCCTGAATGCCCCGCCGTAATATCCGATATCCTCGCCCATGAGAAAGACATCCTTATTGTGCGCCATCTCCTCATCAAGCGCATCATGAATTGCATCTAAGTAAGTAGTTTCTTTCATTAAAAAATACTGCCTCCCTGGGGTCAGACCCCATTTTCATGCCCCATCAAACCGGAGTAGCATATACGCCTTGAAGTGCATCTTCACCCTCCGGAAGAGGGCTCTTCTCTGCAAACTCCTCAGCCTCAGAAATCTCCTTCATTATTCCTGCATCAATCTCTGACAAATCTTTCTGAGAGGCGACATTATTCGATAGCAGGTAGTTTTCCATTTTTATTACGGGGTCCTTCTTCTTCCAGTCCTCAAGCAACTCCCTTGGGACATACTTGGCTGCATCATGCTCTGAATGTCCGTGCATACGCATGGTCTTGCATTCAATGAATGAAGGTCCATTCCCGGCCCTGGCCCTTTCACATGCCCGTTTCACAGCTAAGAAAACCTCGATGACATCATTACCATCCACTGTCTCAGCAGGTATAGAATAAGCAAGAGCCCGCTCAGCAATATTTTCTATCGCCATCTGCAGGTTTAATGGCGTGGAATAGGCATATTGATTATTGTTGCAGACGAAGACCACCGGAACCTTCCATACAGAGGCCATGTTCATTGCCTCGTGAAAGTCTCCACGGCTCGTCCCTCCGTCTCCGGTACAGGCTGCAGCAACACGCGTTTCCCCCCTGATCTTAAATGAAAGTGCTACGCCGACCGCAACAGGATAATTATCAGCAAGATGGCTTGGATAGCCAAGTACACCAAGGCTGATGTCTCCCACATGTACGTTCCCCTCCTTGCCTCCCGTAACACCTGTCTTTTTCCCCATGTATTGTGCCATTATCCTTTTGACAGTAATGCCGCGTGCAAGATACGCCCCCATATCCCTGAAATAAGGCGCTATAACATCATCCTTATCAAGGGCACATGCATAACCTACTGAGATGGCCTCCATTCCATTGCTGGTCCAGACACCTCCCAGTATCCTCCCCTGGCGATACAGTGCAGTAATCCGGTCTTCAAAGCGGCGTGTCAATTTAAGGAAGTAGTACAACCTTAGCAAATCTTCTTTTTCTATATCCATATGCCCTCCATGAAAAGGGAAAGGAAACCTTGTTAAAGTTGCCGCTCAAAAATGCCCAGGTGCAAGGAAGGACTTGAGAATTGAGCTGAGGCGTACTGTGTTGTACGTTGAAGCTCAATTCTCAAGTCCTGACGCCGCACGACCCGTTGCATTGACTTCGTCGCAACGGGTACCCCGCGTTTTTCAGCGACAACTTAAAAGTTTGCAGTAATTGCCTTATCTATATGGGACTGTGCCTCAAGATCAGAGAGCTGTTTACCAAGTTCACTGGCATGTCCCTCTTCCATCGCAGCAAGCCTCAGAAACATCCTCTTTGCAGCAGGCTTGACTGAAATTGATGCAGCCTTGTAGTAGTAGTTATAAGAATCAATCTCTTTTTGAATTGCTTCCCTGACGATATCAATCAAGGCGATGCTGTCAGAGGTGCCGGATTTGTCCATGATTAGAACCTCCTCTGTTAAGATGGGTAAGTTAACTAAAATTCAGAATAACAGGCGTAATGCCTTATGTCAATTGGAATTATACTGCATACTATTTTCCCATATGATCAACTGCATGATATGAGCTTCTGACTAAAGGCCCTGACTCTATATATTTGAAACCTATTTCCATTCCAATGGTCTTGAGCTCTTTAAACTCGTCAGGATGATAATACCGCTGAACAGGCAGATGATTTCTCGTAGGACTAAGGTATTGTCCGATTGTCAGGATGTCACAACCGGCATCCCTGATGTCTTTCATAACTTCAACAATCTCCTGAAATTGTTCCCCTAATCCTGCCATCAGACCGGCTTTTGTAGTAATCGTATGAGTGTTTTCCCTGACTGTTCTCAGGAGTCTGAGTGACCGTTCATACACAGCACCAGGCCTTACTGTCCTGTAGAGCCTTGGAACTGTCTCGATATTATGATTGATCACATCGGGACTTTCTCCTATTACAGTATTCAGCGCCTCATCAGAGCCCTTGAAGTCCGGTATCAGGACTTCAATTGTGCTCTCTGGACTATACTTTCTGATGGCTGATATAGTCATGGCATAAACAGATGCCCCGCCATCAGGAATGTCATCCCTCGTAACTGAGGTCACCACAATATGTTTAAGCCCCATCTCTTTTGCAACCTTTGCAACCCTCTCAGGCTCATCAAAATCAAGGGGCTGAGCCACCCCCTTTTCTACATTACAGAACCTGCACCCCCGCGTACACACATCCCCAAGGATAAGAAACGTAGCCGTCCTTTGACTGAAACACTCTCCGATGTTAGGGCAGTTCGCTTCTTCACAAACCGTATGCAGTTCTGATGACCTTAGCAGTCTCTTTATATTAAGGTAGTTGTCACCAACCGGTAATCTTGTCTTAAGCCACTCAGGCCGTCTTTCGTGTTTGTGTGGTTGAGCAGGCATTTTTATATCATATCAAATGTATTCATTAAAATCACCCCTCTGGAAGAAAAATGACAACTATGCTATAAATATCGCCTGAATATGGCTGCACAATCCTCATATCCCTGGTTTGTACGGAAGGACCTCGACGGCTTCTTTGGTCTTGCCATTGACAATCTGATACAGTTAATGCTTATCGTTGCCCTGACCAACCGGGTAGCAGGTATTCCCGAAGATATAATATTCAAATATATCCTGCCGGGCGCTGCCATCTCTATCATAAGCGGCAACATATTCTACTCGATCCAGGCACGCAAACTCGCCATGAAGACCGGCAGGGATGACGTAACCGCACTGCCCTACGGGATTAATACTGTCAGTTTATTCGCTTATATATTTTTCATAATGGCGCCGGTTTACAATGAGACAAAGGACCCGGTCTTTACATGGAAGATTGGATTAGTAGCGTGCTTATTCAGCGGTATAATTGAGATTGCAGGCGCCTTTGCCGGGAGCTGGATAAGAAGGGTTACACCAAGGGCTGCCCTGCTGTCAACACTTGCCGGGATTGCGATAACGTTTATCTCGATGGAGTTTACATTTCAGATTTTTGCAAAACCTGCCCTTGCATTCATACCCATGGCTATCATCCTTTTTTACTACATGTCACATGTGAGGATGCCAGGCGGACTTCCGGGGGGTCTGCTTGCTATTATAGTCGGGGCAGCTATTGCATGGCTGATGAAGCTCTCAGGCATCAGCGGCTACTTTGATCCTGACTGGAGTAAGGGCATTGAGGTCAGCCTGCACCTTCCAATCCCAGTTATTGATAGTATATTCAATCTCATCACAAGTGAATATGTATGGCGTTATATGTCTGTAATAATTCCTATGGGATTGTTTAATGTAGTCGGCTCATTGCAGAACCTTGAGAGTGCAGAGGCAGCCGGAGACAAATTCGACACAAAATCATCTTTGCTCGCAAATGGCCTCGGAAGCGTCCTTGCCTCCTTCCTTGGCAGTTGCTTTCCCACCACCATATACATTGGTCATCCGGGTTGGAAGGCGCTTGGTGCACGCACAGGATATTCAATCATAAATGGCATATTTATACTCGCAATATGCCTTACAGGAACTATGGATGCCGTGCTTAAGATAATCCCTATCGAGGCAGGCATAGGCATCCTGTTATGGATAGGAATCATAATAGCTGCACAGGCATTCCAGGAGACACCGAAACACCATGCGCTTGCAGTTGCCATGGGATTATTCCCGGCCTTTGCCGCGTGGGGATTGAATATGGTGGATACAGGCCTGCGGGCAGCAGGGACCAATCTCTATAACACTGTAAACAGCGGCTCATTTCAGGGAATAATGCCTATCACAGGGGCAATTTCACTAAGCCAGGGGTTCATATTCACCTCTATGATACTTGCAGCCATGTCTGTTCATGTAATAGAAAGAAATTACTGGAAGGCATCCCTCTGGTCATTCAGTGCAGCAGTATTATCATACTTCGGGATTATACACGCCTAT
>Ga0209324_10003655_pt1 | contig 10576 bp, 10 predicted proteins | sample Rifsed19ft3_FD_184015 | JGI IMG/M metagenome (GOLD analysis project Ga0209324, IMG submission 184015) | Soil microbial communities from Rifle, Colorado, USA - sediment 19ft 3 (version 2) | ecosystem: Environmental > Terrestrial > Deep subsurface > Rock core/Sediment | place: Rifle, Colorado...
CAAACAAGCCAAAGACGCCGATAAACATTATCGGGAAAGCAAAACCAAAAAATACCGTCGCTTTGTTTCTTAGCTGTGCCCTAAGAGAGTAGTACGCAATTGTAAGTAATGGTTTAATTTGACTGGGGCTTTTTCTTTTCATTTATTATCTTTCTCGCAAATTTCTACCTGTTAAACTCAAAAAAACATCTTCAAGGTCTGCTTGCTTTACTTCTTGGGGTTTTTTAAAACCGCTGTCCAATAAATCATCTATAAGCTGGTGAGGAGTACCTGTTTTTATAATTTTCCCCTTGTCCATTATGGCGACCCTGTCACAAAGTTTTTCGGCCTCTTCCATATAATGAGTGGTTAAAACTATGGTCCTTCCTTCACTGTGCATTTTGCTAATCTCATCCCAGAGGTTGGCTCTAGCTTGAGGGTCAAGGCCAGTTGTAGGTTCATCAAGAAAAATAATTTTCGGGTTGTGAATCAAGGTTGTGGCAAGTGAAAATCTCTGCTTTTGGCCCCCGGAAAGTTTGTTCCAAAAAGATTTCCTCTTATCTTCCAGGGAAAACTTTTTTAGAATTTCAGCGGGGTTTTTTATATTTATTTGATAAAGACCAGCAAACATCTTCAGGAGTTCGATTAAATTTAAATCCGGATAGAAGCCTGCCGATTGCAGTTGAACACCTATACGACTTTTCACGTCCCAAGGGTGTTCAAAAATATCTATCCCATCCACGGTAATCTTACCACTGGTTGGCTCCCGCAGCGTTTCAATTATTTCTAGTGTAGTTGTCTTTCCAGCTCCGTTTGGTCCCAAAAGTCCGAAAATTTCTCCGCTCTTAACTTCAAAGGAAATATTGTCCACGGCGGTTGTCTCTTGATATTTTTTTGTAAGGTTTTGGACCAGAATGATTGGCTGGCTAGGCATAAGAAAATTAATTATACAACTAAGAATAGGGGCGGGACAATATTTCTACTGGAAGTTTTGATATAATAAAATTGATATAAAGGCCATGGATATTAAAAAGGAAGATCAAAAAGAGTACGTAGAAACTTCCGAAGGTAGAGGTTACACTCGAATCTATATCTCAACAAGTAGGACCGTTATAAATAATTTTATCGGGGGTTTAGCTTGGGGATTTGGTGTGATACTTGGAGCTACTGTCGTAGTCACCTTGGTGTTGTGGGTACTTAATCAATTAGGAGAGGTTCCGATAATCGGCGAACTAGTTAGTAAGATAATTGAAGATGTTCAAAATAACCAAATAATCCGGTAAATTGACCTCTTTACATAAAAATGATATCCTTAAATGGATGTTAAAAAGAAATATCATAGAGACCACAACTACCTCAACTTCAACGTGACCTTGGGAGGTTGTTTTATTGGTAGTACTACAACCCCCACGAGGGGGTTTTTTAGTACAAAAATATGAAAGAAGAACATATAGACAAACTTGAAAAAATGAGGCACTCGTGCGCCCATCTTTTGGCGGCGGCGGTAGTAAAACTGTGGCCCAAAACAAAACTTGGAATTGGCCCAGCGATAGAAGATGGTTTTTACTATGATTTTGATTTTAAAACTTCGATATCCGAAGACGACTTGCAAAAAATAGAAAAGGAAATGAAAAATATTCAAAAAACTTGGAAGGGATTTGGGCGGATTGAAAAGACAATAAGCGAAGCGAAAAAACTAGAAAAAAATCAACCTTACAAACTAGATTTAATAAACGAATTTGGGAAGAGCGCAAGTAAAGTTTCTTTTTACAAGTCTGGTGATTTTGTTGATTTGTGCAAAGGTGGCCACGTTGAAACTGCAAAGGAAATTGGTCCTTTCAAGCTTCTATCCGTAGCTGGAGCTTATTGGCGGGGAAGTGAGAAAAACCCAATGTTAACGCGTATTTATGGAGTGTGTTTTGCCAGTCAAAAAGAACTCGAAGAATATCTAGCTAAAATTGAGGAGGCAAAAAAAAGAGACCATAAAAGGCTAGGGCAAGAACTTTCTTTGTTTTCTTTCCTGCCGCAGTCACCAGGTATGCCTTACTGGTATCCAAAAGGGTTTACTCTTCTATCACTTATCAGGGGGCTAATTAGGAAATTAAACAGAAAACACGGTTATTTAGAAATATCAACACCCCTTTTGGCTAAAAAAGAAGTCTGGGAAACCTCCGGCCACTGGAGTCTTTTCCGAGAAAATATGTTTACCTTTGATATGGACGGCCAAACATATGTATTGAAACCAATGAACTGTCCCCAAACTCTCCTTTTTTACAAAACGAAGCAGTTTAGTTATAGAGATTTACCTATGAAACTTTCTGACCTTGACACACTGCATAGGTATGAAGAATCAGGTACCCTGAATGGTCTTTTCAGAGTCAGGGAATTATCACAGGATGACGCTCATGTGATTTGTGAAGCAGAACAAGCCGAAAGTATTATCGAAGAAGTAGTAATAATGGCAAAAATTTTGTACGAAATATTCGACTTAACCCCGAATCTTTATATTTCAACCAGACCAGACAAGGCTTTAGGTAGCATTTCGGAGTGGAAAAAAGCAGAATCTATACTCGAGAAAGTTCTAAGAAAGATGGGTATAAACTTTGGAGTGAAATCCAAAGAGGGGTCTTTTTATGGGCCAAAAATCGACTTTCATGTCAAAGACTCTTTAGGAAGGGATTGGCAACTAGCAACTACCCAACTAGATATTCAAATGCCAAAATTATTTAAGGCAACCTATACAGATAAAAACGGGAAGGAAACCACTCCAATTATGGTACACCGGGCTATTTTAGGATCACTTGAGCGTTTTATCGGGATTTTGATTGAACACTATGGCGGTGCTTTTCCCACTTGGCTGTCACCTACACAAGTAATCGTTTTACCAATAACGGATAGAAATTTGAATTATGGGCAAAAAGTGGTTGACATTCTGATTACAAAAGGTGCCCGAGCAGAATTGGATAGCCGTTCCGAAACACTGCAGTCAAAAATTAGAAATGCCCAACTACAAAAAATTCCATACATGCTGGTAGTTGGAGACAAGGAACAAGTGCAAAATAAGGTTTCAATTCGTCATCGCGAAAGGGGAGATGAAGGTTCAAAAAAAATTGACGCGTTTATTCAAGATCTGGAAGAAGAAACACATTTACCTCTATGAAAATCCTGGGTATTGAAACATCCTGTGATGAAACTGCCGCCGCCGTAGTTGAAAATGGCCGTAAAATTCTTTCAAATGTTTTGGCAAGCTCTTCAAGCATACAATCAAAAAGTGGGGGGATAATACCCGAAATAGCCGCCAGAGAACATGTAACTTCAATACTTCCAGTTATTAAACAAGCCCTATTCCAAGCCTTATTGGCCGATAAAAATACTAATTTTGAAGACATTGATGATGCAAAACTAGTGGCATGGGCGCGGCGAAATATTGACGCAATAGCGGTCACAGCTGGTCCAGGATTAATCGGCTGCTTGCTAGTAGGAGTAGAAACTGCAAAGGCTCTAAGTTATGCATGGACCAAACCTATTATTCCTGTTGTTCACACTTTGGCCCACCTATATTCAAACTGGTTGGTTAAAAAATCCCCGCCAAAAATGCCAGCAGTAGTATTGACCGTATCTGGTGGTCATACTGATCTTTTGCTTATGAAAAATCACGGCGAGTTTCAAATACTTGGTAGTACTAGGGATGATACAGCCGGGGAAGCATTTGACAAAATAGCTAGATCCTTGGGGCTTCCGTTCCCCGGTGGTCCGCAAATACAAAAATTGGCTAAGAGCGGGGATTTGAAAACCTTGGTTTTACCCCGGCCGCTTTTAAATAGCAACGACCTAGATTTTTCCTTCAGCGGCTTAAAAACGGCCGCTATTAGGGAAATAAAAACAGGCAGGTATAAAAACGATGATTTAGCTGCGTCTGTTCAAGATGCAATTTGCGACGTTTTAGTAAGAAAAACATTAAGAGCAGTCGAAAAATTTAAAGCAAGAACCGTACTCTTAGCCGGAGGAGTTGCTGCAAACACTTATTTACGGGATCTATTGATAAAAAAATCGCCGGTCCTAGTTGAAGTACCTCCAATTAACCTTTGCACCGACAACGCTACCTTCGTTGCTAGTTATGCATACTTTAACTACCATCCAATTACATGGAAAAAAATAAACGCTGAATCTGACACCTTTTCTACGTTAGAAAAATATGCGATGGTTGAAACTACTAAATCGAAAGTGCGGTAGAAATAGCTTAAAATTAATTGTAGATACCATACAAAAGGGTGGTATTATCCTTTGCCCAACAGACACTTCTTATCTAATTGGCGCAGATGCAAAAAACGAACTGGCTATAAAAAAGGTATACGATCTTAAAGGTAGGAACAAATCAAAACCAATACACATAATTGTTGCCAACTTAAAAATGGCGGAAAAATACGCGACGTTCAATACCCAAGCTGAAAAACTGGCAAGGCACTTATTTCCTGGAAAAATCAGTTTGATTTTAGAGAAAAAAAGTAATTTACTTTCTAGCAACTTAACCGGTGGTAAACCAACTATCGGAATTAGAATACCTAATTTAAAATTAAACACTGATATATCAAAGGATCTTGGTGGTCCCTACACGGCCACTTCGGCAAACAAATCGGGCCAGTCCAATTCATACTCAGTGCAAGAATTTTTGAATCAACTTTCCCCTGCTGAAGTGAATTTGATCGATCTTGTAATCGATTTTGGTAAGTTGGCTAAAAGCAAACCTTCAACTATAGTGGATTGTACAACCATATCACTAAGGTTGCTGCGAAGTGGTCCTGTATCAAAAAATTTAATAGAAAAAACACTAGGAAGCAAAATCGATTGACCACTTGGGTATTTTTTGGTAGACTGTTCTTTTTGCAGGTAAATATAAATGGAGGATTTACATAGGAAAATTTTATAGATTAAACCATAACATTACTGCAAAAACAGTTCGGCTTATAGACCAGAACAGTAAGCAGGTTGGCATAGTTAGTTTAGAAGAAGCTTTAAAAAAAGCTGAAGAAGAGTCATTGGATTTAGTGGAAATAGCAAAAGAGGCGAAGCCTCCTGTGGTCAAAATTGTTGACTTTAAAAAGTTTAAATACACTGAAGCAAAAAAAGACAGAGCGGCGAGAAAGAAGACTAAAGAAATAGACACTAAAGAAATTTGGCTGAGCCCAACTATTAGTGAGCATGATTTGGATATCAGACTTTCTAGAGCCAAGGGGTTTTTGCTGGTTGGCGATAGGGTAAAACTGACAGTAAAGTTTGCAGGTCGCCAGATAACCCATCCTGAACTAGCATACAATATTTTGAATAAATCTCTTGATATTTTAAGCCCGGTGGGCGAGAAGGGTAGTGAGCCTAAAATGGCCGGCAGAGCTTTAAGTATGAATATAAAGCCCGTTAAAAAATAAAATGAAACAAAAAACACAAAAAACAACAATAAAAAGAGTAAAAGTAACCTCAAAAATTAAACTTTTAAGAGGTCACGCAAACTCTTCTCATTTGAAAAGTAAGAAGAGTAAATCTAGGATTCGGAGGCAAAAAGAGCCGGCATTATTTAGCAAAGGATTTGAAAAAAAGATTAGAAGACTGATAGGTAAATAATATGGCAAGGGTAAAAAAAGGCTTAACCAAGAGGGCAAAGCATAAGAAAATTTTAAAAAGTACCAAGGGCTACAGAGGAGCTAGATCTAGATTGGTACGTACTGCTAAAGAAGCAGTGTTGCATGCTGGCGAATACGCTTTTTCTGGTAGAAAGCAGAGAAAAAGACAAAAAAGGAGCCTTTGGGTCGTTCAGTTAAATGCTAGTATCAGGACCTATGGCACTACTTATAGTCAATTTATAAGGGGCTTAAAAGATTTAAACATTAGCTTAAATAGGAAAATTTTGGCGCAGATAGCCTCTAGCGATCAAACGACTTTCAAAAAAATACTTCAAAAAGTGGTCAAGTAAAATCCAGCTGAAAATATCTATAACATATCGTCCTATAGTCTTGACAAAAAGCCACTTTTATGCTAATATTATTCCAACTTTTTGGCTTCAAGATGGGGAGCTCATGTAGGGCAGGCGTGAGCTTCCCATCCTGAGGCCAAACCTCTGCATAATACTGCTTAAATTTCACCATAAGTGTGTTAAAATTAAAAAATCATGAAAGAGGAGCTTAAGCGTTTAGAAAATAACGCCTTGATAGAGCTATCCAAAGCCAAAAACAAAGATGAGGTCGACAAAATCAGAGTAAAATATTTAGGAAGGAAGATTGGGTTGATAACTCTTCTGTCAAAGAAGGTTAGCAAGATTCCTATTGAAGAAAGATCTGGTATAGGAACCTTATTAAGAAACGCACGTAAAAAAGTGGAGGAAGAGATTGGAAAATCTGTTCCAGAACAAGAGCAGGTTGGTACTAAAAAAAACATCGATACAACAACACCGGGAAGAAAATTTGAATCAGGTAATTTGCACCCCATTACACTTGTTATAGAGGAGGTAAAAGAAATTTTTCATTATCTGGGTTTCAGTTGGGCGGAAGGCCCTGAAGTAGAAAGTGACCTTTATAACTTTCAGAAATTAAACATTCCAAGAGACCACCCAGCCCGCGACGTACAACAAACATACTATATCAGCAGCGACTTACTGCTTAGAACCCACACTTCAAATATGCAGGTAAGGTATATGCTCGAAAATAAACCACCAATCAGAGTGTTATTTCCAGGTAGAGTATTTCGTCGTGAAATGCCTGATGCCACCCATTATCCAGCTTTTTTTCAAATCGAAGGCCTCATGGTCGGAAGAAACGTGAGAATGACTAGCTTACTGGGAACACTGGACTACTTCGTCAAAAGATTTTTTGGGGCCAATTCAAAAATACGGGTCTATGGCCATCACTTTCCCTACACCGAACCTTCAGTAGAAATCGAGGTTTACCACCCCAAAAAAGGTTGGTTGGAGATACTAGGAGCAGGCATGGTTCACCCAAACGTATTAAAAGAGGGTGGTATCGATCCAGAAGAGTTTACCGGATGGGCTTTTGGTGTAGGCGCTGACAGACTGGTTATGCTTAAATACGACATCGAGGATATCCGTATATTATTTGATAACGACTTGAATTTCCTTAGACAATTCTAATATGAAATTACCTCTTTCTTGGATAAAGGAATACGTAGAGGTTCCATCTGATCCCGATAAACTAGCTGAAGACTTACAGTTTTCGGGCACGAAAGTAGAGTCTTTAGAAAAAGAATCTGGCGATCTGATACTAGATTTTGAGATTACACCTAACCGATCAGATTGCTACAGCGTAATTGGTATCGCGAGAGAAATTTCTTCCCTCTACAAAAAGGTTTTAAATTTGCCGAAAGTGTTTTCCGAAGAAATACAAACTTCGAAAGAGGAACCTCCAAAGTTAACTACAGAAAACGAAAATTTGTGCCCAGCCTATACTTTGGGTCTAGTTGACCTGATAAAAGTTAGTAAATCGCCCACTTGGATTATCGAAAAACTAGAAAAATCAGGCCTACGAGCTATTAATAATATAGTCGATATAACCAATTATGTCATGCTCGAAACTGGCCAACCGATGCACGCTTTTGATGTTTCCAAACTAAAAGGCAGCTTGAAACTACGTGCATCAAGAGATGGTGAGTCTATTACTACGCTTGACAATACACACAGAGATATACCAAAAGACTCAATAATAATTGAGGACGAAGATAAAATAATTGATTTGGCCGGGTTGATGGGTGGAAAGAGTAGCGAGGTTGATAGCACCACCACGACTATTTTACTTCATGTTCCTATTTACGACCCAGTTTCTATCAGAAAATCTTCACAGATTCTTGGTTTACGAACGGAAGCTTCGGGTAGGTTTGAAAAAAAGCTGGATCCGGCTGGTCATAGATTCGCTTTTCAAAGAGCAGTCGAACTTTTAAGAATAGTGGCTGGAGGCAAACTGGCTTCAAAGATCATGAGCCTTGGATACCCACCAGACCCAAGGTTTGTTAGTTTCCCAATCTCACTCGTAGAAAGAGTTTTAGGTATAAATATAACCAAAGAAAAAATAACAGAAATTTTGGAAGGGTTGGGCTTTTTGATTAAGCGCTCTAGCAGCGATAAAAAGTTTTTTGAAGTAGGAGTCCCTACCTGGAGAACTGATATCAGTAGCCCGATTGATTTGGTTGAAGAAATAGGTAGAATTTACGGGTACAACAATCTACCTAAAACTCTTCCCTCAGAAGCCGTACCAAACCTTAGTTTGGCTGCAGATAATTTCGAGCTCCAAATCAAAAGGATCCTAGTTTCTTTAGGGCTAAACGAGGTTATTGGTAGCTGCTTAACTAGCTTAAAAGTAATTGCGGATCTTGGCATAGAAAGCAGTAGTTGTTTGAGAGTAAAAAACAGGTTAATAGTTGATTATGAATATTTGAGGCCAACTCTTATCTTATCGTTACTAAGTTCAATTAAAAAAAACCAAATAAGCAAATCTGACCTGGTTTTTTTTGAAACTGGCAGAGTATTTAACTCAAACCTTGGTAAGTATGGTCTTCCAGACCAACCAAAAAAACTTGCAGTAGCTACTTATGGCCTGGATTTTAGTTACGTTAGAGGCTACCTGCAGTTTTTACTGGGTAAACTAAATATCGTAGGTATTACTTTCGACAAAGAAAATGTGTCCTTTTTCGATAACCCTTCGGTACAGATAAACGTAAAATCCCAAAAACTAGGTGTACTTGGCAAAATCAATGAAAAAAACCTAATAAACTCTAGCCTAGTCGGCCCTATATTTGCCTTTGAGATAGACATTGAGACTTTAAAAAAGCTATCAAATCCAATCGTATATCGCTCACTGCCAAAATACCCCGTTTCCAAGGAAAATATTTCTCTTTTCGTTCCTGATAACGTAACCTTTGAAATAATCAGTTCCATAATCAAAAAGGGCGCCGGGGATAATCTCTACAAATTGGAACTCCTGGAGGAAGGTGAGATCAATAAAAAAAGATCTTTGTTACTAGCCTTAGAATATTTTGACAAAAAAGGCACCCTAGATCATAAAGAAGTAGCAAAAATAACAAGCAGGTTTGTCCAAGAACTTGAGAATGTCGGGGTTCAGATCAGGTAGTTTAAGATTATTTAGTTTCTCCTCTTCTTTACGCTAGTTCTGTCAGTATCTATTTGTGGGTAGTTGAGTAAAAGTCCAATTTCCTTGTCCAGGGGCCCACCAGACGGGTTAACATTTATATCAATCGTTTTTTCAACTGAATCTCCTGAAGAATCGTAGGCTCGGACTAAAATTTCGTGGTCTCCGTTTGGAACAGAAGAAAATGTTACTTGATACGGGGAAAACGCATCTACCTTTGGCGCGCCTCCGTCCAAATAGAATTCCACAGACAGAACTGTATTAGGACTACTAACAGAAGCTTTAACAGTAAAGTTATTTCCTACGGTAGAACCGTCACTAGGACTTGTAATTTGCAAGGAAAAATCTCCATCTCCAGAACTATCGTATGTATTTGGGTCCACTTTAGTCGGTGGGCAGGGTTTACAACGGGTATAACCTGATTTAAATATTTTTGTGTATGGATCATACAAAACTAAATATCTCTTAGTCACGGCGAGGCCAGCCGCCTCGCACGATGGGTTTACAAGTAAACCGCTCGGACTACAAATTCTTTTTTCTACGTACATATCGTTATCCTGAGTCGGGATTTGCCATTTTGCAAAAAACTCCACTTTAGTACTAGCACCTGGTCCAGGTTTTAATCCGGTAAGGGAGTCGACTTTGGCGCTAACCACATTTTCAGGTTTTTCCCAATTTACTACTTTCCTACTATCAAGTAGCTTATGGGCAATACCTCTAAAAATTGGTGCCGCACCAGTGACACCAGAAGCTCCTCGCATCGAAGAGTTATCGTTGTTCCCAACCCAAACCCCGATCGCAAGTTCAGGAGTATAACCAAAAGCCCAGTTATCAATCCTGTGTTCCGAAGTACCTGTTTTTACTGCTAGGTTACTCTTAAAGTTTAGTTGGTGAGCCCAATAAGTATCGTAGTCGAGATATTTGGCTTTTGGATCTGAGAGTATATGGTTAATTAAATAAGCATACTCAGGCGCTGTGACCCGATTGCCATCTTTATTTTTAAATTCTTCGGTATTAAATTCCTCAATTATTTTTCCGCTAGAATCAGTTACCTTTAAAATTACAACTGGAGATACCTCTTTACCCAAATTACCAAGTATCGCGTAGGCATTAGTTAGTTCCAGTAGTTTTATTGCTCCACCACCAAGGGTAAGAGAAAGGCCATAGTCACCAGAATCACTTAGAGTAGTTATACCAAAACTATTTAGTTTTCTAATAGTTTCCGGAACACCGTTCACGGCTAACATTTTGACTGCTGGTATATTTCTGGAACTAGCCAGCGCGACTCGTACTGGCATAGGACCGTTAAAACAATCACAGTAGTTGCCCGGAACATAACCCGCCCCGAAATCAGTTTTTTCGTCTATGAACATGGTTGCTGGAGTATAACCATTCTCAAACCCAGTCAAGTAGTTAAATGGCTTCAAAGCACTTCCAGGTTGTCTAAGGGCTTG
>Ga0209324_10003656_pt1 | contig 10576 bp, 10 predicted proteins | sample Rifsed19ft3_FD_184015 | JGI IMG/M metagenome (GOLD analysis project Ga0209324, IMG submission 184015) | Soil microbial communities from Rifle, Colorado, USA - sediment 19ft 3 (version 2) | ecosystem: Environmental > Terrestrial > Deep subsurface > Rock core/Sediment | place: Rifle, Colorado...
CGCCCGCCACGTCGCGAGGACTCCTTCCTCGAACGAGGGCTCCCAGGCCTTCTCCTTCAGCGTGGGCTCTCCCATGGACGGATTGTCGGAGAGAGGAGGGCGCCATAAAAGGATTGTTCCGCGCCCGGCGGCGAGTTGTCTCGCGTGACTCCCACCGGAAGCGCGAAAGAGTCGGCAGACATCCCTCGACTCGCCATTGCGGGAATTGGCCCCATGACGCTCCACGTTCGTCTGCGCGCTGTAGCCGACGCGGATCTCCCGATCTTCTTCGAGCAGCAGCTTGACCCGGTTGCGGTCCAGATGGCCGCGTTCACCGCGAAGAACCCCGCCGACCGGGATGCCTTCAATGCGCATTGGATGAAGATTCGGCGCGACCCCGCGGTCATGCTGAGGACCGTTCTGGCCGATGGGCGTGTCGCGGGATACGTCGGGAGCTTCGAAGAACGGCCTGGCAAGCCCGAGGTCACCTACTGGATTGCCAGGGAATTTTGGGGCCAAGGCATCGCCACCGAGGCCCTCTCCCAGTTCCTGCGAGCGCAAGAACGACGGCCAATCTACGCCCGGGCTGCCAGAGACAATGTCGCGTCCCTCCGGGTTCTGGAGAAATGCGGGTTCTCGGTCACGGGCTTTGAGAAGGGATACGCCAACGCCCGCGGCGAGGAGATCGAGGAAGCGAATCTGAAACTCGAATCGGCTGAGCGGAAGGGATGAGGGGACCTTCGGGCCGTCTCACTCGATGTATCGTAGGGCCTCCGCGGGCGGGATGCGCGATGCGCGGATTGCCGGCTGAGCGGTGCTTGCGACTGCAGCAACGGACGCGACCCCAACGATCAGGAGAAGCCGGTCCCAAGGGACGCTGAATACGACGATTTCCGCGAAGTACACCACGTAGACCTTGTACGCGAAGACGATGCCGAGGGCCACGCCGATTCCAACTCCGAGGACCGCGATGAGGCCGATTTCCAGGAGGAACACGGACAGGACCATCCGGCGCGTGAAGCCGATCGCCCGGAGAGCGCCAATCTGCGTCCTCCGTTCCACGACGGCCCGGAGCGTGACCACCGCGAGCCCCGCGATTCCGACGAGCAGGCCGATTCCCAGGTACGCCTCCATGAGGGTGAGCACCTGCTGGGACGCGTCAAACGCCCGTCCGATCTCTTCCCGGATGTCGATCGTCTGCAGGCCGTATGCAAAGTAGACGCGTTCGAGATCGGCACGGAACCCTACGACATCGGTCGCCGGGGCCATCTGGAAGAAATAGGCCGTGTACTGCTCCTGCGCCGGGAACGCCGCCCGCACCACGTCCTGGTCGACGAACACGCCGGACGTGAACTGAAGGGCCTGTTCGAGCACCCCGACGATCGTGAGGTTCACGGTGCGCCCCGCCGCGTCGAATGCGCGCACCCGGTCCCCCGGGGCGACTCGGAGGCGGCTTTCGTCCGGCACGAATTGGTTCGGGCCGGCGGCGCTGCGGTCCACGATTGCGAGGGTGTGATTGTACCGGAGGGAGAGCCACACCTGCTCGCGCGTCGCGAGGACCTCCGTCGCCCCCGTCGACTCGTTCACGAAGGAGGGGAGGAAGCTCGTGAACCCATACCCGTTGCTTCGAATCAGGAAATTGTCCACGCCCCAGAGTGTGTAATCGTACGAGCGGTTCCCGCCGACCACCTGGACCTTCGCGGGCAGCACGCTCGCGCTCGACACTCCGTTCCAGCCGTCGAGGAAGAGATCCTCGCTAAAGTTCTCTTGGAGGATCCGCCGGAATTCCGGAATCTCGCCGTACAAGGTCGTGTATGCGATCACGTCGTAGCCGCCGGATTGTTGCCGGACGAAGGAGTCCAGACTCGAGGCCTGGAGGCCCTGGACCATCGAGATCAGGGTGACCATGAACAAGATGAGGGCGAACATCGCGATCGTCATGCCGGTCCGGAAGCGCTTCTCCATCGGGTACGATACGCCCGTCGTGAGGACGGGCCGGCCCGCGCCGCGGCTTGCGCGGCGGAGGAGGGCCCGAAGGACCTCGCTCACGTTGAACACGGCGATCAGGATGCCGGAGCCGACGAGGATGACGCCCGTCATCACGAACACGACGGACACGTTGTCCGTCGCTTGGTTCAGAAGGCCGACCGGCATCAGGATCCAGCCGAGGTTGAAGAAGGACGCGAGGGTCAGGGCGAGCCGCGCCCACCCGCGGGAGGCCGCCACGAGTGCGAGTCCGATTCCGATGACCGGAGGTCCCGGGATCTTCCCCAGGCCCGTGGTCGCCGCGAACCCCCAGGCCGTCAGGGCAATCCCGCCAAGGACCGTGAGGATCCCCGCCCCGAGGACGTCCCGGGACCGTTCTTGCGTGGCCGGCTCCGGCAGATCTCGGATCGCACGAACGATGTTCAGTCGGCTCACCCGCCACGAGGCGAGGAGGATCGTGACCCAGGTGAGGGCGGTCCCCGCGACGAACGCGGTGACGACGGACGCGGGATCGAAGTGGAACGTGACGAGGACGTCCCCGTGGGGGACGACCTTGTCGAAGAAGTAGACCATCACATAACCGAGTCCCAGCCCTGCAAGGGCTCCAAGCGCCGCCGCGACGACCGCGTAGAACGTTCCTTCGAGGGCGAACGTGGTCAGCAGGTCCTTTCGGAGGAAGCCGACCGCCCGGGCGATCCCGAGCTCCGGCTTGCGCTCTTCCGCCAACATGACGAAGATGTTCACGATCAGGAGGATGCCCGCGAGGATCCCGAACGCTCCCATGACGAGGAACAGATCCGTCGCATCGCGGCCGATCTGGATTGCCTGGGCGATTTCGTTCGCCTTCACCTCCTGCACGCGGAGCGCGAGGTGTCGGTTCGCGATGCTCAACCGGAGGTCTTGTGTGACCCGGTCCGAATCCGCGGCGCCGTCCGCGACCCCTCCCGCGTTTGACACGCGAATCAGGTTGATTGCGTTGGTCTCGTTGAATGCGACCTGCGCGCGTCGCAGATCCAGGAAGAGGATCGCGCGTCGCTCGTACGACGCGGTGCCCTCGTCACGGACGATCGCCGCGACCGTGGCATGCACGAGCGTCTGGTTCGTCGTCCCGTAGAACATCGTGAGGTCCTGTCCCGGCGTCGCGTTCAGGTCCGCCGCGGCCCGTTCGTTCGCGTACACCTCCGTCGGCCCGAGCGCATCCGTGTCGACGGAGCGGCCGTCCTGCGTCGTGAGGGGGCCGAAGGCCGCTTCGTGGGAGGCGTTCAGGCCCATCACGGTGATCTGCTGGTTTCCCTTGTTGCCCGCGACGTTCCGCACGGGCATCACCTTCAGCAGGGCGGGCGCGACCCCGTCAATCGGGCTGTTCGCGCTCGTCAGGTCCCCCGCGATCTGCGTGAAGTTCATCTCCGAGAAGGAGAACAACTGGCCATTGAATTCGTTCGAGACGAGTTCGTCCACCGCGCCGAGCCGCACGTACACATCCTCGAGGAAGATGTAGCTCAGCGTGTCGCCGACGACCAGGCTCGAGGAGATGATCGCCGTGCCGACGAGGAGGCCGGCGACGACGATCAACACCCTCGAAGTCCGGCGTCGGATGTTGCGGGCCGCGAGGCGCCCCAGGAGCGGTCGGAGTCCGATGACGACGACGCCGAGGACGATCCCGGCGATGACCGCCAGGACGGCCGTCTCCGGCAGGGCCATCCTGCGTCAGGCCCCCCGGGTTTCCTCGGCGACCTCGCCGTTCCGCATCTTCAGGATTCGGTGCGCGTGCCCGCTGACGATCACGTCATGGGTCACCAGGACGAGCGTCTGATGGGATTCGCGGTTCAGCCGGACGAGGAGGTCCATGATCTGCGCAGACGTCTCCGAGTCCAGGTTCCCGGTCGGTTCGTCCGCCCAGACGATCGCGGGATCGTTCACGAGGGCGCGGGCGATCGCAACCCTCTGCTGCTGCCCGGCGCTGAGCTGCGCGGGCTTGTGACCCGACCAGCCGTCCAGCTCGATCGCCTCCATGAGGGTGAGGGCCCGCCGCCGGGCCTCCTTCGCGGGCACTTTCGCCACGAGCAACGGGAGCTCGACGTTCTCGGCAGCCGTGAGGACGGGGAGCAAGTTGTACGACTGGAACACGAAGCCCATGCGCCGCGATCGGTACCGGCTCTTCGCGTTGTCGTCCATGCCGGACAGGGAGACGCCCTCGATCCGCACATCCCCGGACGTGAGATCGTCGAGGCCGGAGAAGCAGTTCAGGAGGGTCGTCTTCCCGCAGCCGGAGGGACCCATGATCGCGACCATCTCCCCGCGGGAGATTGCCAAGTTCACGCCCCGGAGTGCGTGCACCCGCACGGGGCCGGAGTCGTACACCTTGTGCGCGTCAATCCCGCGGATGATCGGCTCCTCGCCCATGCGCGGCCTTTCGATGAGGCGCGAGCGTATATAGGGTTTCCTTACGAGTGATCCCTACTCCGGGCGGGCGACGTAGAAGTGGAGGGTCCAGGTGTCCTGCACGCCTTCCTCGGTCGTCACGGGCTCAAGCCGGGAAGCGAGTTCCGCGTCGAACGCGCGGCGCTCTTCCGCCGTCATGTCGTTCAGCTCGCGCTCGTACCATCCGTAGGCTGCCGCGAACGCGACGAGATCGTCGGGACTCGCGAACCGGACCGGGAAGGTTTTGGTCGTGGCCTCGCGACGGTCAAAGCCCGCGATGGCCAGCGCCTTCAACACCGCCTTCGGGTCCCCGAGCGCCTTCGCCTCAGGATCCGTCCGGACCAGGCGCACCGCCTCCCGCACCTCGCGGAGCGCCTTGGAGGGAGCTTTCGTGCCGTGCGCCTCGAGCAGCTGTCTCAGCGCTGCGAAGGAGGGATTCGGGTCCGTAGGCCACTCGCTGAAAACGAACCGGCCCTCCGGTTTCAGGACGCGGCGGACCTCCTGGAACACGCGGTCGTACCCCAGGGCGGGGATCCCGAGGTTGCTCGCGACGCCGTCGAACAACTTCCCGCGGTATACGATGTTCCGCGAATCGAGCATCTCGAACCGGATGTTGCGGATCCCCGCGTTCCCCGCGCGAAAGGAGGCGACGGAGATCGCTCCGTCCGCGAGATCAATCGCAACCACGCCCTGCGGCAGGACGTGTGGAGCGAGGAGGCACGCGAGGAGCCCAGTGCCCGTCCCCACGTCGAGGAATAGCTCATTCGGCTTCGGCGCCGCGAGGCGAAGGACCTCCTGGGCGATTGGTTCGAAGCGGGGGGCGACGGTTCGGTCGTAGGCCTCCGCCATCCGGCTGTACTCGTCGACCCAGACGAGGGTCGCCTCGTTCGCGTTCAAGCTGCGCGGCCAAGAGGCGCCCTCCGATAAAAGCTTCGGGCGCCCGCAAGGGTTTATCACAGCGCTGCCGGTTCGGTTCCCGTGGCCGAGCTCACCCCTCGATTCAAGGAGGAGCAGGTCTTCATCATCGAGGCCTTCATTGCCCATTCCGTCCGGGAAAGCCACCGGAAAGGCGTGGTCCTGGGGCTCAGCGGCGGCGTCGACTCGGCCCTCGTGGCGAAGCTGTGCGCGGACGCTCTCGGCCCGGCGAAGGTCCTGGCCGTTGGGATGCCCGACGGGAAGGGCGGGAAGGACCGCAAGGAGGCGCGGAAGTTCGCGAAGGCGCTGGGCCTCGACTTCCGCATCGTGAACATCGGACCCATCGCGACGGCGCTTGAGAAGCGGCTGAAGGCCTTCGGTGCCGACGCAGTGACCCGGGGGAACCTGCGGGCGCGGGCTCGGATGATCGTCCTGTACTTCCTCGCGAACACGGAAGACCGGGTCGTCATGGGGACGGGGAACAAGAGCGAGATTCTCCTGGGATATTTCACAAAGTGGGGGGACGGAGGCTCCGACTTCCTTCCGATCGGAGACCTGTACAAGACCCAAGTCCGCGAGATGGCACGCCACCTGGCGCTCCCGCCTACGATCGTCGAGAGAACGCCGACCGCCGGCCTCTGGCCCGGGCAGACGGACGAGGGCGAGCTCGGCATGACCTACGATGAGATCGACCGGATCTTATTGGGAATCGAGCTGCAGATGGAGCCGGAGGCGATCGCAGAGAAGGCCGGGGTTCCGCTGGACCACGTCCGGCATGTCGGGCAACTCGTCGCCGCGAGCGTCCACAAGCGGAAGATGCCGCTAATCCCGAAGCTCGGTATCCGGACCATCGGTCTCGACTGGCGAGAGTGAGCCCCTCCGTTCCTCGAAGGCCGCGACGAAGCCCGGGCGGTCCGTCACGTCGAAGAGGATTTCCGAGGCGGAGAGACCGAAGGACTGCCAGAACTTCCGCGGGTTGCGGAGTCGGAGGGATAGGAGGCCCGTCCGTCCCCCCGTCACGAAAAGCGAGGGTTGACCGAGGGGGCGGTGGATCCCCAGCGGTATCCGCAAGCGTCCCGCGTCCTCGGCGGCCGTCAGGGCCTCGATGTCTGCGATCCGGATCACGGCCCGGAAGTACCAGCCCTGGCGGAGGATGAGCCGGGACCGAGTGAGCCAGTGCTGGGTCAGAAGGGGAGAGAGCACGAGGAGGGCGACATAGGCGGCCAAGACTGCGCCGAGGATCGCGACGGTCAGGACCGGGAAGTCCGGGGTGTTGACGACCACGATCACGACGAGCCCGGTCAGGACGAGCCAGACGAAAAGGCGGCTGACCACCAACGCTCGGCCGTAGGCGAACGCGAGTCGCTTCGTCGCCATCCTCCCCGCAACACGGCTATAGGCGGATAAGCGTGTGGTTCAAATTCCGGCCGCGGTCTGGATGAACTTGATCTGTTTCACGCCCTTGATTCTCCGCAGCTGCGCGATCATTTCCTTCAACCGGGACGTGGGTCCCTCCGCGACGAAGATCTGGAGGCAGTCGGCCTCGTTCAGATGGGTGTGCAGCATCGTCCGGATTTCGTCGAAGCGATGTTGGAGCATCGCCAGGTCGGCTCGGGGATTGCCCTTCTCGTAGATGACGGCAAGGATGGCGGAGGCTTTCCCGCCTTCTCGGCCCCATTCCGTCACATCGATGAATTCCCGAAGCGCCTCTCGCACTGCTTCACTCCGGCTTCGGTACTTGCGCCGCTGCGCCACGTCATCGAGGCTCTTCAGAATTCCATCATCCATGCTCACGCTGACGATTGGCATGGCTACTAACAATGATGGAACCGCTACTTGAGACTTATTAAGAGTCTGCAAATAGTTAAATAACTCAGAGGGGTGAGCGGCGGTCGACATGGACCTCGCGTCCCGTCCCACCCCCGATCCCCCTCCTGCCTCGGAGGCGTCCGGCGACGTCCTGCGGGTCACGAACCTCGGGGTCCGTTTGGATCACGTCCCGATTCTCGAAGACGTCACTTTCCATGTGCGGAAGGGGACGACCCTCGCGATCGTCGGGCCGAACGGCGCGGGGAAGACGACGCTCATTCGTGCGCTCCTTGGTCTGCTCCCATACAGCGGGCGAGTGGAGTGGTCCGGATCCGTTCGGGTGGGGTATGTTCCCCAGCACTTCGTTGTCAACGATATTCCCATCACGGTCCGCGAGTTCTTCGAGTTCAAGGCCAAAGGTGGATTCGAGGAACCGCTTGCGGCCGTCGGCCTGGAGGGGTCGGTCCTCGACAAGCGGCTCGACGTCCTGTCCGGCGGCGAGATGCAGCGCGTCCTCATCGCGTGGGCCATCCTCGATCGGCCGAACGTGCTCCTGTTCGATGAGCCGACCGCGACGGTCGACATCGGCAGCGAAGACCTCGTGTACGAGACGCTGAACCGCCTGGAACGGGAAACCGGGATCACGGTCCTCCTGATCACGCACGACATCCACATCGTCACCCGGTATTCGGATACGGTTCTCGCTCTCAACCGGACCGTCCGGTTCTTCGGGCCACCGAGCCGCCTCTCGGAACCCGACCTGTTGATGGAGATCTTCGGGAGCGGCTCGGGACTCGCCGAGCACCGGCACGTGTCCATGACCAAGGGACTCCGATGATCGAAGCGGTCGCATACAGCCTCGTGGCCGGAGTCTTCGTGGGGTTCGCGGCGGGCTATGTCGGATCCCTCATGGTGTTGAAGCGCATGGCGCTCGTCGGGGATGCGCTGTCTCACGTGGCCCTTCCGGGCCTGGCGCTGGGGATCCTCTTCAACTTCAACCCGTTCTTCGGCGCCTTCGCGTTCCTCTTTTCGGCCGCCGTGCTCACGTGGTACATCGAGCGGACGACGCGAATCTTCCCGGAGTCGATCATCGGCGTCTTGTTCGTGACCGCTCTCGCGGTGGGAATCTTGCTGACCCCGGAAGTCGATCTCCTGGAGGCCCTGTTCGGAGATATCACCACGGTCTCGCTCCTGGACGCCCTCCTTGCCGTCGGGATTTCCGTGCCGGTTGTGCTCGTCTCGCGATTCGTGTACCGGCGGGTCGTCCTCAGCATCCTGTCGGAAGAGCTCGCCCGCTCGACGGGGGTCAATGTGGCCCTCGCCAACTTCGTCTACCTGTTCCTCGTGACCGTGGTCGTTGCCGTCGGCATCAAGATTGTCGGCACGGTCCTCGTGGGCGCGCTCGTCGTTGTGCCGGCCGCAGCGATGAAGAACGTGAGTCGGAGCCTCTCCGCCTATGCTCTCCGGAGCGGTGTCACGGGAGTCGCGTGCGCCGGCTCCGGAATTCTCCTGGCCGCCTACCTCGGTCTGCCTGCAGGTCCTCTCGTTGTGACGGTGGGGACCGTCATCTTCGCGGGCGCCCTTCTCGTCCGCTGGCTCGCGTCGTAGATGCGAGGGGCCGAGCGCACCGCACGTCGTGTCGCGTCAAGGTTGAACTTTCAATCCGGTCTCGAAGGAATCTATCATCCAGGAACGTGAATAAAAATCGGGCCATCGACGCGCACCGATTGTCGCGTCCCCAGTTCGCAAACCTTTTTGTGGGGTCCCCTTGATACAGGCCCCCTCGGCGCGGATTTCCTCCGGGAAACTGCGTCGAAGGAACCTTCTCGCTTTTAGGGGGAGCGGGATCACTATGGAAGAAAGCATCTTCCAACCGTATCTAGCCACTCGGACGATCTTCAAGATGGACCGGGAAATCCTGCGTCCCTCGTATATCCCAGAGCGCCTGCCGCATCGGGAGAGCCACATCGATCAGCTCGCGCAGATCCTCGTGACGGCCCTGAAGGGAGAGCGGCCGAGCAACGTGCTAATCTTCGGAAAGACCGGCACGGGGAAGACGGCCGTCGTGAAGTACATCGAAAACGAGTTCCGCAAGGCGGACGGCGCCCGGATGGTCCAGTACTTCTACCTGAACTGCGAGATCGTCGACACGCCGTACGGCGTCCTGCAGTCGATCGGGAACAAGCTGATCGAGAATTTCCACCAACGGATCCCGTTCACCGGTCTCTCGACGGACCGCGTGTACAGCCTGCTCCGGGAGAAGCTGGACGAAGAGAAGCGCGTCGTGATCGTCGTGCTCGATGAGATCGACAAGATCGTCCAGAAGAACGGGGACGACATCCTGTATCAGCTCCTGAAGATCAACGACGACCTGTCGAAGGCCCGCGTGTCGATCATCGGGATCTCGAACGATCTCAAGTTCACCGAGTACCTGGACCCCCGGGTCCGCTCCCGCCTTGCGGACGAGAAGATGGTCTTCCCGCCCTACAACGCGGACGAGTTGTTCGACATCCTTTCGGAGAGGGCGCGCCTCGCGTTCGAGAACGGGATCGCGGAGGACGCCGTACTGCATCTGATCGCGGCCCTCGCGGCCCAGGAGCACGGGGACGCCCGGCGGGCCCTCGATCTGCTTCGCGTGAGCGCGGAACTCGCGGAACGGGCGGGGGACGAGCACATCACGGAGGAACATGTGCAGCGGGCGAAGAACAAGATCGAGCTCGACACCGTGATTGAGGCGGTCAAGAGCCTGCCGACCCAGTCGAAGGTGATCCTCCTCGGCATCCTATTGAACGAGGAGATCGGGAACGCGAAGCTGACGACGGGGGAGGTGTACACGACGTATCGGGAGCTGTGCCGCAAGACGGGGATTGTGCCGCTCACGCAGCGTCGCGTGACGGACCTCATCTCGGAGCTGGACATGCTCGGCCTGGTGCACGCACGGGTGCGGTCGTTCGGCCGGGGAGGCCGAACAAAGGAAATCCAGGCCTCCGTGCCGCCGCTCGATGTGAAGAAAGTCCTCGAGAAGGATGAGATCCTGGCGGAGGTCCGAGGGTACCGCCTCAAGGTCCAGACGACCCTTCTCTAGGCGGCTCCCATTCGTCCGGAACGAGATTGTCTTCCAGGTCGTCCGGATTCGGCCCGGAGGACTCCCGTTCTCGCCCCCATGGCCAGCGGACCTTCGGAAGGTGCGGGGAAACGTACTTCGTCCACCCGCGAGCCGCGTACTCCAAAATGAACGGAAGGGCGACGAGGAAGATGAGGGTCACGAGAAGGCTGTCCCAACTGTTCTTTGGCGCTTCAGGGTCGCCCCAACCCCCGGGGCAACATGATCCCGTCGGTTGGAGGGTCAGCTTGATGAGCCCGACCCACGGGATCTCGCCTCGCGCACGGCCCTGGACGTCGGACTGTGGGGGGATCGAGGAGATCGGATCGTACCCCGACCGGCAGTCGTCCCGCTGCAATCGGC
>Ga0209324_10003658_pt1 | contig 10572 bp, 7 predicted proteins | sample Rifsed19ft3_FD_184015 | JGI IMG/M metagenome (GOLD analysis project Ga0209324, IMG submission 184015) | Soil microbial communities from Rifle, Colorado, USA - sediment 19ft 3 (version 2) | ecosystem: Environmental > Terrestrial > Deep subsurface > Rock core/Sediment | place: Rifle, Colorado...
TCCTCTGTGAGACGTTCAAGATCAATATCTTCTTTCATATCTCTGAACTTGAAAGTTCGATCTTTCAAAATAGAGTGCTTCACATATTTTGACAGGTTGATAGATCCTAAAATGCATGCCTCATAGGGAAGTAATGGCTGTTCACCACAGGGGTTTGTAGACTCGATGGTCCCGATATGGGGGGTAGGATTCGCCCTGTTTATTCTGTCTATAAAGACAACCCCAGGGTCACCAGTCTCCCATGCACTCTCAATCATTGCATCAAATACAGTTTTTGCCTTTATTCTTCCAACTGCAGTTTTACTCCTTGGATTAATTAGATCATACTCTTCATCCTTTTTCATAGCATCCATAAAGGCATCTGTCACTGAAACAGAGATATTGAAGTTGGTTAATTCCAATCCTGTTCTTTTTATTTTTATAAAGTCAAGGATGTCCGGGTGGTCAACACGCAGTATCCCCATATTTGCGCCACGTCTTGCACCACCCTGTTTTATCACCTCCGTAGCCGTGTTATAAATCCTCATAAAAGTAACAGGACCACTCGCTATTCCTCCGGTAGAACGTACAATATCAGACTTAGGCCGCAGTTTAGAAAAGGAAAATCCTGTGCCTCCGCCACTCTGTAATATTAAGGCAGCATTTTTTAAGGTATCAAATATGGACTTCATGGAGTCTTCCACAGGTAATACAAAACATGCAGCAAGCTGACCAATATCCTTTCCTGCATTCATCAGGGTAGGGGAATTAGGAAGAAATTTAAGGTTTGACATAAGTTCATAAAATCTCTCTTTCCATTCTTCAGGGTTACTCCCGTAAAGACTTTCTGCAGAGGAAACTGTCATTGCAACCCTTTCGAACATTTTCTCAGGTGTCTCTATAACCTTCCCAGATTCATCTTTGATGAGATACCTTTGATGAAGAACTCTGAGGGCATTTTCAGTTAGGTTCATTACGATATAGTTTTCCTTGCCTCCAGTTTGTTCAGGGCATTAATGTAAGCCTTTGCAGAGGCAACGATTATATCGGTATCAGCACCATTTCCCCTTACTGTCCTGCCTCCTTCTTCAAGAGAGACCAGCACCTCTCCGAGGGCGTCTGTTCCTCCTGTAATGCTCTTTACCTCGAATTTAAGGAGATTGCTTTTCGTATTTGTAATTGATGCAATAGCTTTATATGTTGCATCAACAGGGCCATCACCATATTTCATTTTCTTGATCTTTTTCCCACCCACCTTGAGCGTAACTGTAGCAGTGGGCTTTTTCTTTATACCGCTCACAATATTTAAATCAACGAGGCTGTAAATCTCCGTAACTTTTGCTACATCTTCAGAAATCAATGCTTCAATATCTTCATCAAAAATGTCTTTCTTTTGGTCAGCAATCCTTTTAAATCTTTCAAATGCACTGTTTAGCTCTTCATCAGAAACAACATAACCAAGCTCCTTAAGCCTCGTTTTAAAAGCATGCCTGCCTGAGTGCTTGCCGAGGACAAGTTTAGTGGAAGAGAGGCCCACGCTTTCTGGCTTTATAATCTCATACGTGGTTTTCTCCTTTAAAAGCCCGTCCTGATGAATGCCCGATTCATGTGCAAAGGCATTTGCCCCAACTATTGCCTTGTTTGGTTGAACAGAAATCCCAGTTATCTTAGTCACAAGTCTGCTCGTTCGCATTATTTCTTCTGTATTAATCCTTGTATCTGCATGGAAAATGTCCCGCCGTGTTCTTATGGCCATGACAACCTCTTCTAAGGAGCAGTTTCCTGCTCGTTCTCCTATACCGTTTATAGTACACTCGATCTGTCCAGCACCATTCAGGACTGCTATCAGGGAATTAGCTACAGCAAGGCCGAGGTCATTATGACAGTGGACAGAAATAACTGCATTCTTAATATTCTTAACCTTATCGTGAATGGTCTTTATCATACTTCCAAATTCAACAGGAATGCTGTATCCGACAGTATCGGGTATATTCACTGTTGAAGCACCAGCTTCTATAACTGCTTCTATGACTTCACAAAGGTACCCGATATCTGTTCTTGTTGCATCCATGGGAGAAAACTCCACATCATCGACATAACTCTTTGCAAGCTTGACCATCTCAACAGACCTCTTTAATGCCTCTTCCCTGCTTACGCGAAATTGGTATTTGAGATGGATGTCAGAGGTAGAATGGAATGTATGGATCCTTCTTTTCGGAGCATTGCTTACAGCCTCCCATGCTCTTTTAATATCCTGTTCCTTGGCCCTGGCAAGACTGCAGATAACAGGTCCTTCTACCTCAGCGCCTATGGTCTTTATTGCCTCGAAATCACCTTGTGAACTGATAGCAAATCCACCCTCGATCACATCCACTCCCAAACGTGCAAGTTGCTTTGCAAGTGTCAATTTCTCCTTTACGTTCATGGATGCACCGGGCGATTGTTCACCGTCGCGCAGAGTGGTATCGAAAATCTTTATCATTCTCATTGTGTAACTCCTGCTTTGCTTATCTGTCTTCTTTTCCTGTAATACAGGATAATATTTTCAATTATACCACCAATCAAATAGGCCATAGCGAACAAAAAGAGGGCAATCTGGGGATGGACAACAACAAGAGTAAAAATCATGACTATAGCGACTAAAATACTAAAAGGTTTTCTCCTGGCAAGATTTAATTCCTTTGCACCATGAAATCTTAATGTACTGACCATGAGTATAGAAAGAAAGATAGTAAGAAGTAAGATAAATAAATTTTTATCCGGCACCGTTTCCCAGATTTCATAGTAGAAGATTATCAGGGTTGCGACTACTGCCGCAGCCCCGGGGATAGGCATTCCTGTGAATGCCTTGGATTCTGTTGAGCCCATCTGAACATTGTATCTGGCGAGCCTCAGAGCGCCACAGACCATAAAGAGAAATGCAGTTGCCCATCCTACTCTTCCAAAGGGCATGAGTGCCCACTTGTAAAGCATTACTGCTGGAGCAACACCAAATGCGACGAGGTCTGAAAGAGAATCCAGTTCTATTCCAAACTTTGTGGTACTATGTGTAAGCCGTGCAACCCAGCCATCAAGGCCATCAAATATATTGGATATCAATATTGCCCAGGCGGCATGAAGATAATTTCCTTTAAGAGCTGCAAGGATAGAGTAGAATCCAAAGAACATCCCGCACATCGTAAGCGTTGTTGGCAACAAATACACACCTTTTCTCATTTCATGTAATTATAATAAAAAAATAATATGTTTGCTTAAAAATTACCTAAATCTCTAAGACCGAAGTGTACATTATTAACAAATTTCAATAGGAAAGGCAGGGCATAGTATTTGAGAGGATTTTTTTGCTGATATTCCATTGAGAATATTTCCAATATAAAGAGGCAAAAGCCTCGGAGTCCCGATCTTATCGGGATGAGAATGAGCGAAAGTACTATGCCCTGCCTGAAAAAGGATTGAATGAAGAAGAAGTCACATTTGTCCTAAAATTGACTCTCCTGCCTTTACTTTATCACCCGCCTTAACCTTTATTTTTACATCCTTTGGCAGATAAACATCGAGCCTTGAACCAAACTTTATCATTCCATATCTTTCCCCGCGTCTTAGCTTATCTCCTACCTGTGCCCTGCATACAATCCTTCTTGCAAGAAAACCTGCAACCTGTCTGACAACGATTTTTCCATCTTTTCCTTCAAGAACCATAACAGTATTTTCATTTTCCATTGATGCAGCATCCTTATGTGCTACCAAAAACTTTCCGGATGAGTGTTTTACAAGACTTACTTTTCCATCACATGGAGAACGGTTAACATGCACATTAAGAAGCGACATGAATATGCTTATCTCCTTTGACTCAGCTTTCAGATAATCCTTCTCATAGACATCTTTTATAAGTATTACCTTCCCATCCGCAGGAGATACAAAAATTCCTTCTCCTTCGGGATATTTTCTTTCAGGGTCTCTAAAAAAAAGCAGCATAAATAGTGTGATGGTTAACGGGAAAATAGCTATCCATGGCTTTCCAAAAAAATATATGAGTACCGTAATGAGTGCAAAAATGATTATAAACGGATACCCATCTGAAGCAAATTTGAACAAACTCATCTGTAGTTAAACAGGGGAGGCTGGCGAAGAATTTTTATACGACACCTCAAAGTAAAACCTTTTGAAGCGTAAACGAATAAACCTTTAATTATTAAGTCACTTGCGATTGCCATACAAATAATCTGTCGATTATAAAAATTATGAGACAGCCTTTCCTGTTTCTTTTTTTAGATTATCATCGTCTCTTTATGCTTTTGTCTTATCTACGAGTTTCCCTTTCTTCAACCACGGCATCATGGCCCTGAGTTTTGCACCGACTTGCTCGATAGGATGCTGTTCTCCTTTTCTTGTCAGAGCATTGAATACGGGCTTGTTTGCCCTGCATTCAAGAACCCACTCCTTTGCAAACTGTCCTGACTGTACTTCATCGAGTATCTTTTTCATCTCTTTCTTTGTTTCCTCTGTTATAATTCTTGGTCCTCTCGTAAGGTCTCCATACTGGGCAGTGTTGCTTATAGAATATCTCATTGTTGAAATTCCGCCCTCATATATAAGGTCAACAATCAATTTCACTTCATGGAGACATTCAAAATAAGCCATCTCCGGTGAATAACCTGCTTCAACAAGTGTTTCGTAACCAGCGAGTATAAGAGATGTGAGACCGCCGCAGAGAACAACCTGCTCACCGAATAAATCTGTCTCTGTCTCTTCCCTGAAAGTTGTCTCTATAACACCTGCCCTTGTTCCACCAATTCCAGAAGCGTAGGCAAGGGCAACATTTTTAGTATTTTTTGAAGGATCCTGATGGATTGCTATCAAGCAAGGAACACCACTGCCTTTTAAATATTCAGACCTGACAAGATGACCAGGCCCCTTTGGAGCTACCATGAAAACATTTACATCTAATGGAGGGACTATCTGACCAAAATGGATATTAAAGCCATGAGCAAATCCTAAATATGTCCCTTTCTTGATATTGGGAAATATTTCTGTTTTGTATATATCAGCCATGTATTCATCAGGCACGAGCATCATCAGCACATCTGCCTTCTTGGCAGCCTCTGAAGCTGTGAGGACAGTGAAGCCCGCCTTTACCGCCTTTTCCCAATTTGCTCCTTTTACTTCACCGACTATCACATTCATTCCGCTCTCTTTGAGATTATTGGCATGGGCATGTCCCTGACTTCCATAACCGATGATTGCTATTTTCTTGTTCTTGAGAATCTTTTTGTCTGCGTCTTTGTCATAGTATATTTTCACCATTACACCCTCCTGAAAAATTGGTTAATTAAATAAGGTGCAGTATTATATTACAACAAAGTGTTTTTTTACTAATCCCTATCTTGTACCCTCTTGCTAAAGGTAAGTTAGATGTGAAGGCGATTAAAAATAAATATCTAAAAGGGGTTGCAAGAGAATGCAGGAAAATGGCTACCGATTTAAAATGTTGACCCTTTTTATTGACCTGTAAATAATAATGTAACTTATAAAAGATGTAATAGACCCCATCAGAAATGTACCAAACAGAAAAGGCACTAATAAGTGCTCAAGGCTGCTCAAAATATAACTGAATGTAACATTTGACCAGTCTATTTCTGGAATCATCTGCTCTAATCCAAGACACTGTGCACCAAGCCATGTACTGAAGGCATATATCGGTACAATAGTCCATGGATTCATTACATATACACCAGCAATTATAGCAAATGTATTAAGACGAAAAAGCCATGCAGCTGTAACCCCCAGTATGGTATGCAGACCTAACAGGGGAGACATTCCTATAAAGACGCCGGTTGAGAAAGCAAGTGCTATTTTGTGAGGTGATTCCTTTAGCTTTATAACATCTCGAAGTCTATCAATAAACACTAAACTCTTCAAAATGTCACCCTGAACTTGTTTCAGGGTCTCAAATAAATACTGTTAGGAGATGCTGAACCGAGTTCAGCATGACAAAGTAAAGACAAGACTTTTCGATTTTCATTACAATTATGGACCAAAATGCTGGTAACCTTCTGCAGAAAATGTCCTTTTCTTACCTGAAGGATCTATGATAACTTTTTCTGATTCAGTTATATCTCCAATATATATTGCCTTGACCCGTTTATCTCTTGGTGCTGTGAATAGAAGTTCATAATCTTCCCCACCTGATAGGGCTAATCTGATCGGGTGAATGCCAAGACATGATGCAGCCTTTTTAAGCTCTGAAGATACAGGAATATTGCTTGTGTATATTCTTGCACCAACCTTGCTTTCATCACAGAGCCTTGATAAATCAATGAGAAGCCCATCACTTATATCTATCATCGATGTCGCATATCTGATGAATCTTCGGGGGTTCCTTGCCTTTGGCATAAGGTGCCTCGTGAGCAATGGCTCAACGTCATTCCAGGATAACCCCTTCGGGAGCATTTTAATTCTTAATTCTTTGCTCTTTGCTCTTTGCTCTTTGCTGATTTCACTGGGTATTGGTCTTTTAATTTTTTTAAGCAGCTCAAGTCCACAGGCTGAATCCCCTAAATTGCCTGTCACATAGATCCTGTCGCCTTCTCTTGCACCTGAGCGCTTTAAACATTTCTCTGCATATCCAATAAGAGTTGCCGACAAAGTCATACCTTTACTCGCAGATGATATGTCTCCTCCTACAAGAGATAATCCATAATGCTTCATCGCCTCATGAACTCCATCAAAAAACCTGTCAAATGTCTCTTTTGCAGTATTTCTATTCATGGCTATACCAAGAAGTAGAAACCTGGGAATACCTCCCATGGCGTAGATATCACTCACATTGACAGAAACCAACTTGAAACCCAGTTGATAAGGAGTTATAAAGTCCATGTTGAAATGAACTCCCTCCACCATCATATCTGTAGTCACAAGGATGTTCTTTTTGAAAGGTTTTAATAACGCAGCGTCATCACCTATTCCAATAACAATATCAGGGGAACGTTTTTCAAATCTCTTTCGTATTTGTTCTAAAAGGGTAAGCTCTCCTATTTGAGAAAGCTTCATAATTAGATAATTGAGGCTTTTATCGAAGTGTTAAATGTAGCCGCAAACTTTAGTTTGCGTGATTTATTTATTCTCAACATGCTGTTTGTAAATCGCAGGCTATCGCACCAGGCGATCCGCCGAGGCGGAAAGCCTGCGGCTACCCAAAGGACTTTTCGTAGCGGTCTTAATAATTTTCTGCCATTATCCCTTTGCCTTTTTGACTGGCAATTTATGACTATTGACTGACTTTTTTGTTTTCCGGCTATTTGTTTTTTTCAAGGATACTTTTAGTACATCGTCCATGGTTTCAGCAAAAATGAATTCCATATCCTTTTTGATGTACTTTGGGATGTCCTCAAGATCCTTTCGGTTTCTCTTCGGGATAACAACCGTTTTTATTCCCATCCTCTTTGCAGCAAGAGTTTTCTCTTTAAGCCCACCCACTGGCAGTACCCTGCCTCTCAGTGTAACCTCTCCAGTCATTGCAATATTCTTACTTACAGCTTTCCCTGTAAGGGCCGAAGCGATCGCTGTAGCCATTGTGATACCTGCTGAGGGTCCATCCTTTGGTGTCGCACCTGCGGGGACATGAATATGAAGGTCTGTCTTAGAAAATAAGTCGTCATTTAGACCGAGGTTTCTCGACCTTGAACGTATATAACTCAACGCAGCCTGAGCTGACTCTTTCATAACATCTCCGAGTTGTCCTGTTAAGGTAAGTTGCCCCTTTCCCCTCATGGGTGTTGCCTCAACATAGATAATGTCTCCACCTGTCTCTGTCCATGCAAGGCCCGTTGCAACACCAACTTCGTCCTTCTCCATTTCTTCTTCAGGGAGGTATTTTGGTACACCAAGATATCTATGGATATTCTGTGAATTGATCACAAACAATTTCTCTTTACCCTCGGCTATTTTCCTTGCTACTTTTCTGCAGACGTTCGCAATTTCCCTCTCAAGGTTTCTGACGCCTGCCTCACGTGTGTACTGTGAAATAATGCTCCGGAGCCCAGAGTCTGTAATTTTTAATATCTTGCTGCTGATACCGTGTGCATCCAACTGTTTTGGTATTAGATAGTTCTTTGCTATGCCGAGTTTTTCTTCTGTTGTATAACCAGAAAGGTAGATTATCTCCATCCTGTCTCTCAACGGGCTTGGTATTGTATCCACAATATTTCCTGTTGTAATAAACATAACCTTTGTCAGGTCAAAAGGAACTGCAAGATAATGATCCACAAATGCAAAATTCTGTTCCGGATCAAGCACTTCAAGAAGGGCTGACGATGGGTCTCCTCTGAAATCCATTCCTATCTTGTCTATCTCATCGAGCATAAACACAGGGTTGTTTGTCCCTGCTGTTTTTATACCCTGAATTATTCTTCCTGGAAGTGCACCAACGTATGTTCTCCTATGACCCCTTATTTCTGCCTCATCTCTCATTCCACCCAGGGACATTCGAGCAAATTCCCTTCCGAGGGCCCTTGCTATTGACCTTCCAAGGGATGTTTTACCAACACCTGGAGGACCAATAAAGCAAAGGATAGGTCCCTTCATTTTCTCTTTTAATTTCCTGACACTGAGATATTCCAGAATCCGTTCTTTTACCTTCTCGAGGTCATAATGGTCTTCATTGAGCACCTTCTCTGCAGCCTTTATATCGAGATTATCTGTTGTTGATTTAGACCAGGGAAGTTCAACTAACCAGTCGAGGTATGTCCTCACTGTAGCTGCCTCTGCGCTGTCTGGATGCATCTTTTCGATCCGCTTGAGCTGTTTCTCAGCCTCCTTTAGCACCTTTTCAGGCATTTTAGCATCTTCGATCTTCTTCCCGAACTCCCTTATCTCCTCTGCCCTTTCATCTATATCACCAAGTTCCTTTTGAATTGCCTTTAGCTGTTCTCTTAAAAAATACTCTCGTTGGGTCTTGTCTATTTCACCTCTGGCCTCAGATTGAATCTTCTGTTGAACAGTCAGAAGCTCGATCTCGCGTCCCAATATTTCGCTAACACGTTTCAGTCTCTGAACAGGCTCCATGATCTCGAGTATCTCCTGGGCCTGTTCTGTTTTTAGTCCAATATTTGAGGCAATAAGGTCAGCGAGTCTCCCTGGTTCTTCAATACCTTCTATGACTCCCATCACATCGGGTAGTAGGGTCTTTCCAAGGGAAACAGTCTTGTCTATTTGTTCTTTTACTGTCCTTGTCATCGCTTCTTCTTCTATGGTAAGAGTCTCTACTTTTTCCTCGCCTATCTTTTCTATGTTTGCTTTGAAGAATGGCTCTGTCTGGGAATAATTCAATGCCCTTGCTTTACTCAAACCCCTGATTAATATCTTCACCCTGCCATCAGGAAGCTTTAGCATCCTCATTATGACACCCGCCGTCCCAACAGAGTAAAGATCGTCAGGAGTCGGGTTTTCTACATCAAGGTCTTTCTGTGTAACCATAAAGACCATTTTGTTTGAGCTGAGCGAGTGCTCTATAGCCTTAATGGACATTTCCCTGCCTACAAAAAGAGGCAGTATCATATAAGGGAATACCACGATATCCCTTACAGGCAACACTGGTAGATTTTCGGGTATTTCTATCTCTTTATTATCTTTTTGTTCCAAATCTATTACCATATTTCCTCAACTAATTAGTTTTTATCGTTTTTATAACCTCAAAGAGGTATTCTTTAAATTCCATGGAGACCTGTGGATTTTTTAATGCAAGGTCCACTATCGCCTTAAGGTAACCAACCTTATCACCTGCATCATACCTTTTCCCTTTAAACAGATATCCATAGATAGGGCGCTTCTTCAACAACACGTTGAGTGAGTCTGTTAACTGAATCTCTCCTCCCTTGCCGAAACTGGCGCTCTCAAGTATATCAAAGATGTCAGGTGTCAGGATATACCTTCCAATTATTGCCAGGTCAGAAGGTGCATTTTTTACTTCAGGTTTCTCTACAAGGTCGATTATCCTGTAAACGTTATCTGCCTCTTTCAACCCTTTAATTATCCCATATTTATTTACATCCGCCATAGGAACCTGCTGAAGGGCGATAATAGGAGACTTGAGCCTCCTGTAAAGCTTTATCATATCCTGAAGGAGATTATAGTCAGGGTCAATAATATCATCACTCAGGAGAACTGCAAAAGGTTCATCTTTTACAAATGGCTTAGCACAATATATCGCGTGGCCAAGTCCAAGGGCTGCCCTCTGCCTGATATAGGCAAAGTTCAGATGGTTCAGTCTTCTAATTTCTTCAAGGAGCACCTTTTTCCCTGATTTCTTGAGACTCTCTTCGAGTTCGAAAGCTGAATCAAAATGGTCTTCTATAGAACGTTTGTATTTACCTGTAATAATAATAAACTCCTCTATCCCACATGCACTTGCTTCTTCGATTGCATACTGAATCATTGGTTTGTCGACAATAGGTAACATCTCCTTTGGGGAAGCCTTTGTTGCAGGCAAAAACCTCGTCCCAAGTCCCGCAGCAGGAAATATAGCCTTTCTTATTTTCTTTTCCATTATTGGATGTATATTATACCACATAGTGCTGGCAGTAAAAGGTTTTATAA
>Ga0209324_10003663_pt1 | contig 10562 bp, 9 predicted proteins | sample Rifsed19ft3_FD_184015 | JGI IMG/M metagenome (GOLD analysis project Ga0209324, IMG submission 184015) | Soil microbial communities from Rifle, Colorado, USA - sediment 19ft 3 (version 2) | ecosystem: Environmental > Terrestrial > Deep subsurface > Rock core/Sediment | place: Rifle, Colorado...
GCTGCGGATGGCGGCAGAGCTTCGCCGCAGAGGCATCACAACGGCGATACTGTTTCAGAACGCCTTCGACGCGGCGCTTCTGGCCTTCCTTGCCGGCATTCCCGACCGGGCGGGGTATGCAACCGATGGAAGGCGCATGCTCCTTTCCCGGGCCGTACCCGCGACCGAGGAGGTACTCCGCATGCACCACGCGGAGTATTACCTCCACCTGGTTTCGGAATTGGGAATCCCCAGGCCGGCGAACCCGGCGATGCGCCTGCAGGTGAGCGGTGAGGAACGGGACGCCATGGTGGCGCGGCTATCCTCGCTGGGAGTTCCGAAGGGGAGCAGAATCCTCGGAATCAATCCGGGCGCGACATACGGATCGGCGAAACGCTGGTTTCCCGACCGGTTCGCCGCCGCGGCCGACGCCCTTTCGGAGGAGTGGGACGCCTCCGTCTTGCTGATGGGGTCGTCCCCCGAGATGCCCCTGTCCGCCGAGATCGAGGCGGCCATGCGGCGCAGGCCGGTGAACCTCGCGGGAAAGACGACCGTGCGCGAGCTTATGGCTTTGCTTTCCCTCTGCGGATTCCTCGTCACCAACGACTCCGGGCCGATGCACATCGCGGCGGCGCTTGGGACCCCGCTCGTGGCGATCTTTGGGCCGACGGACTGGCGCACCACTTCCCCGTGGACCCGCACGGCGAAGATCGTCCGCGTGGACATGGACTGCTCCCCATGCATGCGGAGGGAGTGCGACCGGGGGCACGAGTGCATGCTGGGAATCACGGCGGACATGGTGGTTGACGCCGCGCGCGGCCTGATGGCGGAGAGTTCACGTGAGGCCACCTGAATTTCAACGGATATTGATCGTGAAGCTTTCGGCGCTGGGAGACGTTGCGCACGCGCTCCCCGTGATCGATTACCTGGGGCGGGTCGCCCCCGCGGCTTGGATCGACTGGGCGGTCGACCGGCGGTTCGCTGGCCTGCTCGAAGGGAACCCCGGGCTTCGCCGGGTGGTATCGCTCGATCTCAAGCGGTGGAAACAGGGGTGGAGCACGGCGGCGGCGCGGCGGGAGGCATCGGCGGCGGTGCGAGGCCTTCGCGAGGGAAAGTACGACGTCGCCTTCGATCTCCAGGGGAACGCCAAGAGCGGGGTAGTCACCCGTCTCTCCGCCGCCCCCCTGCGATACGGGTTCGACCGGGACGGAGCGCGCGAGGTGCCCAACCTCCTCTTCACGAACCGCAAGGTTGCACTTCGGCCGGAGGATCGGCACATCAGCCAGAAGCTCCTCCGGATCGTGAGCGCCCCCTTCGGCGGGGAGTTCGACCTGTCCGACCTCCGGTCCGAATTCGTTATCACGGAGGCGCAGATGCGGCACGCGGCAGAGGTCCTCGGGGAGATCTTCCCGGAGGCCGCACCCCTCGTTGTCGTGCACGCGGGGACCACGTGGCGCACCAAGCGGATGGATCCCGTTTTCTGGGCGGAGGCTCTGGGTGTCTTGCGGAAACGCTACCCGCGGATGGGGGCCTTCCTGTCGTGGGGGAACGAGGAAGAGCGCCGCGAGGCGGAAGAGATCCGTAACCACGCGGGGAGGGGGGTGGAACTGCTTCCGAAGCTGACCCTCGGGGAGCTCGCCTCCGTGTACCGGAAGTGCGGCTGTCTCATGGCCCCGGACACCGGCCCCCTGCACGTGGCCGCCGCGGTTGGGGCGAAGACCGTCTCCGTCTTCCGGGTCACCGACGGGAACCGGAACGCCCCGTTCGGCTCCAACCACCGGTTCCTCCAGGCACCGATGCCCTGCACGGCGTGCCTGAGGAAACGGTGCGCCATGGACGCCGAATGCCGGCGGAGCATCTCCGCGGAGGCGGTGGCGGAAGCGATGGCGGATCTGATGGGGGTCCGTTAAGAATCCATCTCCAACCTTGGGGAGGAATCATGTTGAAGAAAATCAAGAACCGGTTGACGGATCTTGAAACAGCGGTCTCTGTGCTCGTTAATTCCCCCACGTTTCAACCAGGAGAAGGTGGCGGTTTCAACGGATTGGCGGGAAGAAAGAGGATTTTCGAAGAGGTGCTGAAGAAATACCGGTTTTCTTGCATCATCGAGACGGGAACGCATAATGGTGAAACCACAGGATATCTGTCCGTGAGGTCCAAATTGCCCGTTTATTCCTCTGAAATAAATAAAAATATGTACTTGTTGGCGAGGATGAGACTGAAAAACATTTCCGGAATATATTTATATCATTCCGATTCAAGGGCATTTATTAAAGAGTTGAGCAACAATCCTGAAATAGTTCAAAGTGAAGTTTTCTTCTATTTGGACGCCCATTGGGGGAACGATTGTCCGCTTGTGGAAGAAATAGAGCAGATCGCTTCCCGGTGGGAAAAATTTGTAATAATCGTAGACGATTTTCAGGTTCCCGGTGATGATGGATACGGATACGACCGGTACAGCGCCTTTCGGAAAATGAATATTTCCCTCATCCGTTCTACAATGAAAAAACACAAGTTGTGCGCATTTTTCCCGACCATTCCTTCGGCGGAGGAAAGTGTTCAGCCGAAACCGAGAGGGTTTGTCCTCTTGACTCGAGACCATGAATACGCGGATTCACTGGAAACGATTTCCTTGCTAAGAAGACACAAGGTGAAATGAGAACCGGGGAGCGTATGGGAAGAGCAATTCGGATCCTCGTCGTCTTCGGCACCCGTCCGGAAGCCATCAAGATGGCTCCCGTCGTGAACGCACTGCGGGAGCAAAGCGATCGTTTTTCGTGCCGGGTGTGCGTGACAGCACAGCACCGGGAGATGCTCGACCAGGTGCTGGATCTGTTTTCCATCCGTCCGGACCACGACCTGGACATCATGCGGCAGGGGCAGGAGCTCCACGACGTGACGTCGGCGGTCCTCCTCGGGTTGCATCCGGTGCTGGAGGCGGAACGGCCCAACATCGTCCTTGTCCACGGCGATACCACGACCACGATGGCTGCGACCCTGTCCGCATTTTACGCGCGGATCCCGGTCGGGCACGTGGAGGCGGGACTGCGGACGGGAAACAAACATGCGCCGTTCCCGGAGGAGGTCAACCGCAAGGTGGCGGGAGCCGTTGCTGATCTGCACTTCGCCCCCACGGAGAACGCGAAGCGGAACCTGCTGCGGGAAGGGGTCCCGGAGGAGTCCATCCTCGTCACCGGCAACACCGTCATCGACGCGCTCCTGTCCGTCGCGGACCGGCTGCGGTGCGACCCCGCGCTGGCGAAGCGCGTGGAAGCCGACTTCACCTTCCTCGACCCCCGGAAAAAGCTTCTCCTCGTCACCGGCCACCGGCGGGAGAATTTCGGAGAAGGTTTCGAGAACATCTGCCGGGCGCTGGCGGAGATCGCAGCCCTGCGCGCCGACGTCGAGATCCTCTATCCGGTCCACCTGAATCCCAACGTCCAGGAGCCGGTCCGGCGCATCCTGGGGACGGGGAGGGACGGGAACGTTCATCTCGTCGAACCCGTGGAATACCTGCCGTTTGTGTACCTGATGAATCGATCCCGCCTCATCATGACGGACTCCGGCGGAGTGCAGGAAGAGGCGCCTTCCCTCGGGAAACCGGTCCTCGTGATGCGCGAAGCAACCGAGCGTCCCGAGGCGGTCCAGGCGGGAACAGCGCGGCTGGTGGGGACCGACCGCGGGAAGATCGTCGCCGAGACCCTCCGCCTCCTGGACGAACCGGCGGCGTACCGGGCCATGAGCGCCACGCACAATCCGTACGGGGACGGGAAGGCGGCCGGGAGGATCGCCGAATTCCTCGGAACCTGGCGCTCCGGAAACAGGGAGGCCGCCGGATCCCCATGAACGCGAAACCGACGGTACGCCTGGATTTCTGCGACTTCAACGGGATCGACAAGAACGACAACTTCTTTACGCGGATCCTGTCCCGGGAGTACCACGTCGAGATCAACGACCGGCCGGACCTCGTCATCTACTCCAAGGAGAGCCACCTCCACCGGCTGTACACCTGCAAGAAGCTCTTCTGGACGGGCGAAACGATACGGCCCGACTTCTCGGTCTGCGACTACGCGATGACCTGCTACTACATCGACGACCCGCGGCACCTCCGCTTCCCCTATTACGTGGTCGGCTCCGGCTGCCGCCCGGAGGAGCTGCTCAAGACGCCGGGGGAGGTGGAGGCTGTTGCGTCGTCCGGCAGGAAGTTCTGCTCCTTCGTCATTTCGAACGTCAACCCGAAGCGCGCCGGAAGCCGGCTCGATTTCTTCCGCCGGCTGAGCCGGTACAAGTCGGTGGACTGTGGAGGCAAGGGGATGAACAACATCGGGAGGGTGATCCCCCCGGGGGCGCAGGCCAAGTACGACTTCATCCGGGGGTACAAGTTCAACCTGTGCTTCGAGAACAAGGCCGTCGAAGGGTACACCACGGAGAAGCTGGTCGAGGCGATGTGGGCCCGCTGCATCCCGATCTACTGGGGGAATCCGAAAGTCGGCGTCGAGTTCAACAGCCGCAGCATCCTGTCGCTGAACGACTACCGGACAGAGGAGGAGTTCCTCGAGGCGATCATCGAGATCGACCAGGACGATGCGAAGTACCGCCGCATGCTCGCGGAGCCGTACTTCCCGGACAACCGGGTGAACGAGTATTACGACGACGACCGGGTGCTCGTGTTCTTCGAGCGGATCCTGAGCGACCCGACCCCCCCCGTGAGTCGCCGGAAACGGTACTGGCCCCTGGGCCGCTGGCGCCTGGCCAAGCGGATGTACATGTAGACCCGGGGACCGGGAGGGGAGGGGAATGAGAGGAGCTTTGCCGATCGCGGCGAATCCCCTGGTGAACATCGTCGAGCCGACGCTCGAAGGGGAGGCCGGGCATTGCCGCAGCTTCCTGCTGAGCCTCTGCCACGCCGGCAACGTCCGCAAGGTTTCGTTCCGCGTGTACGGCGGGAGGGGAGCGAGCCTCCCCGGGGCGGAGGGGGAGCGGTGCGAGGTCGTCCCGTACTTCTCCCGGCGCCTCCGGCGTCTGCAGGCGTTCCTTCTCTACCGGAAGCTCCTTGAAGGGGCAGGGCGGATCTTCGTCTCCACCGCGGGCAGGACGGACATGGTCCTTCTCGATCTCGCAGCGAAGGGAGAGATCCCGCCGGGGAAGGTGTTTCTCTATTTCCACTGGCTGCGTCCTTCGCCCCGGAAGCTGGCCTTTTTCCGGCGCTTCGCCGTTTCCCACCCCGGCGTCACCGTGCTGGGGCCCACGGAGGCGGTCATAGGGCCGTTCCGGGAATGCGGGTTCCGGGACGCCCGGATCGTCGCATACCCGATCACACCGTCCGCCCCGGAGACCCTGGGCACCGGCGGGTCTTTCCGACACGTGCTGTACGCGGGGGCGGCCCGGCGGGACAAGGGGTTTCCGAAGGTCGTCGACCTGGTGTGCCGCATGGCCGAGACCGGAGTGGGGATCCCGATGAAGGTCCAGGTGTCGCCGGACCATTACGAGAAGTATGACGAGGGGATACGGGCGGATCTGGAACGGCTCCGGAAGGTGTCGCCCCCATGGCTGAGAATGTTCCCCGACACCCTAGGCGGGGAGGAGTACCTGGAGATGTTCGACGGGGCGATCGTCCTCCAGCTGTACGCGCGGGAGGATTTCGCGGACCGGGTCAGCGGCGTGACGCTGGACGCGTTCTCGGAGGGTGCGCCCGTCATCGCCACGGCGGGGACCTGGATGGCGCGGGCCATCAGGCGGTTCGGCGCCGGGGTGGCGATCGAAGAATTGGACCCGGATGCGCTCCTCGCGGCCGTGGAGGCGGTACGCGACGAATACCCGCGGTACCGGAGGAACGCCCTGGATGCCGGGAGGGCGCTTCAGGAGGAGCACAGCGGCGGGCACCTCCTCGAGGCTCTCCTGTCCCCGGACGGCGAGACCCCATGACTTCCTCCGCGCGCCGCCCCGTTTCCGCCGTCGTCATCGCCCTCAACGAGGAGAGGAACATCGCGGCATGCCTCGAATCGCTGCGCTTTGCCGACGAGATCGTCGTGGTCGACTCGGGAAGCACAGACGCCACCCGGGATATCGCGCAGCGCTACACGGAGAAGGTCTTCGGCGTCCCGTGGAAGGGGTTCGGGCCGCAGAAGCAGGCCGCCGTGGACGGTGCACGCCACGACATGGTGCTCAACGTGGATTGCGACGAGCGGGTGACCCCGGAACTCGCGGAGGAAATCGGGCAACTCCTTTCCGCCCCCGGGATGGCCCCCGCCTACACCGTCCCCCGCCGGACGTTCGTGGGGGGAAAGGAGATCCGCCACTGCGGCTGGTACCCGGACCGCACGACCCGGCTGTTCGACCGCTCGAAGGCCCGTTTCTCCTCCGACCTCGTCCACGAACGGGTCGATGTTTGCGGGGATACGCACCCGCTGCGCAACCACCTTCTCCACCTCTCCTTCTCCGGGATCGGAGACATTCTCGCGAAGATGAACCGGTACAGCGACCTCTCGGCCCGCCAGATGCACGAGCGGGGGAGGAAGTGCGGTATCCTCGACCTGACGGTACGGCCGGCCTTCGCCTTCCTCAAGACCTACTTCCTGCGGGGGGGTTGGCTGGACGGGGTCGAGGGGTTGGTCATCTCGGTCACCACCGCTCTGTTAACCTTCACGAAGTACGTCAAGCTCCGGGAACTTGAGCGGAAGCGGTTTTGAGAGCGCCGGTTTTCCCCCCTCCCCGGTCGATCCTGATCGTCTGCATCCGCCTGATCGGGGACGTGATCCTCTCCACCCCCCTGGTGAGCCTCCTCAAGTCGGCGTACCCGGTCGCTGAGATCGACTACCTCGTCAACCGTGGAACGGGCGAGTTCCTGGAGAAGGACCCCAGGGTCCGGGCGATCCTTTACACACGAAACCGGGAGGGCCGGGTGCCTGCAGGGGAACCGGAGCCCGGGTACCATTTCCGGATCTTCCGCAGCTACGACATGGCGATCAACCTGAATGCCTCGGACCGGGGGAACTTCGCCGTGATCCTGGCCGGGAGAAAGGTGCGGGTCGGTTTTCACCCGGTGGGATATCGGTTACGGGACGCCTGGAAGAGGTTTATGATGACCCACCCGGTCCCGTTCCCCTTCGCGATCCACGTGGCGAGGGTGAGCCAGCTCGCCGCCGAGGCGATCGGGATCCCCGTCCCCCGCCTCGATGCGAAGGTGTTCTGGGACCGGGAGGACGAGGCCCGCGTGGACGGGCTCCTCCGCCAGGAGGGGGACCCGGGTCCCTTCTTCGTGGTGCACCCCTTCGCCCGGTGGAGATACAAATACTGGCTCCCGGACCGGTTTGCGAAGGTGAGCGACGCGATCGTCGAGGGATACGGACTCCGCCCGGTCTGGACATCGTCCCCGGACCTGGAGGAGATGCGGCTGCTGCGGGAAGCGGCCGCCCTTTGCCGGTTCCCGCCCGCCTTGTGCGCGGGGGAGCTTACCCTCAACGGGGTGACCTGCCTGCTGTCCAGGGCTGCCCTCTATGTCGGGCTCGACACTGCCGTGAGCCACCTGGCCGCCACGACCGGCGTCCCCATGGTCGTCCTGTTCGGCCCGACGATCGCGGAGCGGTGGTCCCCCTGGAACAACGACGGGCCCGTGGCCCAACAGTGCCCGCTTCCCCGGGGGACGCAACGCACCGGCCGGATGATCCTGATCCAGAAGGAGTGGGAGTACGTCCCGTGCGGGAAGGCCGGCTGCGACGGGAAGGGAGGGGAGAGCCGCTGTATCACCGAAATCCGGATAGAGGAAGTCCTGGACGCGGTGCGCGAGCTGATGGGGGCGCCGCCGTTTCTTGGCGGGGCGTGGGCGCGATGACCTCCGGCCCGGCGCCGCGCCGCTGGCTGGTCCTCTCCTACTTTTCCAGCATCGACGGGATGGCATGCGCGCAGCACATCGACGACCGGATCCCCTTTCTCCGGAAAGCCGGCATCGAGCCGGTCCTTCTCACGGGGCCGTGTGGGGAACGGTGGGAAGAGGGAAGACACGCGATCGCCCGATGCGTCGCGCCCTCGGGAGTCCGGTTCGAGGTGCGCCACCTCTTCCGGAAACGGGGCCTGCGGGGGCCCCTGTACAAGGTTTTCGAGTTCCTGCTCCTCCTTCCGATGCTCCCCTTCTACCTCCTGGAGAAGCTTCTGGCCGACCTGGACAGCCAGTGGTCCTGGTTCCCCCTCGCCGCGCGCCGCGGGTACGCTCTCTGCCGGGAGGTCCGTCCGGAGCTCATCTACTCCACCGGTGGGCCGGCCAGCGCCCACATCGCAGCGGGGATGATCGCGCGCCGGACGGGGATTCCCTGGGTGGCGGAGTTCCAGGATCCTCTCGTGCACGGCGACTGGTACCGGGGAAAGGTAGCGCGCAAGGCGTTCTCGCTCGCGGAGTGGTACATCTGCGCGCGTGCCTCCCGCGTCGTGTTCCTGACGGAAGAGGCGATGCGGAGGGCCGCCGCCCGGACCGGGCTGGGGAACCGGGGCCGGTTCCTGTATCCCGGCGCCGATCCGCCGTCCGTGCCGCCGCCGGCGCGGGGCAAGGGCGAGCACCTGCGGTTTGCCCATCTGGGCTCCTTCGGGGGCTCGCGGAACCCCGACGTTCTCCTGGCAGCTGTCCGACAGCTCCTCGAGGAGCGACCGGTGCTTGCGGGGACGGTCCGGCTGGACTTCTACGGGCATTGCGACGCGAACTCGGCGCGGCGGCTCCGGGAATTCCCCGTTCCGGGCGTCGTGACGTTCCACGGCCGAGTCCCGCGCCGGGAGGCGCTGGCCACGATGCGGGACTCGGACGTCCTCGTTCTCATCCAGAACGTCGACGATTTCTCCGCCGAGACGATCCCGTCCAAAGTGTACGAGTACCTCGCGGCGGGCCGTCCGATCCTGGGGCTGGTCCACCGGAACGCGGAACTGGCCGGGATGCTGAAGGGCCTGGGACACACCGTGGCGGAGGCTGCAGACGCCGGCTCGGTGCGTGGCGCCGTATCGGAGATCCACCGAAGGTGGGAAGCGGGGACGCTCGGAACGCGGGCGGGATCTCCATACACCATCGCGTCGGCGGTAGAACGACTGGTAGCGGTCGTGGAATCCCGGGGTCCGGCGTAGAAAGGGTCCATCGTGGTCTGCGACAGGGAGACATTTTCGTGATAAAATTCAAACAATCGATTGCCACGATCTTCTCCGCGGACCATCCGTTCGGAAGATGATGAAAACAGCGTTCATCACGGGAATAAGCGGACAGGACGGGTCGTACCTGTCCGAATTTCTCCTAGGGAAAGGGTACCGGGTTGTCGGGACGGTGCCCGACCGTTCCTCCGCGCGCATCGGACGGATCCGCCACCTGCTGAACCGGATCGAGATCGTGGAGGACGACCTTCAGGACCAGGAACGCCTGGAGAAGGTTTTCCGGGATTACCGGCCCGACGAGGCCTACAACTTCGCCGCCCATTCATTCCGGGCGGACTCGTTCCAACAGCCGATCCTCAACACGGCGGTGATCGCCATGGGCGTGACCCGAATTCTGGAGGCGGTTCGGAAGATCTGCCCGGAAGCGCGGTTTTTCCAGGCCTCCAGCAGCGAGATCTTCGGGAAACCTCAGGAGGTGCCGCAGTCCGAGACGACCCCTTTCCACCCCCGGACACCGTACGGCGTTTCCAAGTTATACGGCCACTTGATGACGATCACCTATCGGGAAAACTACGGTCTGTTCGCCTGCTCCGGCATTCTGTTCAACCATGAAAGTCCGCGACGGAGCCCGGAATTCGTGACCCGGAAGATCACCCGGGCCGCCGCGAAGATCAAGCTGGGTATCGCCAGGGAATTCCGGCTCGGAAATCTGGAGGCCCGGCGGGACTGGGGATTCGCCGGGGACTACGTGCGCGCCATGTGGCTCATGTTGCAGCAAGACATCCCCGATGACTATGTGATTGCGACGGGGGAAACCCGCTCCGTGCGGGAACTGTGCGAGGAGGCGTTCTCGTTCGTCGGGCTCGATTATCGTGAATACCTGATCCGGGAAGCGGAAAGTTTCCGGTTTCCGGAAGGGGCCCAACTTGTCGGAAACCCCGGAAAGGCCCGCAACATGCTGGGCTGGAAGCCGGAGGTGTCCTTCCCCGAGCTGGTGCGGAGGATGGTGGAAGCGGACCTCGAGTCTCTCCGGCCGGAAACATCGGGATGACGGGAATTCCCTTACAAGAGGAAGTGCCCAGATGATCACCAGAACGACTTGCCGTGTCTGCGAAAGCTCGCTGGAGCCCGTCCTGGACCTGGGCGAACATTACGTCTCCGACTTCATCTCGCCTGGAGATCCGGACGGAACCCGGGCGCCGCTGGAGTTGGTGATCTGCCGCCGGTGCCGGCTCCTGCAGTTGAAGCACACGGTGCCCGGAGAGGCGATGTACCGGAACTACTGGTACCGCTCCGGTACGAACCAGACGATGCGCAACGCCCTGGCCGACATTGCGAACAAGGCGGAGACGCTCATCCGTCTGCGGGAGGGGGATTCCGTCGTGGACATCGGTTGCAACGACGGGACGCTCCTTTCCTCCTACAGGACGGGGGGCGTCCGGAAGATCGGTTTCGACCCG
>Ga0209324_10003671_pt1 | contig 10555 bp, 10 predicted proteins | sample Rifsed19ft3_FD_184015 | JGI IMG/M metagenome (GOLD analysis project Ga0209324, IMG submission 184015) | Soil microbial communities from Rifle, Colorado, USA - sediment 19ft 3 (version 2) | ecosystem: Environmental > Terrestrial > Deep subsurface > Rock core/Sediment | place: Rifle, Colorado...
AATGCTAATGGAACTCCTATAATAAGAGAGCCTATTGTTACATACAAAGAAGATACAATCATGGAAAAAATTCCAAAATAACCTTTGGTGGGGGCCCAGTGGGTACTGAAAAGGAAATTATTTATCCCTGCCTTAAAGATAATGGGTATGCCTTCTTTGAAGATAAAGATAGCCATTAACAGAAGGACTCCAATAGCGGAGAAAGCCAGAAGCATTAAAATCTTCTCAATCACCTTTTCTTTCATGGCCCTCTCTTTTCTCTTTCTCTATCCCTATCTGACACCTCTATTGTCCTGTCTATAACACTTCTTTACACTGTCATTGCGAGGTCGTATCGACCGAAGCAATCTCACTGCGAGATTCCTCACTTCGCTCGGAATGACAAAGCAGTAAAGTTATTTAGCTGACTGTACATTACCGGATTCCAACCAATCCTTCTTTTTCTAATATCTTCTGCCCCCCAGGGCTCAAGATAAATTTTATAAAATCCTTTGCTAACCCTTGTGGTTCTACTCTGGTTACGAAAAGAAAGGGGCGGGTAAGTCTGTATTTTTTCTTTTTGATTGTCTCCAGATTTGGTTCTATACCACCAATCTTTAAAGCCTTAACCCGCTCGTCCACAATTCCATAGGAGATATAGCCAATAGCATTAGGATCATGAGCTACTATCTCCCTTACAGAACCATTTGAGTCTTCAACTAAGGCTTCGTCAGAGATAGATACATCGTGCATCACCAGCTCTTCAAAGGCATTTCGGGTTCCTGAACCTTCCTCTCTTGTCACAAAATGTATATTTTTACGTACCCATCCCAATTCAGACCAATATTTAATTCTCCCGGCAAAGACATCTCTCAACTGGCCGAGACTCAGGTCTTTAAGCTTATTCTCTGGATGGACTATAATGGCTATGCCGTCCCAGGCAATGACAAATTCTTTTAGATTCTTTTCATCTTTCATCAATTCACGAGAAGATGAACCAATATTGGCTGCACCACCTTTCACTGATCTGATGCCAGCAGTGGATCCCCCCCCCTGGACATTTATGATTGCTCCACGATGATGCCCCATATAAACCTCAGCAAGCTTTTCAGCAAATGGCTGAACAGAGGTTGAACCAGCAATAGTAATAACTGCGCCCTCTTTTGTTGAAGGTCGGCAACCCAAGAAAGCTATCAGAATGAAAGAAACCAGATAAAAGATTGATAATTTATTTTTACTCCTATTTTTTTTTCTCAACAGTAAAAACGCTTCCTTCTTTCCCATGTCTCAAAGATACTCCAGAGACTGTTACAATTACATTACAGTTGTGTTAAATCTCTGTTACATATCTCACCTCTCGATTTTTCATCTTGTTCTTAATAACTTTGACAGGTATATCGGGCAGTCATCATAGTTTTCCGTGCTACAACAATTTGCCTTTTTTTGTTTATCAAGAGGGAGCGATGTGATAGAGGCCATACTATATTGATACCGTTATATGGGAATGCTCTTTCATAATCGATTGATTTTGATTCATCTGAACTCACTAACAGGATATTCATAATCTACCTCCGTGTTTTTATAAACTTTACTATAGAGATGTTACAGAATGATGAAAGGGAGGTTAAAGATGTGTAATGATTATAGTGGCAAATGAATATTATAGTTATGGCGCTTTATTTAAAAGCCCACATTCAATCTCGAAGTGCAACACAAGAAGAAGCGACTTCAACTGGTGTTTTAAACCCCAGACACTTTCTGGGGCGATTGTTGATCAATGATTCTATCTGAGCAATCTGCTCGTCTGAAATCTTACTGAAATCAGTACCCTTTGGCAAATACCATCGAACAAGACCATTGATATGCTCATTAGTTCCTCGCTGCCATGAGGCATAGGGATGGGCAAAATAGCACTTCAGACCAATCTCTGAAGTGATCTCTTCATGCTGGGCGTTCTCTGTCCCGTTATCAAGGGTAAGTGTCCTTCTCATGGGGGCAGGGAGTGCATATAACCGTCTGATGATGGCATCCTTCGTTTCCTCTGCACCCTTGCGCTTCAGTTTGGTAAGCAACAGCAGCCTGCTTTTTCTCTCTGTGAGACTGTTTAAGGCAGCGGGGCTTTTCCGGGATATGAGACTATCGCCTTCCCAATGACCGTAGTAACGTCTGGATTCAACTGATTTCGGCCTGACATCAATCGGCACCCGATTGGGAATCTTGGTTTTACGCACTTTTCGACCTATGCTCTTCTGCATGCGCTTCCGATGACAACGGCGCAGACAAGCGATCAGTTCCTCACGGTCTGCTGTCTTGGGATGATAGATATACTGGTAGATCGCCTCATAGCTGATCGAAAAAGCAGGATGCTCCAATGGAAGTCTCCCTGCTATCAGCTCGGGATACCAGCTCAGGACAAGTTTCTCCAGTACGTACTGACGGACTGTCTCGTTCTTAAGCCGGGGACGCCTACTTGCTGTCTTCCTCCGTTCAGCAGCTCGATATTGCGCTCGACAAGGCGTGTAACATCGGTATTCAGAAGAGGCGTTTCGTTTGAGTTCCCGTGAGATTGTTCCTTTGTCCCGGGCAAGGGACTTGGCGATCTCGCTCAGCTCTTTACCCTCCCAGTGCATTTTGGCTATGAATTCTCTTTCGTCCATGGTAATATGTTTGTAGTTCTTTGGCATAGACACTTAGGATAGCATCTCCTTTTCTGCTCTCCCAAGTGTTGCACTTCATTGTTGAACTGGCGAAGTTATTCACTCGTTATTTCTTATGGATTATTCTCTGTATAGGCTTTTACCCAATCAATTTCAAGTGTAAAAGGCCCTGATTGCTTATCAGCAATCATAAAGCCAATTCTGCGGATATGGCCAGCTTTCAACTTGGGAGCTTCTGAAACCAAACGCCCACGAAAAACAGGTATAAACTCGGTGAACGGTAAATGTACAATAATCCACTTTTCGGACTGTGTTGTAAAGCTTGCCTGATATGCAATACCTTCAAATTCATCATCTGTCCTCAAACGAAGTCGGTATTCCTTGACGTCACCCTTAACCCGTAGGGAAAGACCTGCATAGCCATCCAATTGGTAATCCTGTGTTTGGGTTCGTATAGAGGCAAAACCACCATAATTTTCTAGTGATACCTCCCCACGAAAAATGGCTGTCTTATTCGATGTGATAAACATTTGACTTTGTGATATACCACCCATGACCTCATCTGTAATAATTTCCCATTTTTTTTCTTCACTGGGCAAACTAAAGTCAAATATAAGTTTATATTGGTGCCTCATATTTTCAGTTATATAGATTAAATATTCTACATATTAAAAAGTAGAAAGATAGCTATCATATTATAAATCTTAATATAAGTGATTTATCTTGGAATCCATTCTGAAACAGTCTGAAATCTAGTGACATGGATACACCGGGTGATTTTTACGAATATCAATTTTGTTTCAGGAGAATGAATGATTTCATTAAGATTAGGATGTTTCCGTATGAGTACCCCAGCTAACTTTGACCACTTTTCCCCTTTTCTCACAGGTATGGCATTTCCTAAAATAGTCAAAGATTCAGCACTCATATAATCTTTTTCTGTATTCGATCGTGTATCAATGAGAAGGGAAACGCGATTGTTTTTGAGGATATTTTTATATTTCTGTGTTTTTCGGGGTGTAGCAAATACAATTCCTTTCTTGTCAGGAGAAAGTGCATAAGCAATCATAGAAGTATAAGGCTGTCCGTCTAATTCGGTTGCGAGTACAGCATGAAGCTGGTCTTTATCCATAGCATTTAACCTTTCGAGTACAGGCACAGTGCCTTTTTTTACTCTGTCAGGTATTGATTCCTCTGATTTTTTCACATTACACCTTATGAAGATTGAACATTTTCAATGTACTTTTTTGTATCAAATTTTGCTTTACAGCCATTATAACTCATATAGCGTATCTTTCCTAACACAGGGCATTCATTCCATGCTCTGTCATGAACACCTCCAATACTCCAAGCGATCCCTGCATATCCGTTCGGGTCTCTCCCATCAAGTTCATACCTGTCATTAAGATAAATTGAGATTTTCATAGCTTGTTCGGGGGATTCAGTCCACTCAAGGATCTTTTTTGCCCAGTACATCCTCATATATCCGTGCATTTTGCCCTTTTTTACCATTTCCATCTGTGCCGCATTCCAAAGTTCATCATGTGTTAGGGCATCCTCAAATTGCCGAAGTGTATACAGGTATTTTCTCTTGTCATTACGGTGCTCATTCAATGTCTTTTTTGCCCAAGCAGGAAACCCTTCAACATTATCGTAGTTTGCATTGTAGAAACAGAAATTATCTGAAAGTTCTCTACGGACAATAAGCTCTTCGAGGAAAGCATCCCTCGATTTCTTGTCTACAGAGATTTTAAAAACCTCAAGAGCTATCCTCTGAGGCGATATCTGACCAAAATGAAGATATGGGGATAAGTTCGATTGTTCATCTTTGACAGGGTTATTTCTCTGTTTATAATAAAGTGGAAGTTTATTCTTAAAAAATTTCTGCATAGTCTGGTATGCTGCTTTTTCGCCAGGTTTAATCCATTCAACTTCTTGAATTATAAAGTCAATATCGAGCGTCTTTAAGCTTTCCCGCCAATCTATGATGCCTATTTTTTCTTTCCAACTATATGGATGTTTCTTCAGAGAAGGGAAGTCTTTCAAAAATTCTGGCAACAAACGGTGAAGCTTAGGTCTTAAAGTGCGAGCACCGTATTCCTGCTTCGATGAGGCTATCCAGCAGGGAACTATATTGTGAGCATCTACTTCAAAGAAAGTAATATCAATATTCTTCATTACAGACTCTTTCCATATCTTATTAATATGCAAAGGATTAAAGTCAGCAACTATAGTTCCTGCTTTATATCTATTAACAAACTTAGGTATTTCTATTTCTGGAGAACCGGTGAGCAAGAAAAATGGCATATTCTTTTTCTTAAGGTTTTTTTCTACTTCCTGCAATCCTTTTATCATAAAACCATATTGTCTTATGGTTGCATTGAGGAATCGCGGGACAAGGCAGAATATGACCGCTAAAGGAGTTTTTTGTTTTATTGCCAGTTCCTGGGCAAACAGAAGTGCCCAGTTATCATTCATTCTCTGATCACGACTCATCCATAAAACAATGGGGCCATAGCTATTGTCATTTCTTTTAAGAATTCTGATACGTTTCTGATTCATAAGTTAGCAAGTATCTTTATTGTTAACACCCATTGTATTACAATTGAAAATCTTGTGATCTCAAATTCGTGAGGGTCTCTATCTGCAGCCAAAAGCAGACGAGTGTATAGAACAATTATCGCAAGACAATAATATACCACACAAGTAAGAATAGACTACTCCACCATCCGATAACCGATATAACAAAACTCATAGCGATCTTCATCTGTAAATCAGCAGGTAGAATTTCGTTTGCTTTTCCCTCTTTCTCTCTCTTTAAAAGGCGTGGACTTACCCAGAACGATAGGAAGGAACCGTTTAATATCAACACAACTGCAAGGACTGCATGGATAAATGAAATGCCTGAAAATCCAATATTCCTGTAAGTAATTAGACCACCAAGAATCGCTAAAAAGATACCTATCCAAATGAGGGGTTTTGTAATTTTGTGTGTTCGTATTGTTGCCTCTGTCCAATAGGAAGATTTTCTTCCTAAAAATCCATGAAGATCAATAACAGTTACTGCTCCTAATCCAATAATAAATCCGGCAATGAAAAGAAAAAGTCCAAGAATATCTATCCAAAAAAAAACTTTATTGCTCAAGATACCTAAATAAGCAAATAATTGTTCCATATTTTATGGTGAAATTATATCACGTAATAACCAAATGAGCCAGCTATTAGACAACAGGCTATGAGTATAAACTTAGTTGTCTTTTGATATAGTGTTGAGTAAATAACGTAAGAATAATACTTACAAAACATTGAGTAAAAGTCCTACAAAAAAATAGACTTTCACCGATTTTTTAAAACTTATACCTCATGCTATATAATACGTGCATGAATTAATATTAATATTTAAGGGTTATTTGTCCAGAAAGGAGGGATAAAATGTTTAAAGACTTCAAAGAGTTTATAATGAGGGGAAATGTAATTGACATGGCTGTTGGAATCGTTATCGGAGCTGCATTCGGTGTAATCATCAAATCACTGGTCGAAGATGTCATCATGCCACCTATCGGTCTGCTGCTTGGCAATGTTGATTTCACCAATCTTTTCTTGACTCTAAAGGAGGGACCTGTTGCTGGACATTATGCCTCTCTTGTTGATGCTAAAAAAGCTGGTGCAGTTACAATTAACTATGGTATGTTCATCAATACAATTATCAGTTTCCTAATAATTGCTTTCACAATTTTTCTTGTTATTCGCAACATCAATAAACTCAGGAGGGAAAAGGAAGTTCCTTCAGCAGCGCCAATGACAAAGGAATGCCCTTATTGTCTATCTGCCGTTCCCATCAAGGCTACTCGTTGCGCTTATTGTACCTCTGAGTTAAAGTGATCTCTTCTATCAGGGAGGGTTACATAAAAAAGATATGTTTTCTGATTTTAGGAACGGATAGAGCGCTACGTTGTTGGCTAAGAAACAGGCTTAATTCTGGACACACAGACAGGACATAGTACCATATCCTTATTAAAGCATTCCTTACAAAAAAAGAGCCCTCCCTGAAGGGAGGGCGGAGGGTTAGCAGGGCCTTTTATTGGGGGGAACTAATAAGCAACCTGTAGTGTTAGCTGTATTCTTTTATCATCAGATTTGCCTGGTTGTTTATAATCCACTGTATCGTAATCGAGAAGGATCATATTCTTGTGCTGCTTATATAAGTGGTAGGCAATGCCTACAATATATCTCCTATTTTCATCATCTTGCTGCTCATCATTGGGGTCAAAATAATCGTAACGACCAATGATGCTGAATTTCTTATGGGGCTTTAATTCTGCAAAAAAGGAATAACCGTCTTTGTCATTCTCATCAGCTCCCTTCTGATTGCCTTTGCCATCATAGTATTGCCCTGTCAGAACTACATATTCATGCTCAAAACTTGCATATCCAAGATTTACTCTCCAGTCAGGATCGGTAATCTTATTACCTTTTCCATATATTCCTAAGTAGGAGAACTGAAGGCCAGGGACAATGTCAGGAAGAGGTCTTAATGTTAGTCTTCCTTCAACAACTTTATTCTCATTCTTTTCTGATGCATGGTATCCGCCACCGTTGTAAACTCCTAAGGACATGCTGCCGTAGCGGCCAGGATAATAATGACTCACCTTCTCCTGATACTCCTTATCTATCTCACCACCGAACAATGATACAAATGTTAAACCAATGTCAGCAGAATTAAAGGTATCATTCCTCTCGAGGAACATCGTATCCTGACAGCGGTAGAAATTCACATGCTCTTCATAATCGAGCCAGGGCATATGGACAACACCAAACTCGACAAAGGGTTTCGTAAAGAAGGCAAAGTCCGGGATGTTAAATTGTCCATAAATATACTTTATCCTTGCAGTAATAGATCCATCAAGATTGTTGGGTGCGTCTTCAGGTTCATCCTCCGGATCTCTTAGTGTAGTCACATCAAAGGTTATCCTACCGGTAAACCATGATGTAAAATCTTTTTGCACTGTTAAATAACCGCGCTTTACTACAAATTGACTGTATCCATCGCCACCTGTAGTGTTGCCCAATTCTCCATTCTGATAAGAGAGATACCATAAGTATCCAAATTTCCAGCCTTTGAGAGCTTGAACTACCTTATTGATGTCTTTTGTGTCGGCAAGCATATTCTCAGAAACTTTCTTCTCGATATTTTCATCGACTTTTTCCTTTTCTTTGACTGTTTCACCTTCCATCTCCTGCATTACTGAGATTGCCTCTTCCTGGGTAAGGATTCCCTTTTCTACAAGTTTTTTTAGAATCGGGTTGGTGATTTCAGCAGCCATCACCATTCCTGTCAACAACAGCAAAATGCAGAAACCTAAAATCAAAAACAACAATCTTTTCCCCATAAACTATCCTCCTTTCGATTATTTACTAATCAATGCAACTACATTAAATGTATTTGTCATTGCGAGCGTAGCAAAGCAATCTCATCGCGATCCTTCGGGTATTGCCCTCAGAATGACTGCCTTGCAGTCAGATTGCGGAGCCTGTTCCGAGCCTGTCTTGAGATTGCTTCGGTCGATGCGACCTCGCAATGACAGGAGAAGAATCTCACCCCTCGCAATGACATTATTATCCATGGCATGCCACTAATTTAATGTCTGATTGTTACAGGAATATTAAGGAGATATTAAACTTTTGTTAAACACTTTTTCATAACTTAGAATTAACAAAGGCAGGACATTGTATTTGAGCGGATTTTTTTGCTGATAGTCAGATAGATTATAAATAAAATCAAGAGGCAAAAGCCTCGGAGTCCCGATCTTATCGGGACGAGAATGAACGAAAATACTGTATCCACCATTCTAACTTTAGTTTTGAATACTCTAAGTTAAGTGACAGGACAAAGAAGCCGCACTTTTGTTCCCTGCCCCTGGGTACTCTCAATATCCATCTCCCAGTCGTGAGCCTTTACGAGGTGTTTAACAATTGCAAGGCCGAGGCCAGTACCTCCGAGCTCTCTTGAACGTGCCCTGTCAACCCTATAAAATCTCTCACCGAGACGGGAAATATGCTTTTTGGGAATGCCTATACCAGTATCCTCGACGGTGATTTCTATTGAATGCGGAATAGCGATTTCGGATTGCGGAATTTCTTTGCTAACTTCTTTATTCTGCATTCCGAACTCCGCACTCCGAACTCTTACTGTCACTCCTCCATCTTCTGTAAACTTGATCCCGTTATCCACAAGGTTAAGAAGTATCTGAATCAATCGATCTCTGTCTGCTTTTATCTCAAGAATCTCAGGAGATATCTCTTTTTTGAGATAGAGCCCCTCACTTCTAACTTTATCTCTCAAGGTTGCAAAGACTGTATCCACCACGTCATCAAGATTGACATCCTTCTTTTCTATCTTTATATCTCCGAGTTCTATCCTCGAGAGGGTAAGAAGATCATTCACAAGAGAGTTCAAACGTTCACTATGGTTCTTTATCGCATTAAGGAACTTAGGGGCATTCTCCCTGTCGTCAATCGCTCCTTCAAGGAGGGTTTCTGCAAAACCTTTTATTGCAGTAATTGGTGTCTTTATTTCATGGGAGACATTTGCTACAAAATCCTTTCTCACATCTTCAAGCTGTCTGAGTCTTGTAATATCATGAAATGCCAGCACTACCCCTGACACCTCCTCTTTAACTAAGAAAGGAGCTGCAGTAGTCATCAGACAAAGCTCCTTTGGATAGGTGACATCAATCTCACATGATACGGTTTGCCCGGTTTCAACTACATTCTCGATAAGCTCCATAAGTTCTGACTTCCTCAGTGTCTCCATCAGGGTCTTGCCTTCGATATCTGATTCAATACTGAAAAAATTCTTAGCAGCAGTGTTAGTTAAAAGTATTTTCCCTTTTGTATCTGCCAGCATAAGCCCGTCAGACATATTCCTGAGAATCGCCTCCATCTTGAGTTTTTCTTCCTCACTTTGTTTTAACCTCCTATTGAGCTCCAGGGCCATATCGCTTACATTCTTGGCAAGTTCTCCAAGTTCATCTTTCTCCCTCTGTAACAGTCTTTTTCTAAAACTCCCTGACCCAACTTCCTTTGAAAAGGCTGTAATCTCCTCTATAGACTTTGTTATTCTTTTTCCCTGAATGAGCCCTATCAGAATAACTATGAATAAGGACACGAGGGATGCGATGAGGATCCTCATCCTTACCCTGTTCATTGCTGACTCAAAATCGTGAAGGGGAACAGATAGTCTCAGAAATCTTTGATCTGGACCTTTGTCGATTGCTATTGCAAGATAAATTAAATCTTTCTGAATGGTCTTACTGAACCTGACAGAGCTCCCGACATCACTAACCGCAGCATCTCTGATCTCAGGTCTGTTTGAGTGGTTTTCCATCTTCTCTGAAGGCTCATCAGAGTCCCCCAAAACACGGCCTGAGCCATCAATGATGGTTACCCTTGCCCCTATCTTTTCTTTATATCTCCTACTGAAATCATCAAGGTTGTTAGTGAAAGAAGACGGAATCTGTTCAGCAATTAAATATGCCTGAATAGTAAGGCTTTCCTTGAGTTTTGATATATAGTTATCTTTGATGACACTTGAGAGATAGAGTTCAAGGGATATGATCAGGAGAGGCGCTAAAATGAGATAGGGAAATAAGATTCTTTTGAATAGAACTCGTTTCATTACTTTCCGTCAAAGAAATAGCCGATACCACGCATGGTCTTAATATATCCGGGGTTTGCAGGGTCTTCCTCAATATGAGCCCTTAACCTTCTGATATGAACATCAACTGTCCTGGGCTCGACAAAGGCTTCGTCACTCCATACAGCATCGAGGAGCTGTTGCCGATTGAATACCTTTCCTCTTCTTTCAACGAGAAAAAGCAGGAGTTTGAACTCTGTTGCACTAAGTTTTATGGGTTTTC
>Ga0209324_10003674_pt1 | contig 10552 bp, 6 predicted proteins | sample Rifsed19ft3_FD_184015 | JGI IMG/M metagenome (GOLD analysis project Ga0209324, IMG submission 184015) | Soil microbial communities from Rifle, Colorado, USA - sediment 19ft 3 (version 2) | ecosystem: Environmental > Terrestrial > Deep subsurface > Rock core/Sediment | place: Rifle, Colorado...
AAGGGCGCGCGTCCAGCGCCGTTCCCAAAATCGCTCGAGCCGATGCACGCTTCACTATCGCAAAAGCCGTTCTCTTCGACTGAGTGGCTTTTCGAGCCGAAGCTGGACGGCGTACGGGCGATCGCCTTCATCGATCGAGGGCAGGTTAGCCTCTTTTCGCGGCGCGGGCTGGATGCGACGCGACAGTACCCGGCGCTGGCGAAAGAGCTCGTGAAGCAGCCGGAGCCTCAGTTGGTCCTTGATGGCGAGATCGTGGCGCTCGACGACGCGGGTGTCCCATCCTTCCAACTCCTCCAACAGCGCCTCAACCTGACGCGCGATCCGGACATCCAGAAGGCGGAGGCGCAGATTCCGGTCCTCTATTACGTCTTCGACTTGGTTTACGCCGGTGGGTACGACTTGAAGCGAGCGCGGCTGGAGGCGCGGAAGGTGCTGCTCGAGCAGTTGCTGGTTCCCAGCCAACGAGTGTTGGTGGTGGATCACTTCGAAGAGGATGGTGAGACGGCGTTCGAGGCAGCTGTGCAGTATGGACTGGAGGGCTTGATCGCTAAGAAACGCGACAGCGCGTATGAGTCCGGACGGCGGTCCAGGAACTGGTTGAAGATCAAGGGTACGAAGGAGTCGGAGTTCGTCATCGGCGGGTACACGAAGGGCGGCGGCTGGCGGGCAAACAGCTTCGGATCGCTGCTCCTCGGCTACAACGATGAGGTGGGAAACCTGGTGTACGCCGGGCACGTGGGCACGGGGTTCAACGATCAGACTCTGAAAGAGCTGAAGGGCAAGCTGGAGGCGTTGCGCACGGATGAATCGCCGTTCACAGCGGCCCCAACGAGGGGAGCACTCGTGTTCGGGCGGCCGAAGAACGCGCCGACGGTTTGGGTGAGGCCCGAACTGGTGGCACGTGTGAAGTTCGCCCAGTGGACGGACGATGGCGTTCTACGCGCACCCAGCTTCCAAGGGCTGCGGACGGACAAGGCACCGGCGGACGTTCGGCGGGAACACGCCGTGCCGCCACCGGAGGAAGAGGACGGGCCCGGCGCAAAGAAGAAATCGATCGCCGTGAGCGATGTCGCAGACGTGCTGGAGCAACTGGCGAGACCGGAGGGAAAGTTCATCCTGAGAGTGGAGGGGCATAAGATCCCGGTGACAAACCTGGACAAGGAGCTGTGGCCTCCGTTAGATGACCGCCACGCGCTCACCAAGCGCGACCTGCTCGGCTACTTCACGGCGATCTCGCCCTACCTACTGCCGCACATGCGAGACCGGCCGCTAACGCTAACGCGATATCCGAATGGAATCTACGGTGTTCACTTCTACCAAAAGCGCTTCGAGAGCAAATTGCCCGAGTTCGTTCAGACGGTTCGGCTTTATTCGCAAGACAACAAGGGTAATGTTGAATACATCATCTGCAACAATCTGCCGACGTTGCTGTGGCTGGGCCAATTGGCGGACATCGAGTTGCACACATGGTACTCCCGCGTCCACCCGGAGCCGGACGGCCATCATCTTCCAACAACTTTCACCGGCTCCGCGCCGAACATCGACGCCTCGCTGCTGAACTATCCAGACTTCATCGTGTTCGACCTAGACCCGTATATCTACTCAGGAAAGGAAGTGAAGGGCGCGGAGCCTGAACTGAACCGGAAGGCGTTTCTGAAGACGTGCGACGTTGCGCTCTGGCTTAAGGACTTACTCGACTCGCTCTCACTCTCGTCGTTCGTGAAGACGACGGGCCGGACGGGACTGCACGTGTACGTACCGATCCTGCGTCAGTTCGATTATGACACGGTTCGCGCCGCATGCGAGACGATCGGGAAGTACCTGATGGACTCGCACCGCCGCGATATCACAATGGAGTGGTCGGTCGAGAAGCGCACGGGCAAGGTGTTCTTTGACCACAATCAAAATGTCCGGGGGAAGACTCTGGCTTCGCTGTACTCGCCGCGGCCGAGCCCGGAGGCGGCCGTTTCGATGCCCGTGCGCTGGGAAGAGCTGAGGGAAGTGTATCCGTCCGACTTCACGATCAAGAGCGCCGCGGACCGCGTGGCAAAGACGGGCGACCTATGGGCAAGCATCCTGGAGGCAAAGCACGACCTGGCCGGGCTTTTGGGAGCGCTGGGCGAGGAGTGATCTCCTTCCGGAAATCTCACCGCCTTCTAACCAACGGTTAACCTTTCGAATGTGCCTGCGGGCCTATAAAAGAAGTGCGCGCTCTAAGGTCTCATTCGCCGCACCCCCGCGAGCTTAGCAGACCAGAGTGCGCTTTTATTTTCTCATTGGAATCTCTCGGAGTTGTCCGTTTCAGGCTGGCCGCGTGACCAGGCGGTATCCGCCGAGGAGGAGCATCGCGCCGACGACGGCCAGGACTGTTGTGCCGATCTCGAAGTCGGCATCGCCGTTTTCGAGGCCGAGTGCCATCGAAGGGAACCCGCCGAGCAAAGCTCCGCCGATCCCTAGCACAATGGTCAGCATAATTCCGCCAAGCTCCCTTGCCGGGGATCAGTAACTTTGCGAGCATGGCTCCGAGCAGACCAACGACGATCCAGCGCGAGAATGTTCATCGTCCACCTCCCCCTTCAATTCACCCTCGAACAGTGGCGGTTCGTATTTCGGGCGCGATTCGGCTCCGTTGCACCTAATAACCAGAGCGCCAGCGCGGCGATTGTTGCTTTAGCGTAGAATAGTGCAGTGAGTATGCAGATCCGAAAAGACGCAAAGCCCGCGACCCGGGACGGTGCCGGCGACACGCTGACGGTCATCGATAACCGTACGGGCCGGAGTTACGAACTCCCGATTAACGATGGCACGGTGCAGGCCAGGGACTTCCGCCAGCTTAAGGCCTACCAGGGCGATTTCGGGCTGATGGTGTATGACCCCGGCTTCGCTAACACCGCGTCTTGCCGCAGTGCGATCACCCACATTGACGGCGAGCGCAGCGTGCTCGAGTATCGCGGGTATCCGATCGAAGAGCTGGCGGAGAAGAGCAGCTTTCTCGAAACGGCGTATCTTCTGATTCACGGCGACCTGCCCACCAAGAGCCAGCTAGACCGATGGGTGCATGACATAACCTTCCACACCTACGTCCACGAAAACGTTAAGAAGTTCGTGGAAGGGTTCCAGTACGACGCGCACCCGATGGGTATGCTGCTGGGGACGGTGGCGGCGCTCTCGACATTCTACCCGGACGCAAAGCACGTCTCGGACCCTGTGTCGCGCGACATTCAGACGCAGCGGTTGATCGCTAAGATGCCGACGCTGGCGGCATTCACCTACAGGCACAATCGCGGCCTGCCGTACGTCTATCCAGACAATGACCTGTCTTACACCGGGAACTTTCTCTCCATGCTGTGGAAGATGTCTGAGCCCAAGTACGCGCCGGACCCGGCCCTGGAGCGGGCAATAGACGTGTTGTTCATCTTGCACGCCGACCACGAGCAGAACTGCAGCACCAATGCGATGCGGTCCGTCGGCAGCTCTGATGTAGACCCGTATTCGGCGACGGCGGCAGCGGCGGCTGCGCTCTATGGCCCTCTGCACGGCGGCGCCAATGAGGCCGTGATCAAGATGCTGATGGAGATCGGCGATAAGAGCCGGGTACCTCAGTTCGTGAAGCACGTCAAGAGCGGCGAAGGGTTGCTCTGGGGATTCGGACACCGCATCTATAAGAGCTATGACCCGCGGGCCAGCATTATCAAACGCACGGCTGACGAAGTGTTCGCGGTGACAGGCGTGAACCCCCTACTGGAGATCGCGCTCGAACTGGAGCGCATCGCCCTCGAAGACGAGTACTTCGTGGAGCGCAAGTTGTATCCGAACGTGGACTTCTATTCGGGGATCATCTACCAGGCCCTCGGCTTCCCGGTGGACATGTTCCCTGTGCTGTTCGCTATTCCGCGCACGGCGGGGTGGCTGGCTCAGTGGCGAGAGATGATAGAAGATTCCGAGCAGAAGATCGCGCGCCCGCGCCAGATCTTCGTCGGGGCCGACCGTCGCGCATACACCCGAATAGACAAGAGGTAGCCGGCGCCAAAAGGCCGCCGGCTACCGTTGCTTCCTGCGAAGTGTTCCTCTTAAGCTCGCCCTCATTCTGCGACGGGAGGAAGGACGGGCGCGTCAATCTATCGAAGGAATCGATGGCCAGGAGATAACCAAACCGGCGCCGCACCGCCGGCAATCGGCGCGGGCGCCGGTGTCCGAACCGCGGGAAGGCCGGTTTAGCCAGACCCGCAAGTGGGAGTGCTACATCAAGCGTTGTCCGTTCACGCTTGCGCTCAGGACCATGGTTCGCTCTGCGTCGGCGAGGGCGTTGATGCGTTCGCGGACCATCGCCCGTTCGGCCTTATCGGTGATACTCGTCGGCCGTGTCGGCTGCGGCCGCGGGGGAGCGGCCATGGCCGGTGGAGCGTATTGTCGGCATTCGAATCATGACACACCTCCGCCGTTCGCGTCGGCGTGAGCATACTTCAACAGTTAAGCCCTTGCTGTGACGCTAGTCACACGACGTCTGTGACCTTCGTCACGGACGGCAATACAATGGTGCCGTGAACCGGTTCGGTGGCTACGGTCTTGTCGTCATTGCGGTTGTTGCCGGGCTCATAGCAGTTGCGCCTGTGGCGAACGTCCTCGGGACGGAGGAGGACTGGGTTATTAGTTCGTTCGAGGCCCGCTACGTACTGGACGAGAGCGGCACAGTGGCAGCGACCGAGGACATAATTGTGGACTTCGGCAGCCTCGAACGGCACGGTATCTTCCGCGACATCCCGGTGGAGTATGAATATGACGAGAAGTCGAACCGCCTGATCGGCATCACGGGCGTATCCGTGACGGATGGGATGACGCCTGTCCCATTCGAGGCCAGCGACTCCGGCCCCAACATCCGGATCAAGGTCGGCGATCCGGACGAACTGGTGAGCGGCAGGAGGCGCTACGTGATCGGGTACACCATAAACGACGGCTTGAACCCCTTCCCGGACCACGATGAGCTGTACTGGAACGTCACTGGGAACGAGTGGCCCGTGCCAATCGCAACGGCGTCCGCTGTCGTGAGCACACTGGCACCTGGTATCGAGCGGATAGCCTGCTACCAGGGTCCCACCGGCTCGACGGACCCTTGTGTGTCGTCCGGAGATCAGAACTCCGCTTCATTCCAGACAAGTGAAGGGCTGGGCCCGGGCTCCGGCTTGACGTTGGTCGTCGGCCTGCGTAAGGGGCTGATCGCCGTAGATCCGCCGCGATTGGTGCCGGCCGATGATGAGCCACTGATCGACACGGGCTTCGGGAACCTCTTCGAAGTTCATGCCGTCACGATCGGGGCGATGTTGCTCACCGCAGCGGCTGTCCTCACCGCCCTCGGCCGGCAGTGGTGGGTCGCCGGGCGCGATCGATGGTATGGCGACAAATATTACTTGAGCGAAAAGCCTCAGGCGGCGCTGAAGCCTCTGTTCGCGCGAGAGACCGTAGTCGTGGAATACCAGCCGCCGGATGTGGGGCGCGGCCGGCGTCTGCGGCCTGCGGAGATCGGCCTTCTGCTCGACGAGCGGGCGGACACGCTGGACGTGAGCGCAACGATCGTGGACCTCGCGGTCCGGCGGCATATTGTGATTAAGGAGCTGCCGAAGGGCGGGATATTCGGGGTCTTCAAGAGCCAGGACTATGAACTCCAGCAGCAGGAAGGCGCCGAAACGGACGCCCCGGCCGATGGACTGCTGCCGTACGAAAGCACGCTAAAGAGCGCCCTCTTTGATGGCAATCCGTCGGTGAAGTTGAGCGAGCTCAAGAACAAGTTCCACGACGACCTGGCGCAGGTGAAGGGCGAGCTATACGAGGAGTCGGTGAAGTCGCTGAAGCTGTTCCCACGCGATCCGGAGAAGGTGCGGATGCTCTACAGAGTGGCGGGCATCGTCATAGCTGGGATCGGGGGTCTAATTGCGTTCCTATTGGGAGCGGCGCTCGGCGGTGGGCTGGTAGGAGTCCCCATCGCCGCGGGCGGCCTCACATTGTTCGCGCTTTCTCATCTGATGCCCCGGCGAACGGCAGAGGGGCGCCAGCTCTACCGCCGCTGTCTCGGCTTTCGTCTCTATATGACGGAGGCGGAAGAAGAGAGGCAACGTTTCGCCGAGAAGGCAAATCTCTTCGAGGAATATCTGCCGTACGCAATCGTCTACGGGTGCGTCAAGAAATGGGCGACAGCGTTCGAGGGGTTGGGCCTCGAGGGACGGGAAACCTACTGGTACGTGGGCAGCCACGGGTTCGCGCCGGCGCAGTTCGCCGACAGTCTCGGCGACTTCTCGGCGAGCGTATCGGGCGTGATGGCGTCGACGCCCGGCGGGTCGGGAAGCAGCGGCTTCGGCGGGGGCGGGTCATCCGGCGGCGGTGGCGGGGGTGGCGGGGGCGGGAGCTGGTAGTTGCCGCTAGTCGGGATTTTCCAGCCGGGTCTCGATGTCTTTCAGGAAGCCTTCCAGTTCCGCAGAGAGCTTCGGGCCTTCTTCATCTCCTTCGTGCGGCTCTGAGTCGTAGGCCTGCTCCAGCTCCGCCACCATCGCCTGGAGCTGGGGATTCTGTGCGACCGACTCCTCCATCGCCTGGCGCTGGCGATCGCTGTCTTCCCGCAGAGACTCGAGGTCCAGTCCCAAGGAGTAGACGCGGGAGATAATCTCGAGAAGCGATAGCGCCCCGCAATAATCGCGTTCCAGCTGGATGTAAGCGGGGAGCTGGACAATGATGCTCGCGGTTTCCGTCCCATGCGCTGATGCCATCTGTGGAAGAGTGGCGAGTATCGTGGTGGGACCCTCGTAGCTGCTTTCTTTGACGCCGGCGCTGTGTAGCTGATCGCGCAGAGCATCGTTCGCAGTGCCGCCGCTGGCGACGGGCGGGCGGGTGTGCGGCACAGGGGCGTACATGGAGCCGGCGAGGGTGTACTGTCGCACGCCGAAGTGGCGAAGGAGGCCCATCACTCCATCCACGTAGTCTTCGCCGTGGGAGTGCGGCTCGAGCGCGTGAAGGAAGAGCCAGTCTTCTCCCGCTGGAGTTCGCGCGTGCCGCAAGAAGGTGTTGGGCACAGCGACGCGTCGCTCGCCCTCGCGGCGAAAAAGCATCGGGCGATAACGGCTGAAGTCGTAGAAGACTCCGGGCTGCCTCAACTTAGCGATCTCCTGGGCGCCCCACAGCTGCTCAAGGAAGCCGAGAGCTATGGTTCCCACGGCGCCGACGTCGATCCAAGGCTGCAGGGCCATGAGGAGACGAGGGCGCTCAAGAGAAGGTAGCGGCTCAATGAGCTCGAACGGGCCTACGGTGTCAGTCATGGCAGCTGGCCGAGCCGCTCCTCAGCCTCGCGGACGGCGGAGTGGAAGGCGCCGCGGGCCATAAGGGAAGTCTCTTCGGCGGCACGGGCGGTGAAGAGGTCACGCCAGAGCTCCCACGCTTCACGGTTCTCCGGCTCGCCCTTGCGAACGAAGTCGGTGAGGTGGCAGGCGAGCTGCAAGTCACCGTCCTCGCGCAGCTTGCGGGCCCGGGCGAGAATGGGGGCAGCGCCGGTAGCGGCGACGAGCGCGCCGGAGATCTCCTCCGAATGCGCGGGGAGGATATTGGCCGGGTCGCCGTCGTACCAACCGCCATAGAGCCGGTAGACGTTGCGGGCGATGAACTGAGGGTGGTCGTAGACCGGCTGGAGCCAGGGCTTATCCGTAGCTGGCCAGTCGATGTCCCGAATAATATCCTCCAGCCACTTACCTTCATTCATGCCGTCGACGACCTGATCGTGAATCGAGCGCAGGAATTGCGCCGTGCTCAGAAGGGCCTCCTGGATACGCTCCTCGCCGGACAGGACGGGGCCGTGACCGGGGAGCAGGTGGAGAGGGCGGAGGGCGGCCATCTGCTCCAGCCCGCGGGCCCAGTCGAGGGCATAACGCTGGACCTTATACGGATTTCCGGCGTTTGGGGAACACCAGACGAAGGTGTCCCCGGTACAGAGGGCTCGCCGGGAAGGACACCAGACCCAGGTCTCATCGTCGGTCTCGCCGCGGCAGTGGTGCAGTTCGAAAACCGTGCCACCGACGGTAGTCGTGATGCCGTCGTGGTAGGTGGTATCGGGGTATGTGAGCGCAGCGCCGGAGAAAGGCTTGGCATCAGGCGGCAGGTTGAACTGAATTCGGTTGATGTGGTCGTTCTGGCGCGCCAGCAGCCGGTAGCGGTCAAAGCGGGCGGGCAGGTCGCTATGGGCGATGATCCTCGGACGCCTGTCTTTGCGTCCCTGCGCTTCGGCGATGATCGCCTCGGCGCCCGTCACGTGGTCAATGTGACCGTGCGTGTAGACTATCGCCTCTATGGGCGCCTGCGAATAGTCAGCACGCAGGCCAGACAGGATGGCGGGAGTGAACCGCTCCTGGGCGGTGTCCACAATTAGCAGGCCGCGCTCGCCGATGAAGACCGTGGAATTGCCGAGCGCTGGAAAGAAAGCGATTCCCTCCGCTACGAGCTGCGGCTGGCCCAGATGGAAGAACGCCGCTTGTTCCGGCGGCAGGTTGCGGGCGGAACTGAAGTCGAGGCGTTGCGACTGAAGCTGCTGGGACATCGGGGCCTCCTCGGACGGAATGAGGACAGTATAGCGCAAGATATCGCGGGCACCGTTACGGGTCTGAAACCTCGTCGTGGGCTGGGACGAATGCCGCTGAAATCGTGGCGCGGATAGAGTGAACAGGCCGGAAGGACCAAAGTCGTCCAGCAGCCAAAGACAGGATGGCCCGGGGCACGGAGGATGCTGCCGGTGCCGGGGAAGGCGAGCCGGGCATCCTGCTCCGCTTGCTCGCATGTTGGGCTGGTTTCCGCCTGGGGCGGGGCCACGATACAATGCCCGCAATGGAATATGAGAGCCGGATCGCGGTAGACGCTCGCCCGGGGCTGTTGCGCGGGGCGCTTCCGTATTGGCGACAGGCTGCGCAACTGGGGCTGGCCGGGGCGCTGATGGCCGGGCTCCTGTGGCGGGTGGATTTGGCAGCGGTGCGAGCTGAGGTAGAAAGCGCGACGCTTTGGTGGTTGCCCCTGGCCTTCGTCGCCAACCTGGCATCGGATTGGTTCCGGGCGATCCGCTGGCAGCGGTTCTTTGCGCCGCTGAAGCGGCTGAGCGTGCGCTTCCTGTTCGCGGTGGCCGTGCTCGGTGTGGCGGTCAACCTCGCGCTGCCCATGCGAGCGGGCGAGTTCGTTCGCGTGCAGGTGCTGAGAAGGCGGACCGGGTTGAAAGCCGGGAGCATCGTCGCGACGCTGCTGTCAGAGAAGCTGATGGACGTCGTGGCGTTCTCCAGCTTCATCGTGCTGGGCATCGTCCTGTACGAGGAGGCGCATTTCCTCTGGCCGCTGGCGGTCGCTTACGGGGCCGTGCTGACGGCGGGCCTGTTTGGCGCGCGATGGCTGGCAGGGAGGGCGCAAAGCGGACCCCATAATGAGGATACGATTGGCGGCCCAGCGAAACGAGCGGGGGGCGTCGCGAACTGGGTCCGGTATGAGATGCATTCGCTTGGCGAAGGTCTGCAGGCGTTCCGACGGCCGCGAGCGATGTTCGACGTCGTCTGGGCTTCACAGGCGGCGTGGCTGTGCGAGGCGGTGATGTTCTACGCCTGCGGGCGGGCGCTGGGGCTCGATCTGCCCCCGGCGGTGTACCTGCTGGTCGTCGTGGCGGCGACGATTGCGGTTTCGGTGCCGCTGACGCAGGCGGGGTTGGGCGTCTTCGAGCTAGCGATTGCGGGGCTCTTGGTGGCTTTCGGTGTCGATGAGGCGCAGGCGGCCGCGTTCGCGATCTTCTCGCACGTGATGCTGGCTTTGCCGTACTTCGTGACGGGGCCGATGGCGGCGGTGGCGCTGCGGTTGAATCTTGCGGACATCTTCTTCCTGCGGCTGGGCAAGGAAGAAGCGAGCGCCTGACAGGCGAATCCCCGCTCAATCAAGGGCGGTTTCCCGTAGGAAATTCGATTGACGGCGACCGTTGCTTCGTGATTCTTGATTGAGCGCGGCTGGAATTTCTTCGCCCGTGTTTGGATCCGGGCCCGACCACACGTGCAGTTCTTGATTGAGCGGCGGGCTCAGCCTTCAGCGAGGCGGTCAATCGAGCGCGCCCAGCAAAGGGCAGATGCTGTTTATAACCCGCCGGAACGTGATTTCAGGATAGCGGAAAGGGGCGAGAGCTCAAAGGGTGAAGTGGCACCTGGAGTGCCGCGAATCTGGATGGCGGATCGTCTTGACAGGCGGGTTATAATTGTGCGCGCAATGCGGGTGCGGCGGCGCGACTGCTTACGACTGTTTATTCTCGCGGCTGTACTCTTGCTATCTGGCGCGACGCTGCGGCAAGACGCGAGTGCAAACCACGACGGCCGCGGCGGCCACATCGACCAGGTAGCGATTGACATGGGGCCGCCCGGCGTTGCCGTGGACGTGGAAGGCAACGGCAAGCCTGCGATGGGCGACCGCGATTTTGGACGGGCACGTTGATGCTGAAGGTTACGACGCGCCGGATCCGCGCGACTCACCAGGGGTTTGCGGAAATGGCCTCGACGACGATGCCGGG
>Ga0209324_10003684_pt1 | contig 10542 bp, 9 predicted proteins | sample Rifsed19ft3_FD_184015 | JGI IMG/M metagenome (GOLD analysis project Ga0209324, IMG submission 184015) | Soil microbial communities from Rifle, Colorado, USA - sediment 19ft 3 (version 2) | ecosystem: Environmental > Terrestrial > Deep subsurface > Rock core/Sediment | place: Rifle, Colorado...
ATGGACAGTATTGCTCAGGCTCCCCCGAAGGGAACACTCCAGGATGCGTTGAAAGAAGCGGACGTGTTCATTGGTGTGTCGGTCGGCAATATACTGACTCAAAGCGATCTGGATCTGATGCGAGAGGATAACATCGTCTTTGCCATGGCCAATCCAGATCCGGAAATCGCACCCGATCTCGCCGTATCGCACTGCCGGGTCTTCGCAACGGGTCGGTCGGACCTTCCTAACCAAATCAACAATCTACTGGCGTTCCCCGGAATCTTCCGGGGTGCGCTTGACGTTCGGGCCCGTAGCATCAACAAGGAGATGCTGTTAGGTGCCGCGGAAGCCATTGCCAGCATCATCCCCGAAGACACGCTGAGCGAGGACTACGTTGTGCCCAGTGTGTTTGATCTACAGGTCGTACAGAGAGTCTCGCGAGCGGTGGCGAAGGCGGCGCGAGAAACGGGAGTGGCTCGTCGCGTGCCCCGGGTTGACGGAGTCATGAAGCACCAGACGGAATAGGGAGATGGTACCAAAAACACTTTTTCAACCTTTTGTCCGATCCAATCGGACGAGGCAGAGGCACGGAAAGCTCTTCACTTGCATTGAAAACCTCAAGCATTACTTGAGGGTTTGTTTCACGTTGAACCCGTAACGAAAGCATCGATTTCGCTTTAGAAAACATCCTGATTTCGAAATGAGAATTGGTTCTCTCCTCGGCCTCCCCGCGGCGACAGGGACGATAGTACCGTCCGGGGGCGCTCATGTTAGGACTTCGTGGGGGGGGCGTGTGCGAAGGCACACTCGCCTAAGACTGGGGTGTCCGATGAAAGGAAAAACCCGTATCAGCTCCCGGGCGTGCGCTAACTTTACCGCACTCCTACTCGCCTTGCTGCTCCCGACGATCGTTTCCAGTCAGGAGAATCGCGTCCTCGATCCCGAAATCAACGAGAGATTCAAGGATCCCGACGTCGAAGCGAATGTGGAAAGTCTCGAGAGGGAGGACCGGCCGGTCTACAAATACCGTCACGCCATCGTGGCGGCCATGGGGTTGGAAGCCGGAGAGGACGTCGCCGACGTCGGGGCAGGAAGCGGCTTCCTTTCACGTCTGATGGCCCGGGAGGTTGCGCCGGAGGGCCAAGTCTACGCCGTCGACATCGCCCAGGAGACGATCGACCACATCGAAAAATCCGCCACGGAAGAGGGCATCACGAACGTCAAGGGTATCCTGGGCGGGGAAAGGACGACCCATCTGCCCCCCAATTCTGTCGACGTCGTCCTCATCTGCGATACCTACCACCATTTCGAATACCCTGGCGACATGATGGTCGCAATCGCCGAGGCGCTCCGCCCGGGCGGGCGTCTGGTCTTGATCGATTACGAGCGCATCCGTGGGGTAACGCCGGAGTCCAGATATGAGCACTTGCGCGGCGGAAAGGGAACTTTCACCGACGAGATCAAGGATGCCGGATTCGATCTCGAGAAGGAGCTTCCCTTGGTGCCGGAAAGCTACTACCTGGTGTTCCGGAAGGACGATCGCTGACCTGGGTCGCTTCGCCCTCCGGGTCGACCGGAACGATGGGTCCGAGGTCCAGCTCGCGGATCCCTGGCTCCACCAGCGCGGCGTCGCCCACGACCAGTAGCAATAGGTTCTGGGGTCGGATGTACATGCGAGCCGCCTCTCGCACGTTATCGAGCGTCACGCGCTCGACTCCGGTGACGTACCGGGCGAGCTCCTCGGGGGACAGGCCGTAGCAATCGAGCTCGGCGACTTCGCCCGCCACCTGGGCCAGCGTCTCGAACCTTTGGGCGTCTCCCCGGATGAGAGTCGCCTTGGCGTCCGCCAACTCCTCTTCGGTGACCGGGCGGCTCCAGGAAGCCAGGGCCTCGAACTCGCCGACCAGCTCCCGGAGCGCTTCCTTGGTCACCCGGGACTCGACCGGCGCCACCCCAAGCAACAGGCTCTGCACGATCCCGTAACGGAGCACGCTGAACGCGCCGTAGCTGTAACCCTTCTCCTCGCGCAGGTTTAGGTTGAGACGGCTCGAGAAGCCTCCACCCAGAATCGCGTTCAAGACCTCGAGCACGTGGTATTGAGGGGTGTTCCGTTCCGGAACGAGCAGAGCGGCCCGAAGCTCTGACTGGGTCGATCCGGGCCGATCGACGAGGTAGATCTTGCGGCTGGGTTCTCCGACCGGCTGGACCTGGCTGGTCGAGGGCGAAGCCGATTCTCCCCAGTCGGAGAAAGCCCTTTCCGCGGCTTTCCTTGCTTCCTCGAGAGAGACGTCTCCTACCATGATCAGGCTGGCGTTCCTTGGAGTGTAGTGGTTGTGGTAGACGGGTAGCAGTTCCCCCCGTTGGATGGCGCGGATAGAAGCTTCCTCGCCGGCGACCGGCCAACCGTAAGGGTGACGAGCCCCAAACAATATTTTTCGAACGACGCGCCCGGCGGTGGCGCTGGGGTTGGCTCGGTCCTGAAGAATGGCGTCCAGCCTTCGCTTGCGGACGCGCTCCAGCTCTTCCCCGGGGAAGTTCGGATGCACCACCACATCGGCCATCACCTTCAGGGACGGAGCCAGGTGGCGGCGCAGCGTATCGAGGGAGACCAGACTCCACTCGCGGCTCGCCCCGGTGGCGAGGTGACTTCCCATTCGCTCCAGCTCGGCCTCGATCTCGAGCGCGCTCCGCGAGCTGGTTCCTTCATCTAACATTTCGGCGGTGAGAAAGGCGACCCCGGATCGATCGGGGGCATCGGCGACCGCGCCTGCTTTGACCACCAGCTCCACTGCGACCTTCGGAATCTCCCGGCGCTCCACGACACGGAGGGTCAGGCCGTTGGCAAGCTGCAGGGTTGCGATCTCGGGTGGATGGAAGGACCGGCTGGGCCGCAACGCGGGTTTGGTGGATCGGTCGGGCTCTTCGGTCGTCGACTTCACCGGCTGCTCTTGTACGAAGGACACCTCCAGCCGAGGTTTCAGCAGGTAGCGCTCGGCGGCGACGCGAAGGTCTTCACGAGTGAGGTCTTGGTATCTCTGGTAGTCCTCCCGTATGAAATCCGGCGACCCCAAGTAGGTGTTGTACATCGCCAGCCGATCGGCCTTTCCCCCAAAGCCCCCGATCCGCTCGAGCCCGGAGAGAAAGTCGAACTCTTGCTTGGCCTTGACTCGCTCCAACTCGGGCTCGTTGGGCCCCTCGCTGGCAAAACGCGCGATCTCTTCATCGATCAACGACTTCAGTTTTTCCAGTGGAACGTCGGGCCGGGCGGTGGCGACCACTCCCAGCATGCCGGCGATCTCCAGGGAGTAGTTGAAGGCTGCCACCTCGGAAGCCACTTGCTCGTCGTAGACCAGCCGCTTGTAGAGTCGCGAGTTCTTGCCCTCCGAGAGCACGGTGGTGACGAGATCGAGCGCCGCATCATCCGGCTCGAAGAAGGACACCGACGGCCAGGCCAAGTAGAGCCTGTCTTGAGGTACGCGGTCCTCGACGACCAACCGGCGGTCGGTGTCCATTTGCACCACCCACCGACCCGGCCTGGTCAGCAGGGGCCCGGGGGCGAGAGAACCGAAATAGGCCTCCACCAGTCGGCGCGCTTCCACCAGGTCGAGGTCACCGGCTATCACCAGGGTGCAGTTATTGGGCGTGTAATAGGTCTTGAAGAACTCCTTGACGTCCTCGACCGAAGCACGAGACAGGTCCTCCATGCTTCCGATCACGTGCCAGGAATAGGGGTGTCCCTTGGGGAAGGTGTTCTCGAAGAGCACCTCCATGGCGCGGCCGTAGGGCACATTGTCCATGCTCTGCCGTCTCTCGTTCTTGACCACGTCACGTTGGTTATCCAGGTTCTCTTGAGTCAGTGCTTCGAGGAGAAAACCCATCCGGTCCGACTCCGCCCAGAGTACTAGCTCCAAAGAGCCGGAGGGTACGGTCTCGAAGTAGTTGGTGCGATCGAAATCGGTGGTTCCGTTGACTCCTCCGTGGGAGATGTTGGCGCCCGCCCGCTCCATGAGCGAGACGTACTCGCCCTTCAAGTTCTTCGAGCCCTCGAACATCATGTGCTCGAAGAGGTGGGCAAATCCCGTCTTACCCGGCTTTTCATTCTTGGAGCCGACGTGATACCAGAGGTTCACATGAGTCACCGGGAGCTTGCGATCTTGATGAAAGATCACGTCGAGCCCGTTGGGTAGGGTGAATTTCTCGAAGGCGAGCTCCGGTACTCCAGCGTCTTTCATTCGTGAGACATCTCCGTTGTGACCGGGAGCAGGCCGAATCGTTGAAGCCCGTCCCGCGTCTCTTCCACCAGCCCCTTCCGCAGGCCATACCGCCTCTCGAAGAAGCGCAGGTAGAAGCGATGCTTGACCTTTCCCCAGTTGTAGAGGGCCAGTGCCCCGGCGAGCGAGCCGGTGAGGAAGACCGGAAGACAGAGCCACCAGCCCAACCCGTTGCGTAACTTCTTCGGTCTACTCCACTCGCGATGCACCTCGTGGCGGAAGGCGATGTCTCGGAAATAGCCGCAATAGACTCCCATGGCGTCGAGCCAGATCGACGTGAACCGGCCGTTCACTCCTCCCACCTGCGTCCGTCCTTGCCGGAGAGCTCGAAGGAAATCCTCCCGAGTCGATCCCGAACAGACCGTATAGCAGCTACCCAGACGGGACAGGGTATGGGCGTCGCTTCCTCCCACCAGGGCCTTTCCCGCCAGGCGGCTCACCACCACCGAAGCGAGCAGGTTCTGCCGATGTCCCTGGGAGCCATTGATTCCCTCGAACAGATCGAACGACGCGGTCATCTTGTCCATGAAGCGTTCCGCCTCGCGGAAGCTGGGGAAACCATGAAAAAGATGGTTCAAAACATAGGGCAGCCGGCAAGCCCGGAGATAGGCAATGAGATCATCGAAATCACCCTTGATCGCATGGATCTCCCGGTGCTGTGCCTCGTTCAAATCAAAGACGCCGATGTGGATGGTGTTACCGAACTGGGGAAGCCGGACCGAGACCTCTTCCCCGGTGACGAAGTCGGTCGCGTCCGGATGGGCATCCAGGAAGGCCAGGCATCCGTCCAGCGAATCATGGTCGGTTATCGTCACCAGATCCATGCCGCGCCGTTTCGCGGTGCGATAGACGCGCTCCGGCGTGTTGTAGGAGTCCATAGGCTCGAAGGCCTTCATATGATTGGTCTTGCCGCTGAAGTAGGTGTGGCAGTGAAGATCGATTCTCAAGGTTCCGGTCGTCGACTGCATGAATCATCCTCGGGCCGCCGGGGGATTGACCCCGCCAGCGAGAGCGGCCCAGCCTCGATTGGCGGCAAGAGGGTTATTGTAGATAGCCCCGAGGCACCTTTTCAAGCATGGCGATATAATTTCGTCGATGTCCCTTCTCGACGTCGTCATCATAGGAGCCGGACCGGCGGGGCTGGCCGCATCCATCGAGTGCAGCGAAAAAGACCTCTCCCACCGGGTCATCGAGAAGGGCTCCATCGTGGAATCCCTCCGTAGGTTTCCCACCAACATGGTTTACTTCACCACCCCCGATCTGCTGGAGATCGGGGATCTCCCCCTGGTGACCTCCCACGAGAAGCCTTCGCGCCTGGAGGCGCTCAAATACTATCGGCGGGTCGCCGATCGCTACCGCCTGCCCTTGAATCTCTACGAAAAAGTAGAAGAAGTCGGCCGACAGAACGGTCTCTTTCGTGTGCGCACCACGCTCCAGGCGAGGAAGACGGGAGAAAACCGAACCTACCTGGCTCGCAAAGTCATCGTGGCCACCGGATACTACGACAATCCCAACCAGCTGGGTGTCCCCGGCGAGGATTTGCCCAAGGTATCCCATTACTATCGGGAGGCGCATCCCTACTATCAGATGGAGGTTGCCGTCATCGGCGGGGCGAACTCGGCCGCCGAGTCCGCGCTCGATCTCTTCCGCTCCGGTGTCAGGGTGACGCTCATCCATCGTCGCCCCGAGCTCTCCAGTCACATCAAGTACTGGGTTCGTCCGGATATCGAGAATCGCATCCAGCGCGGAGAGATCCGCGCCCTGTTCGAAACCGAACTGACGGAGATCCTGCCCCACCAGCTGCGGCTGAAGGGTAAGAACGGGCAGCGGTCCGAGATTCCCAACGACTTCGTTCTCGCCCTCATTGGTTATCACCCCGACTATGGGTTTTTGGAATCGATGGGAATTCAGATCGAGCCGGAGAAGGGTCGGCCGGTTCACGACCCGGAGACACTCGAGACCAACGTTCCCGGTCTCTACGTGGCGGGAGGGATGGTTTCCGGTCGCGAGACCAACAAGATCTTCATCGAGAACGGCCGCTTTCACGGCAGCCAGATCGTCCCTCATCTAGCCGCCCATCTCTGAGGGAGAGGATGATTCCTAAGGAGCTCTCCGACTCGCTGGCCGAGCTGGGCCGTGATTTCTATGCGCGGGGCTGGGCTCTGGGCACGAGCGGAAACTTCAGCGCGGAGACGTATGGGGACCGAGGCGGCCTGACCATCGAGGGGTTCGAGATGCTGAAGAGCCTGGCGGGAGTCCGAACGCATCGTCACAGGGAATGGCTTCCCATCTTGGAGAACTCGCAGGACTATGGCGCCTTGGCGCAGAACATCGAGCGCGTCCTGGGAGATCATCCCTCGTCCCACGCCTTCTTGCTGCGCCGCCATGGGCTCTACGCCTGGGGCCGAGATCTGATGGAAGCCAAGCGGCACGTCGAGATCATGGAGTTCCTGATGGAAGTCTTAGGGAGGACAGACGATGGCCAGCGTTAACATTCCCGACGAGAACAGAGCCTTGGTCGATCGCACCGAGATCCGACGCTACCTGGCGGCGATTGGCATCGACTACCAACGCTGGAAGCCGTCTCAGCCCGTGGCGGAGAACGCCAGTGAAGAAGAGATTCTAGATGCCTACTCGCTGGAGATCGAAAAGCTCGAGGCAAGCGGCGGCTATGTCACTGCCGACGTCATCGACGTCAATCCGTCAACGCCGGGACTCGATGTCATGCTGGCCAAGTTCAAGCGGGAGCACTGGCACGACGAGGACGAAGTTCGTTTCGTCATCCGCGGCCGGGGGCTCTTCCACATTCGACCCAAGAGCGGTCCCGTCGTCGCCATCGAGGTCGAGGCAGGAGACTTGCTTCGCGTGCCACGAGGAACCTGGCACTGGTTCGATCTCTGCACCGAACGCCAAATTCGATGCATCCGATTGTTCCAGGATCCCTCGGGCTGGACACCGAACTACACGGAAAGCGGTGTGGACCGAGATTTCGAGCCTGTCTGCCTGGGACGTTCCTTCAAGCCGGCCGGATCTCCTTAGCACGGCATGAGCGGATCCCTTCCCTACTCGGGTGTCCGCGCCATTCTCCTGGATATCGAGGGCACCACCACTCCGGTGGAGTTCGTTCACAAGGTCCTCTTTCCCTACGCGCGGGCCAAGGTCGAGAGCTTTCTCGAAAACCACCGAGAAGCCGCCGCTTCCGATCTTGAGCTGCTGCGCGCCGAGCACGAGCGAGATGTGGCGCGGGGTGAACAGCCACCGGCATGGCACCCGGTCTCTTATGTCCATTGGCTCATGGATCGAGATCGAAAATCGACTGGCCTCAAGTCGCTGCAAGGAAAGATCTGGGAGGAAGGCTATCGATGCGGCGAGCTTCGCGGTGAAGTTTATGCCGACGTGCCGCCGGCCCTCGCGCGATGGCGTGAACAGGGGAAGAGAATCTGCATATACTCCTCGGGGAGCGTTCTGGCTCAGAAGCTCCTGTTCTCACACTCGACCGCCGGCAACCTGACGCCGTTCATCGACGCGCACTTCGACACCACCACCGGGCCGAAGGAAGAAATAGAGAGTTACCGCAGGATCGCGACAGCTCTATCGCTCCCGACATCGGCCATCGTCTTTCTGTCGGATGTGGTGGCCGAGCTGGACGCCGCACGGGCAGCCGGCATGAAGACAGGCCTCTGCGTACGGGAAGGAGTTTCGGAATTCTCGGAACACCCTGCCTTCACCGGCTTCGACCAGGTGGAAATCACTCCATGAGTCGCAGGGGAAACTCTTCTCGCAGTGGGGTGGCTGACCGGCGGATTTGGCTTTAGTCAACTACTCTTTATCAACGGTCGGCAACAGGAAAGGCTTCGTTACCAAGGCTAGGCTTGTAACATTCTGACTTTAAAGGCACAACAAACTCCTCTCCCACCATAAGAAAGAATACTTTACTTTCTATTTGATTTAATAAAGAATTGTTTACTTAGGATTCCCAGATGCCCAGAACCACTGGAACGTATGAGCGAACCGCCGCCGCTGGCGAGAAGGTGGAAGCTTTCATTCCCTATCCTCTGCCTCCGACCAGTCCGACGTTGGTGCTCGACGAACAGTCGACCGAGCTGCTCAAGCGGGCCGAGCACAAACTCGCCCTACTCGAGCTTGCGGGAGAAATGGTACCTTCCTTCAATTGGTTCCTTTACACCTTTGTGCGCAAGGAGGCGGTGGTCTCGTCCCAGATCGAGGGCACGCAGGCAACCCTCATCGATCTCCTGACTTTCGAGGCCGAGGGCAACGCCGAATCCGCCCGGCCTGCGGACGTTCGCGAGGTCATCAATTACCTCGACGCTTTGGAGTATGCGCGTGCCGAGACAAAGCGCGCCAACGGCGTCCCCTTATCGATGCGACTACTCAACGAGAGCCACCGCTTGCTCCTGCGTGGTGCACCGGGTAAGGATAGGCAGCCCGGCCAGGTTCGACGCACCCAGAATTGGGTCGGTGGCACGCGTCCTAGCGACGCTGCATTCGTACCCCCTCCTCCTCATGTCCTAGGCGACTTGCTGAGCTCCTTTGAACGTTACATTCACGCCGATGATGCTTTGCCAGCTCTGGTCCGTACCGGCCTGCTTCATGTCCAGTTCGAGACCATCCATCCTTACCTGGATGGCAATGGCCGTATCGGACGCCTGCTGGTGGCACTGCTCCTCGAGCACTGGAAGCTCCTGTCACGGCCACTCCTCTACCTGAGCCTCTTCTTCAAGCGCAACCGTCCTGAGTATTACGCGCTGTTGAATCGCGTTCGCACCGACGGAGACTGGGAAGCGTGGATTCGTTTCTTCCTCCAGGGAGTAGACGTTATTGCGGACGAAGCTACGAGGAGCGCCCGGGATCTTTTCACCCTAGTGACCTCCGACCGAGCGCGTCTGCTTGCCGCACCGTCTGGCACTCTCACCGCAGCCCGTTTGTTCGAGCAGTTGCCTGAGAACCCCGTGGTGACCGTCGCCCGGGTAACGAAGCTTCTGAGCACGAGCAAGCCCACGGCGACAAAGGCGGTGACGGCGTTGGTCGACGGCGGCATTCTTGTCGAGGCCACCGGCCGAAAGCGCGACCGGACATTCCACTATCGCGCCTACCTCGAGCAACTGCGCGTCGGGACGGACCTTGAAGATCAATAAAGTATTGGTAGCTGGTATGGGAGAGTCCATTGGCGGGACCGATGCTGTGCGACATGTTCACTCCTATGCGCCTGGGATCTCATTCCAAGACGAAGGCCCGCCGCAAACTTGACAGGGGCGGTGCGGGCGGCTAGAAAGGGCCGAGCGCTCTCACCCCATGATGGAGATCTCTTGAGCAAAGCAGCTTCCTCTACACCGGAGCCCCAGGCGGGTCTAGGCCTGAGCCAGCGAAAGACCCAAATCCTGGAGAAGGCCGCTCACCTGTTCTGTGTGAAGGGCTATGACTCCACCTCGATGAGCGACATCGCCGACGCGGTCGGCATCTCCAAGGCCGGACTCTACTACTTCGTCGATGGAAAGGAGCACCTGCTCTACCTCATTACCGACCATGGCCTGGATCTGCTCGAGGAAACGGTAGTGAAGCCCCTGGAAGGCATCCAAGACCCCAAGGAGCTCCTTCGCCAGTTGATAGCGAATCACGTGCACATGGTCATGCACCGCCCGCGCGAAGTGACCATCATCCTGCACGAGCGTACCGGCCTGACCGGGGAGTACCGAGAGAAGATCCTCAAACGGAAAAAGGCCTACATCAATCTCGTTCGCAATACCCTCATCCAACTGCAGAGAGACGGAATAGCGCGACCCGTCGATCCTACTGCAGCCACCTTTTTCCTTCTCGGCTCCATGAATTGGGTCTACCAGTGGTACAAAAAGGACGGTCCGCTCAGCGAACAGGACCTGGTTCGCAACTTCACCGATCTCTTCGCCAGAGGCTTCTTGACCGAAAGCCTGTAGTGCCGACCGCCCTGAGCGGCCTAGTTCGAGCGACTTCGCCGCTTCGATTGACTCTGCGCCGTCAGCTCGATGAGCTCGAGCAGCTGATCTTGAAGGTCGGTATTCCCAATCCTTCTCCAACTGGCCAGCAGGTTCTCCTCCTCCTCGTTCTCGGCGAGGGGCTTGCGGATCCGGCTATCGGGGATCAAGTCGGAGACGGTCACCGAAAGAACTTTGCTGATTTTCCGCAGCCAGTCGAGAGAGATTCTGCGCCGACCCTGCTCGAAATTGGACAGGGCAGAGGCAGACAGTCCGGCCTTCCTGGCCAACTCCTCCTGGAGCAAACTCTTCTTCAGACG
>Ga0209324_10003685_pt1 | contig 10540 bp, 8 predicted proteins | sample Rifsed19ft3_FD_184015 | JGI IMG/M metagenome (GOLD analysis project Ga0209324, IMG submission 184015) | Soil microbial communities from Rifle, Colorado, USA - sediment 19ft 3 (version 2) | ecosystem: Environmental > Terrestrial > Deep subsurface > Rock core/Sediment | place: Rifle, Colorado...
ACCCTGCGTGAAAAGCGCGTCGTCAGCCGAACGGAAAGAGGATAGCCCCCTCCAGCCGCTATAATTTCCATCGCTCCCCGGGGCCTGTAGCTCAGCCGGTTAGAGCAGAGGACTCATAATCCTTTGGTCCCTGGTTCGAATCCAGGCGGGCCCACCAGTTTTCTCAAGGGGTTGCAGAACGCGTTTCGATTGCTCTGCGCTTCCTGCTGCCAGTCGGGGTCTAGCCGAAAAGCACCAGCAGCCAGACGACGCCGGCGTTGACGAGCGACAGCATCACCGCGGCGCTGCCCATGTCCTTGGCGCGCCCGGCGAGAAGATGGCGCTCCAGAGAGATCCTGTCCACCGCCGCCTCCAGCGCCGAGTTGAGCAGCTCGACGATGAGGATCAGCAGGAGGCTCCCGAGCAGCAGCGCGCGCTCGGCGCCCGTTTCGCCGAGCCAAAGCCCGAGCGGCGCGAGCACGGCGCACAGGACGAGCTCCTGGCGGAAAGCGTCGTCGTGCCGCGCGGCCGCGGCGAGCCCGGCGAGCGAGTAGCGCGTCGCGTCGATCACGCGCCGCAGCCCCGTTTTCCCCGTGCGCGGGTTATCCATCGCGCGCCGTAGCGAGGCCGGGAGCCGAGGGGATCAGCTCGGCGTCGCGAGCGTGAACAGCAGTTCTTCCTGCGCGCTGCGCCGCCGCCCGCGCCGCGGCTTCAGCCGCTCGTAGGCGCCCTCGACGTTCATCACCCAGGTCTGGCAGTTGTCGTCGATGTAGGGCTGCAGGCCCTCGCGGATGACGCGGCGCTTGAGCGCCGGGTCGAGCACCGGGAAGCACAGCTCGATGCGCCGGAAGAAATTGCGGTCCATCCAGTCGGCGCTCGCCAGGTACACGTCGTCGGCGCCGCCGTTCAGAAAGTAGAAGATGCGCGAGTGCTCGAGAAAGCGCCCGATCACCGAGCGCACGCGGATGTTTTCCGACAAACCCGCGATGCCCGGCTTGAGCGCGCACACCCCGCGCACCACGAGGTCGATCTTCACCCCCGCGCCGGAAGCGAGGTACAGCTCCTCGATGATCTGCGGCTCGAGCAGCGAGTTCATCTTGCCGATGATGCGCGCGGGCTTGCCCCCGGAGGCGAGCTTCGCCTCGTTGCGGATCGCGGCGACGATCTTCTTGTGCAGGGTGAAGGGCGACTGCCAGACGTGCTTCATCTTGCCCACGCGCCCCAGGCCGGTGAGCTGCTTGAACACCTCGTTCACGTCGGCGCACAGCTCCTCGTTCGAGGTGAGCAACCCGAAGTCGGTGTACAGGCGCGCGGTCCTCGGGTGGTAGTTGCCGGTGGCGAGGTGCACGTAGCGCCTGAGCACCTTGCCGCGCTCGCCGTCCTCGCGCCGCACCACGAGCGCCATCTTGGCGTGGGTCTTGTGGCCGACCACGCCGTAGATGACGTGCGCGCCGACCTCCTCCAGGCGCGCGGCCCAATTGAGATTTGCTTCCTCGTCGAACCTCGCCATGAGCTCCACCACCACGGTCACTTCCTTGCCCTTGCGTGCGGCGTCGACCAGGATCTCCATCAGCTCGGAGTCGGTGCCGGTGCGGTACACCGTCTGCTTGATCGCGATCACCTGCGGGTCGTTGGCGGTGGTGCGGATGAAGTCGATCACCGGCAGGAACGACTGGAACGGGTGGTGCAGCAGGAGGTCCTGCTTCTTCAGCACCTCGAAAAGCTCGCCCTTGTCGAGCGCGGGCGGCAGCCCCGGCTGGAACGGCGGGTACTTCAGATCGGGCCGGTCCACCTGATCGGGCACCTCGCGCAGCCGGTACAGGTTCACCGGCCCCTCCACGCGATACAAGTCCGCCTCCTGCAGGCCGAACTGCTGCAGCAGGAACTCGACCATCCCGGCCGAGCAGTTGTCCGCGACCTCCAGGCGCACGGCGTCGCCGAAGTGACGGTGGAACAGCTCGCCCTGCAGCGCGGTGTGCAGGTTCTTGATCTCCTCCTCGTCGACGAACAGGTCGGAGTTGCGCGTGACGCGGAACTGGTAGCAGCCCTGCACCTTCATTCCCGCGAACAGCTCGTCCATGTGCGCGTGCAGGATCGAGGACAGGAACACGAACGCGTACTCGGCGCCGGCGATCTCCTTCGGCAGGCGGATCACCCGCGGCAGGGCGCGCGGCGCCTGCACGATCGCGGCGCGCGAGCTGCGGCCGAAGGCGTCGCGGCCCTCCAGCTCGACGGCGAAATTCAGGCTCTTGTTGAACACGCGCGGAAACGGGTGCGCCGGGTCGAGGCCGATCGGGGTCAGCACCGGCAGCAGCTCCCTGAAAAAATAATCGCGGATCCACTGCCGCTGCGCCGCGCTCCACTGCTCGCGCCGCGGAAACACGATGCCCTCGCGAGCCAGCGCCGGCAGCACCACCTCGTTGAGCAGCTTGTACTGCCCGGTGACGAGCGCGCGCGCCTCCCGGTTCACGTCGGCGAACACTTCCGACGGCCCGCGCCCGTCCGGACCAGGCTCGGGCAGGCCCAGCTTGATCTGCTCCTTGAGGCCCGCCACCCGGATCTCGAAGAACTCGTCCAGGTTCGAGGACACGATGGTGACGAAGCGCAGCCGCTCGAGCAGCGGCACCGCGTCGTCGGCGGCCTGCGCGAGCACGCGGCGGTTGAACTCGAGGATGCCGAGCTCGCGGTTGAGGTACTGCGTGGGGGGCGGGATTCTTCGGTTCATCTGCCGCCACACGGACAAGAGCGGAAAGGGGATTTTACCGCCGCGGGCCGCCGGGAAACCCCGACCCGCCGCTGCAATGTTCCTGTAACAAGACGCACTCAGGCTTACGGCCGGCCGTGGTTGGTGCTAACTTTGCCGCGGATGGCGCGCCAGGACACGCTCGCGGCGGTCGACCTCGGCTCGAACAGCTTCCATCTGCTGATCGGGCGCTCGGTGGACGGCCAGGTCTATCCGCTGGATACCCTGCGCGAGGTGGTGCGCCTGGGCGGCGGCCTCACCTCGGAGAAGCGCATCGACCGCGCCACTCAGGCGCGGGCGCTCGACACGCTCGCCAAGTTCGCCGAGCGGCTGCGCGGCTTTCCGCGCCAGGCGGTGCGCGCGGTCGGCACCAACACGCTGCGCGTGGCGAAGAACGCTCCTCAGTTCCTGCGCGAGGCGCGCCAGGCGCTCGGGTTCCCGATCGAGGTGATCTCGGGCCGCGAGGAGGCGCGCCTCATCTACGTCGGCGTCGCGCACTCGATGCCCGCCGCCGCCCACCGGCGGCTGGTGGTGGACGTAGGCGGCGGATCGACCGAGCTCATCATCGGCGAGGGCCTCGAGCCGCAGCTCACCGAGTCGCTGTACATGGGATGCGTGAGCTACAGCCTGAAATATTTTCCCGACGGGAAAATCGAGAAGTCGCGCATGAAAGCGGCCGAGCTCGCGGCGCGCCAGGAGCTCTCCGGGATCGTGCGCGCCTACCGCGCGGCGGGCTGGGAAGAGGCCGTCGCCTCTTCGGGCACAGCGCGCTCGATCGAGAACATCCTGCGCGAGAACGGCTTCGCCGAGGAGGGCCTCACGCGCGACGGCGTCGAGCGCCTGCGCAGCCTGCTGATCAAGCACGAGAAGGCCGACCCCGACCGCATCGCGGGACTGCGGCCCAACCGCGCGCCTGTGCTGCCCGGGGGCGTCGCCATCCTGGGCGCTCTGCTCGAGGAGCTCGGCATCGAGTCCGCGAGAGTCTCCGACGGGGCGCTGCGCCACGGCGTGCTCTACGACCTGCTCGGCCGCGTGCAGCACCGCGACATGCGCGAGGCGACCGTGGCGCAATTCGTGCGCCGCTACCACGTGGACGCCGCGCAGGCCGAGCGCGTGCGCTCGTTCGCGCTGTCTCTGTACGACGCGCTGGTCGCCGAGCGGCGCGATGCGCCGGCGCGCGAGGACGACGCCGACCGGCTGCAGCTCGACTGGGCGGCGCGGCTCGCGGAAATCGGCCTTTCGATCGCGCACGCCCAGTACCACAAGCACTCCGCGTACGTGCTGTCGAACGCGGACATGCCCGGGTTCTCGAGGATGGAGCAGCAGCGCCTGGCCCGCATCGTGCTGGCTCATCGCGGCAAGCTCTCCAAGATCCAGGACGCCGGGCTCGAGGCGGGCGACTGGACGCTGGTGTTCGCGCTGCGCCTCGCCTCGCTCATGCTGCGCAGCCGCACCGACGTCATGCCGCCGATCGTGCGCGTGGCGGGCGATGCGGGCGGTTTCTCGCTCGAGCTGCCGCAGAGCTGGCTCGAGGAAAACCCGCTCACCGCCGACGCGCTCGAGTCCGAGTCCTCCTACTGGAAGACTGTGGGATTGAAGCTGGCCGTGCGGGGGCTCTCGGACAAGAAGATATCGGTGCTCAACCGCGGTTAGAGAAAATCCGGGGCCATCACGGCGCGCACCACCACCTGCGCCTGCTCGTTGCGCACGCGGTTGCTGACCCACCACAGCCCGCCCTTCTTGATGGTCCACTCGGCCTGCGAGCCCGACAGGAGGTAGGCGGCGGCGCCGCCGAGGTCGGGCTGGTGGCCGACGACGACCACGGCGCCCTTGCGATCGGGCCAGTCCGCCGCCTTGAGGATGTCGGCCACGGCGGCCCCCGGAGCGAGCTTCTCCGCGATCTTGACCGCGACGCCGAGCGCCTCGGCAGTCTGCCGGGCGCGCACGGCGGGACTCGCGATCACCGCAAACTTCGCCGGCAGGCGCTGCAGCAGCCACTCGGCGATGCGGGCGGCCTGCTTATGGCCCTTCGCGGTGAGCTTGCGCTCGAGGTCCGGCCCACCTTCCTCCGCTTCGGCGTGCCGCCACAGGATGAGGTCCATGTTCCTGTGGCCAGTTTACGCGATCCGCACGTTCGCCCTGTGACGCTTGCATGACGGGGCAGGGGGGATTGGCTAGAATCACGGTCCTTCAGGCGCGTAGCTCAGCTGGTTAGAGCACTACCTTGACATGGTAGGGGTCGTTGGTTCGAGTCCAATCGCGCCTACCAGCTCCCGCGGGCGGCGATGAAGCTCGGTCTCTGGCGCCTGACGTTCGCAACCGCCGCGATGCTCGTCGCGGCGCTCGCCATTGCGCAATACCCGTCGCGCCCGATCCGCATCGTCGTGCCGATCCCGCCGGGCGGCGCGCCCGACGTCGCGGCGCGCGTGCTCGGGCAGAAGCTCTCCGAGGCCATGGGCCAGCCGGTGGTGATCGAGAACCGGGTCGGCTCGAACGGCGTGATCGCGGCCGACCTCGTCGCCAAGTCGGCGCCGGACGGGCACACGCTGGGGCTCCTCGCCGACGCGAACATCGCGATCAACCCGCACATCTACCGCAAGATGCCGCTCGACACGCTTCGCGATCTCGTTCCGGTGGCGAGCGTGGCAGCCAACCAGTTCGTGCTCGCGATCAACCCGTCGCTGCCAGCGCAGACGTTCCCGGATTTCATCGAGTACGCGCGCCGTGCCAGCCCGCCGCTGCACTACGCATCGGGCGGCAACGGCAGCCAGCACCACCTCACGATGGAGATGCTCAAGCTGCGCACCGGGATCGACATGGTGCACGTCCCGTACAAGGGCGGAGTTCCAGCCACCACGGCCACCGTCGCGGGCGAGGTGGCCGCGATGTGGGCGGGAAGCTCGAACGCCGGCCAGATTAGGGCCGGCAGGCTGCGAGCGCTGGCGGTCTCGGGCGCAAAGCGCTCGGCGCAGTATCCCGAGCTGCCGACGATCGCCGAGTTCTACCCGGGATTCGAGAACAGCATCTGGCTGGGGCTGTTCGCCCCGGCTGGGCTCCCAGGGGCGGTGCTCGCGCGGCTGCGCGAGGAGGCGAAGCGCGCGCTCGAATCCCCCGACTTGAAGGAGAAGTTCAATACCGCGGGAGGCCTCGAGCCCTACGTCACCACGCCCGAGGAGTTTAACGCGGTGATCCTGCGCGACCACGCGAAGTACGCCAGGGCCGTCAGGGACCTCGGGATCCGGGTCGACTAGACTCCTCTGGTGGCGAACCCCGGCGACATACTGCGGGACCGGTACCAGATCGTGCGCGAGCTCGGCCGCGGGGGCATGGCCGAGGTTTATCTCGCCACCGATCTCTACGAGCAGCGCGCCGTCGCGGTCAAGCTCGCCAGCCTCGAGCTTTTCGAAGACGCCGAGACCGGCGCTCGAACGAGGAAGCTCTGGCTGAACGAGACGCGCCTCGCGGGCAGGCTGCGCCACCCGCACATCGTCGAGACCTACGAAGCGGGCACCTCCGAGCAGCACGCCTATCTCGTCATGGAATACGTCGACGGCGAATCGATGCACCGCTACGCGGCCGCGGACGCCCTGCTTCCCGTCCCTACGGTCGCCGAAGCCGTGTTCAAGGTCGGCAACGCCCTGGATTATGCGAGCCGGCTCGGCATGCTGCACCGGGACATCAAGCCGGCGAACGTGCTGATGGGCGCGGCGGGCGACGTGAAGCTCACGGATTTCGGCGCCTGCTATCTCGCGGACGTCGAGGAGACCCAGGTGTACGACGTCGGCACCCTGCCTTTCATGCCGCCCGAGCATTTCGAGAACCGGCCCCCGACGGTGCAGACCGACATTTACGCCGTCGGCGTCATGGCCTACCAGCTGCTGACCGGCTGCTGGCCTTTCAGGGGAACCACGTTCCAGGCCCTGATCCACGAGAAGCTCCACGAGGACTTCGTTCCGATCGAGACGCGGCGCAAGGACCTGCCGAGCGCGCTGCGCTTCGTCGTGCATCGCGCGATGCACCGCGATTTCGAGGTCCGCTACTCGTCGTGGGGCCAGTTCTGCGAAGACCTTTCGCGCGCCGTGCCCGAGCAGGATCTGCCGCGCGAAATCGTCTTCGACAGCGCGCGTTTCAACGCCCTGCGCGGCATGCCGGTGTTCCAGGGGTTCACCGACGCTCAGGTCTGGGAAGCCGTGCACATGAGCCGGTGGGCGGAAAAGCGGGAGGGCGAGCGGTTGTTTTCGGAAGGCGACCCGGGCGACCGGATCTTCGTCGTCGTCAAGGGCAGCGTGGCGATCCTGCGCGAGGGACGCCGGCTGAACGTGCTCGAGGCGGGAGAATGCTTCGGCGAGATCGCCTACCTCGACGAAACGCATCCGTCGCGCTCGGCGAGCGCCGTCGCCGCCGCCGCGAGCGTGCTGCTCGAGATCGACACCGAATCCCTGCGCTCGGCCTCGGAGTCGCTTCAGGCCGCCTTCCTCAAGGCGTTCGTTCGCATCCTGGTCGAGCGGCTGAAGCACGCGGACGCGCGCTTCCTGGAGGCTAGATCCTGAAGCTTTGCAGCGTTTCCGGAGCGAACAGCTCCTCGGCCGCGAGGCGGCGGGGCGTCACGCCCTGCTCGTGGGCGTACTGCAGGAAGGCTTCCAGCGTGGGCCGGTTCGCGGCGACGCCGTAAGGCCAGAAGTCCTCGCCGATCGCCTCGCGCCAGCGCCGCGCGTGCTCGGCGATCCAGGGCACCGGCAGCTGCGGCACGCCGATCTCGGCGGCGCGCGCCAGGCTGGCGCGCTTCGCATCCTCGAACGCGCGGTAGAGGTCCATCGCGATCCAGCGGTCGCGCTCGTAGAGCTCGCGCCGCAGCACGACCACGTGCATGATCGGAAAGATGCGCGTTCTCCGGAAATACTCGAGCTCGACCGGCAGGTAGTCGGCAAACAGCCGCCGCGCCGGAATCGCGCGGGCCGAGATCACGGCGTCGAGATCGCCCTTGTCGAGCATGTCGGTGAGATTCTTCTCCGGGTGCGCTTCGATCCTTATTCCCTGCGGCAGCCGCAGCGCGACCTTCTCGACGCGCCCGGGCTGACGCACGCCCGCCTGGTGCCACTCGATGCGCCGCAGGTCGACCCCGTACTCGTGCGCGAGCAGGCCCCGCGCGTAGACGCCCGCGGTTTGCGCCCATTCCGGCACGCCCACCCGCCTGCCCTCGAGATCCTTCGGCTTTTCGATCCCTGGCCCGACGTAAATCGCGGAGTGGCGAAATACCCGGGATACGAACACCGGCAGCGCGACGATGTCGGGCCGCTCCGCGGCAAGCAGCGCCACCGCCTTCGCGAACGACATCTCGGACGCGTCCCATTCGCGAAAGCGGGCGAAGCGGAAGAAGATCTCCTCGACCGGCAGCTCGAGGCGCACGAGCTCGATGCCGTGCGGCTGCAGCTCGCGCACGTGGTCGTAGGGACCGATCGCCAGGCTGAGCCGCAGGCTGCTCACAGGCAGATAATATAGGGAGAGTCCCATGCGTCGCCGCGCGTCTTGAGCACGCTCGCCGCAAGGTCGCGGCCGAGGCTGGCCGCCGCCCTCGCCATGCTCGGCGTCTTTGCCGCGGCGAGCGCGCTGAGCTTCACGGGCCCCTGGGATCTGGCCGAGCGCCGCATCTTCGACGTTCTGACCCGCGCCGGCGCGCCGCAGCGCTCGGCGCTGCCGATCACGATCGTCGGCATCGACGAGGCGTCGTTCACGCAGATCGGCCGCCAATGGCCCTGGCCGCGCAGCCTGTTCGCCCGGCTGATCGACCGGCTCAAGGAGCGCGGCGCGGCGGTGATCGCGCTCGACATCGTGCTCAACGAAGCCTCGACTCCGCAGGAGGACGACGCGCTCGCCGCGGCGATCGCGCGCGCCGGGAACGTGGTGCTGGCGGCGGACCACGCCTACCACGAGACGGCGCTTTTCCGGCAGTGGCTGCGCGTCGACCCGCTGCCGAAGTTCAAGCAGGCGGGCGCGGCGTCGGGCCTCGCCACCGCCGAGCTGGATCCCGACGGCGTCGTGCGCCGCGTGCCGCAGCAACGCGACGCGCTGTGGCGCGCGGTGATCGACACCTTCATGCGCGAGCGGCCCGGGCTCATCCCGCAGCCCTACGTCGGCCCGGAAGATCTCATCCGCCACCTCGGCCCGGCGCACACCTTCCCTTACGTGTCTTTCTACCAAGTGGTGCTCGACGACCCGTCGCTGCCGCGCGAGCTGTTCCGCGACCAGATCGTGCTGGTCGGGCGTGACGTGCGAGCAAGCCCCGAAGCCGGCACCGTGCACGCCGACATGCTGGCGACGCCGTTCCTCGCCAGCACGCGGCTGCTCACGCCGGGCGTCGAGATCCAGGCGACGCTGGTGGAGAACGCCATTACCGGGCGCACGATCGAGCCGGCGACGCGCGGCGCCGGTCTGCTCTTCGCCGCCGCCTTTCTGCTGCTCGCGCTTCCGGCCGCGGTGCGCTGGCATCCGGCGTGGAGCGGCGCGTGGATGCTCGGGCTTGCCGGCGCCGCCGTCGCGGCCGCGTACTGGGCGCTGGAGGCGCGCAGCTACTGGATGCCGCTCGGGCTGCCGGCGGCCTCGCTCGCCTCCTTCTACGGCGTGCTGGCCGCCGCGTCCTACCTCGCCGAGCGCCGCCGCGCGAGCCGCGTGCGCTTCGCCTTCTCGCGCTACATCTCGCCGCACCTGGTGGACCAGATCGTGGCCCACCCCGAAGCGCTGCGCCTGGGCGGCGAGCGCCGCGTGCTGACGCTGCTGTTCTGCGACCTCGCCGGCTTCACCACGATCTCGGAGCGGCTGACCCCGGAAGCCGTGGCGCAGCTGGTGAACAGGTTCCTCACCGCCATGACGCGCACCGTGCACGCCCACGGCGGCACGGTGCAGAAGTACCTCGGCGACGGCCTGTACGCCTTCTGGGGCGCCCCGCTTCCCGACGAGCAGCACGCGCAGCACGCATGCCAGGCCGCGGTGGCGATGCAGGCGGCGCTCGCGGAGCTGCGTGCGGATTTCGCCGCCGCCGGGGTCGAGCTGCCCGGCATGCGCATCGGCGTGCACACCGGTGAGGCGATCGTCGGCAACATGGGCTCGCTCGAGCGCTTCGACTACACCGCGCTCGGCGACAGCGTGAACCTCGCCGCGCGCCTGGAAGGCGTGAACAAGCTCTACGGCACGCGCATCCTGCTCTCCGGGGCGACCGCCGAGGGCCTGGACGGCGCCCTCGCGTTGCGCCCCGTAGACTGGGTGCGGGTGAAGGGCAAGGAAAACGCGGTGTTCATCTGCACGCCGTGCGCCGACGAGCGGCTCTCGGAGCTGACCGAAACCGCGCTGGCGGCGTACCGCCGCCAAGACTGGCCGGGGGCACGCGAGGCGTGGCGGCAGGTGGCGGTTTACGCGCCCGGCGACGCCGTGGCCGGCGTGTTCCTCGAGCGGATCTTGCACTTCGAGGTCACACCTCCGAAGGACGGCTGGGACGGCGCCACGTCGCTCGAAAAGTTGTGAAAAATCCGCGCTCTGCCGGCGCAATAATTCCCCGCTGGCAAGGGGGTTTTCTGTAATAGTGTCGTAGCGGAGGGCGCTCTGCCGGCCCTCCAGGCGCCGGGGGGAGCCTACGCTTGGCACTGTCGAGCTTCTCGCGCATGGCGATCTGCTGCGCGGTGTATCTGGCCGCGCAGGCGGCGCATGCATCCCCGGCCGCCGGCAACATCGTCAGCCTGCAGGGACGCGGCGAGTTCCGCCCGGCGGCCGCCAGCGCATGGCAGGCGGCGCGCCTGCGCCAGGACCTCGCGCAGGGAGATTTCGTCC
>Ga0209324_10003686_pt1 | contig 10537 bp, 5 predicted proteins | sample Rifsed19ft3_FD_184015 | JGI IMG/M metagenome (GOLD analysis project Ga0209324, IMG submission 184015) | Soil microbial communities from Rifle, Colorado, USA - sediment 19ft 3 (version 2) | ecosystem: Environmental > Terrestrial > Deep subsurface > Rock core/Sediment | place: Rifle, Colorado...
GGTCAGGGCGTCGACCAAATTGCCAACGCCTTAAGCGAAGCTAAACTCATCCGTTCCCGTACCGTCTTTAAACTCACCGTCTTTCGCCGGAACATTGCCAAAAAAATTCAGGCCGGTTACTTTTTTCTCTCTCCCAGTCAAAGCACAGCCGAAATTGCGGAAAGTCTGACCAAAGCCAGCACCAAACAAGCCTGGGTTACTATCCCGGAAGGCTTACGTCGCGAAGAGGTCGCCAATTTGATTATCGATAGACTGATCGAAACCAAAACCAAACATCGCTTTGACCCGGACGAGTTTATTCGTCAGACAGCCAAACTCGAGGGTCGTCTCTTTCCGGACACCTATGCTCTGGGGGAAAACATCACCACCGGCGAAGTGATCGAGAAAATGACCAACCGCTTCAATAAAATCGTAACCGAAATCGGTATCAGCCCGGAAAAACTCAACCAGGTCGTCATCCTCGCCTCTTTGGTCGAAAGGGAAGCCGGGGAAGACGGTGAACGCCCCGTGGTCGCTGGAATTATGACCAAGCGCCTCGCCAACAAGTGGCCGCTTCAGGTCGACGCCGCCGTTCAATATGCCCTCTCGACTTCCCGCTGTCGCATCCGTATCTGTGACTGGTGGCCCAAGTCGCTAACACCGGCTGATTTAAAGATTGTTTCTCCTTACAACACCTACACCACCCCCGGCCTTCCTCCCGGCCCAATCGGTAACCCCGGCCGCGTTAGTTTGGAGGCCGCCGCCAAGCCCAAGGAGAGTCAGTATTGGTTTTACCTCCACGACTTGGAAGGAAAAATTCACTATGCCAGTTCCATCGAAGAACATAACCAAAATGTCTGTACTTATCTCAAAAAGGACTGTTAGTCAAAACTTGACTGTTGACAAGGCTAGTTTGTATCTGATATCATCAGCAACAGTCAATTAATCTGGCTGGCATCGCCGCAAGCCAGGTTTTTCTCGTCTATTGACGCCTCGTTTCATTGTCATTAACGGTTGCCTTAATCAAAGCCAAAAGGATGTCAAAGAGAGCGCTTCGCGAAAACTGGGGTAAAACCCACAAAAAATTACCTGAGATTGATCTCACCCAAATCCAGGTCGATTCGTACAAAGATTTTTTGATAAACGGCATCCGTCTATCTCTCCAGGAACTAAATCCAATTAAAGATTTTACCGGCAAGTTTTTCCAGCTCGAATTTTCCGACCATCATCTGGGCAAGCCGAAACTTTCTCCCAAAGAGGCGATGGAAAAGGGAGTTAACTTCGAAGCTCCCCTCAAAGTCACCGCCAAACTCACCAATCTCCAAACCAAGGCCATTCAAGAACAGGAAATATTTTTGGGCGATATTCCCCTGATGACCTCTGTCGGTACTTTCATCATCAACGGTGTCGAGCGCGTCGTCGTTAATCAACTCGTCCGTTCTCCGGGCGTTTTTTTTACCCGCGAACTCGACCCCAACTCCGGTCGTTTCCTCCACACCGCCGAAATTCGCCCTCTCTTCCGCGGGTCTTGGTTGGAATTCATCGTCAGTCGCAACGACCACATTTCAGTTAGGATCGACCGTCATCGGAAAATTTCCGCCACCACCCTTCTCCGCGCCCTCGGTTACGAAAACGATGACGAAATCAGAAATGTCTTCAAAGATGCCGATACCGACACCGACCACCAATATATTGAAACCACTCTTCTCAAAGACACCAGTAAAACCACCAATGAAGCCCTCCTCGAATTCTATGACAAAATCCGCCCCGGCGAACCAGCCGTCATCGAGAACGCCAAAAATCTTTTCCATCAGATGTTCTTTGATCGCCGTCGCTATGACCTCGGTTTGGTCGGCCGCTACAAACTGAACAAAAAATTGGGCCTTAATCTCCCCATCGACGAAAACCACGTCACTTTAGACAAGCAGGATATTGTTGCCGCCATCCGCTACATCATTGGCCTCCAGAATGGCGTTGGCAAAGTCGACGATATCGACCACCTGGCCAACCGCCGTGTCCGCCGCGTCGGCGAACTGGTCAACCAGACCGCCTTCCGTGTCGGCCTTCTCCGTTTAGAGCGCTCCATCAAGGAAAAAATGAGTATGGCCAAAGCCGAAGATCTGCCGACGGCCTCCGCCCTCATCAACCCTCGGCCCATCATCGCCTCCGTTTACGAGTTCTTTAGACGAAACCGTTTAAGTTCCATTCTCGAGCAAGTCAACCCGCTCTCCGAAATTGACAATCTTCGTCGTCTCTCGGTTATGGGTACCGGCGGTGTTACCCGCGAGCGCGCCAGCTTCTCCATGCGCGATATTAACGCTTCCCAATACTCCCGCATCTGTCCGGTTAGAAGCCCAGAAGGTCAAAACATTGGTTTAGTTACCTATCTGGCGCTTTATACCAGAATCAATGAATTTGGTTTCCTTGAATCTCCGTACTTCAAGGTTGTTAAGGAACAAAAAGGTGGCAAAACTTCCATGCGCATTACCGACGAAGTTGTTTACGTTACCGCCGATGACGAAGAAAGATATTACATTACCCACGCTGAAGTCGGCCGCGATGGCGATGTTATCACTGACAAATGGGTTGCCGCCCGCTATGACGGTCAGTTCATCGAGGTCGACGTTACCCAAATCCAGTTGATCGATGTCGTTCCCCGTCAAGTTGTCGGTACTTCTGCCTCTCTGATTCCTTTCATTCAACACGATGACGGCACCCGCGCCCTCATGGGCAGTCACATGCAGACTCAAGCCGTTCCCCTTTTGAAACCTGAAGCTCCCATTGTCGGTACCGGTATGGAGGCGACAGTGGCCGAGTCCATGGGCTGGGTTGTTCGCGCCAGACACGCCGGTGAAATAATTAGTTCCGACGCCAATCACGTCAGCATCAAACTCAACGCTGAGGACGCCAAAAATGCGGTCAAAGAAATCGCCGACACCGATTACGGTTTCGTCACCGTTAAGGGTACAGTTGAAACCTACCACGTTAGAAAATATCACCGCACTTCTCAAAGTACCAGCTATAGCCAATTCCCGATCGTTATGCCAGGGGAAGTGGTCAAAAAGGGCGACATCATCATCAATGGTCCCTCGGCCGACAACGGTGAACTGGCCATCGGTCAAAATCTGTTTATTGCCTATGGGTCTCTCGAGGGTTTGGGTTACGAAGACGCCATTGTCATCAGTTCCCGTCTTCTCGAGGAGGATCTCCTCAGTTCGATTCACATCAATGAATATGTGGCCGACCTTATGGACACCAAACTTGGTGCTGAAGAACTGACCGCCGACATCCCCAACGTGGGCGAGTCTGATCTCAAAAACCTTGGGTCAGACGGCGTTGTCGTCATCGGTAGCTCCATCGGCCCGAACGATATTCTGGTGGGCAAAATTGCCCCCAAAGGCGAGACTGAACTAACTGCCGAAGAAAGACTGCTCCGCGCCATCTTTGGCGAAAAAGCCCGTGAGGTCCGAGACACCTCGTTGCGCATGCCCCACGGCGAACAGGGAACTGTCATCTCTGTCCAAATCTTGGACCGGGAGCAGGGTGACGAGCTCGAGGCCGGTGTCATCCGCCAAATCAGAGTCAAGGTCGCTCAGCTCAGAAGGATTACTGTCGGTGATAAGTTGGCCGGTCGTCACGGTAACAAAGGTGTCATCAGCAAGATCGTCCCGAAGGCCGATATGCCCTATACCGCTAACGGTCGTCCGGTCGATATTATGATCTCGCCCCTTTCTGTTCTTGCTCGTATGAATCTCGGTCAGCTCTTGGAAGCCCAATTGGGTCTTGCCGCCGAAGGCCTTGGGCTCAAAGTTGCCGTTCCCGTCTTTGAACAAATAAACGAAGACCGTATCAGCGCCCTTTTGGAAAAGGCCGGCTATCCCGCCAGTGCCAAAGTTCAACTTTATGATGGCCGCACCGGCGAGCCTTTCGCCCAAAAGACCGCCGTTGGAGTCGCCTATATCCTCAAGCTTATTCACATGGTCGAGGACAAAACCCATGCCCGCTCGACCGGCCCATATTCCCTCGTTACCCAGCAGCCCCTCGGCGGCAAAGCTCAAATGGGTGGTCAGCGCCTCGGAGAAATGGAGGTCTGGGCCCTCGAAGCCCACAAAGCGGCCCACACTCTTCAGGAAATGCTCACCATCAAGTCCGACGACGTCATTGGCCGTTCCAAAGCCTTCGAAGCCATCGTCAAGGGTTTGCCTATTCCTGAGAGTACCGTGCCCGAATCCTTCAAGGTTTTGGTCAAAGAACTTAACTCACTTTGTCTTTCAATAATTCCCACTGGCCCGGTTATCGCCGAGGAAACAGACAGTGCTGGTTCGGCTCCAACCGACACTACCACTCCGACCTCTATCTCCGACGACACCGCGGCCCCCGCGGACGACACCGTTATCGAACCAAAAAAAGAAGATGAGGACGAAGACGAAAATTAAAAAAAATGACAAAAAGATAAATGAAAAACATTGTTGATTTTGCCGGACTTCAAATCAAACTCGCCTCCCCTGAGGAAATTCTTTCCTGGTCTCACGGCGAAGTTTTGAAACCTGAAACCATCAACTACCGGACCCAAAAACCGGAAAAAGACGGTCTTTTCTGCGAGCGTATTTTCGGTCCCACCAAAGACTGGGAGTGTTACTGCGGCAAATACAAGCGCGTCCGCTTCCGCGGCATCATCTGCGACAAATGCGGTGTCGAGGTGACTCAAAGCCGTGTTCGTCGCGAGCGCATGGCCCACATCAAACTGGCCACCCCCATCGCCCACGTCTGGTTCTTCAAAGGTGCTCCCAGCAAAATTTCTCTTCTTTTGGATATTTCTCCGAAGAAGTTGACCTCCGTCATCTATTTTTCGAAGTACTTGGTTCTTTCCGTTGACGAAAAAGCCAAGGAAGAAGCCATCAAAAAGATTGCCGCAGAAAAAGGCAAAAAAGTCGAAATAATCAGAAGTGATTTTGACGATCGAACCGAGAAACTAAAAGACGAGGCTAAGGAGCAACTGGTCAAACTCAAGAAAACCGTCAAAGACAAAGATGAGCTGGCCCAGAAGACCGAGAACGTCAAACTGGCTCTCAAACAACGCATCGCCGCCCTGCGCGAACAAATGGTGGGGGAGATTACTCTTCAGGAGGAGATTGGCGCCAAACTCGGCGATCTTATCAACAATGTCCAAGCCAACTCCTTGCTTTCCGAGTCCGAATATATAAAATTTGAGGACTACGGTGTCGTCGACTGGCTGACGGTTGGTATGGGTGCCGAGGCTCTCATCGAAAGCCTGAAGAAGATCGATCTCGACGCTCTGGCCGGAGTTTTAAGAGAGGAAATCAAGAGCAATTCCGAGACCAAGCGCCTCAAAGCGATCAAGAGGCTCCAGGTGGTCCGCGGTTTGAAGAACTCCGCCATCCGCCCCGAGTGGATGATTCTTTCGGTTCTGCCGGTCATTCCACCCGACCTGCGGCCGATGGTCCAGCTCTCCGGTGGCCGTTACGCCGCCTCTGACTTAAACGATTTATATCGTCGTGTCATCAACCGCAATAACCGTCTCCGTCACCTCATCGGACTTGGTGCCCCCGAGATTATTTTGCGCAATGAGAAACGCATGCTCCAGGAAGCCGTTGACGCCCTGATCGATTCTTCCCAGGCCAAAACCACCAGAAGGAGTCGCGTCGGCAAGACCCTCAAGAGCATTTCCGATCTCTTGAAAGGTAAACAAGGTCGTTTCCGGCAAAACCTTTTGGGTAAACGCGTCGACTATTCCGGCCGCTCCGTTATCGTCGTTGGACCGGAGCTCAATATCAACCAATGTGGTCTACCGAAAGAAATGGCTCTCGAAATGTTCAAGCCCTTCGTCCTCAGGGAACTTATCCTCAAAGGACTGGCCCCAAACGTCAAATCGGCCAAAAATATCATCGAGAAACGCCCCCCCGAGGTCTTCGATATTCTTGAGGAAATCACCAGAGAGCATCCGGTTCTGCTTAACCGCGCCCCAACTCTGCACAAGCTTTCCATCCAGGCTTTTTGGCCGGTCTTGGTCGAGGGCAGCGCCATTCGTCTCCACCCGGTCGTCTGTGAAGGCTTCAATGCCGACTTCGACGGTGACCAAATGGCGGTTCACGTCCCTCTGACCGAAAAAGCCAAGAAAGAGGCCGTCAAATACATGTTCCCCCGCAACAATCTCTTGAAACCGAGTAGTGGCAACCCCATCAACATTCCGGTCAAAAAAGAAATGGGTATTGGTATTTACCTCATCACCTCCCTTGACGTAACCGTCCCCGCGTTCACCAGCCCGCTGTCTGGTCGTGAAGAGGCCATCACCGCTTATCAAAACGGCCGTCTAAAACTCCGCCAGGGCATCAAACTCCGTCTCAATCCGGACGATACTGCTCTGACCGACTCGACCGTCGGCCGCATTCTCTTCAACCAGATCCTGCCTGAGGGCTGGCAGTTTATCAACGAAAGTATGCCCAGCCGTTCCCTTAGCAACCTCTTCGAGAAGGCCATCAAAGAACTCGACAACGAGCGCGTCGTCAAATTAATTGACGATATCAAAAACCTCGGTTTCGAAGTTGTCACCATCTCCGGTCTTTCCTTCTCCATCTCCGACAACGAACTCTTTGCCGGTAAAGAAGCCATTATCGAGGAGGGCAACAAGAAAGCCAAAGAGATCGAGGACAACTACCGCCTCGGCTTAATCACCAACGAAGAGAGAAAGAAGTTAGCCATCGACATGTGGATGCAAACCACCGAAGAGTTAGCCGAGAAAACCTGGGCCACTTTTAGTCTCGACAATCCGATCAGAACCATCATCGATACCGGCGGCGGTCGTATCAACAAGAACACGATTAAACAGCTTTCCGCTATGCGGGGTATCGGTGTCGACCCCTTGGGTAACTTCGTCGAACTGCCGACCAAGAGCAACTACCGCGAGGGTTTGACCATTTTTGAATACGTCACCGCTATCCGGGGTAGTCGCAAGGGCCTGACCGACACTGCTCTTCGTACCGCCGACGCCGGTTATCTGACTCGCCGTCTCGTCGACGTCAGCCACGATTGTATCGTCAGATCGCTCGACTGTGGCAATACCGAGGGCTTGGAGATCTTCTCCGAAGGCCTGCGGGCTAACCAATTTGCCGGCCGCATCGTTACCCGCAACGCCGCCAAAAAAATTATTGATCCCGAAAGCAGAAAGGTCATCGTCAATGAAGGCGAAATCATCACTGACGAAAAGTCCAAGCAGATCAAGGAAGCCAAGGTCGAAAGCGTCTTTGTCTACTCACCCTTGACCTGCAAGCTCCGTTTCGGCATCTGTGCCAAATGCTACGGCATGAACTACGCCACCAACGCCATGGCCAAAGTCGGTGATCCGGTCGGCATTATCGCCGCCCAAAGTATCGGCGAGCCGGGCACCCAGCTAACCATGCGGACCAAACACGCCGGCGGTATCGCTGGCCTGGATGTGACCCAGGGTCTGCCCCGGGTTACCGAACTTTTCGAGGTCAGGTCACCGAAAATTGCCGCTCCCATCACCGAGGTTTCCGGCAAGGTCAAGATTATGGAAACCGACAACGGCAACCTGGTTACGGTTACCCCCACTGGTAGCAGCAAAGACGAAAGAAAAGAATATCTTGTGCCCCTAACGCTTTCGCTCCAGGTCGAAGATGGCGATTTGGTCGCCGCCGGTACCCAACTGGCTTCGGGTAGCGTTGATGTCAAGAACTTACTGAAGATCAAGGGACTTCGGGCCAGTCAGGAATACCTCATCAAAGAGATCCAGGGAGTTTACGAATCCCAAGGTATCAGTATTCACGACAAACACTTCGAGGCCATCGTCCGCCAGATGAGTGACAAGGTCAGGATCGACGAACCGGGTGATACCCAACTTCTCTCCGGCGATATCATTAGTCGCGGTACCTACGAACTGGCCAACGAAGCCGTCATCGCCCAGGGTGGTAACCCCGCCACCGCCACCCACATTATCCTGGGTACGATTCGCTCGTCGCTCTACACCGACAGTTGGCTTTCCGCCGCCTCTTTCCAGGACACCACCAGTGTCCTGACCGACGCTTCGGTTCAGGGCCGGGTCGATCATCTGATCGGTATGAAAGAAAACGTTATTATTGGCCGTCTCATTCCGACCAGCAAATCCCGTGCGGCGATCGAGAATCTCTGGTAAAATATGAAGCTGTTTAATTGTTACCCACCCACACCGTCATTGCGAGGAGTACTCGACGAAGCAATCTATATAGATTGCCACGCTTCGCTCGCAATGACAACGAATTAAATATATGCCTACTATCAACCAACTAGTCAGACACGGCCGCAAACAACTGGCCCGAAAGGTGAAAACCACCGCCTTGCGCAAGAGTTTTAACTCGGTCAAACGGCGGATGATCACCGTCACCAGCCCCCAAAAAGTCGGGGTTTGTCTTCAGGTCAAAACCATGACCCCGAAAAAGCCAAACTCAGCCCTGCGCAAGATCGCCCGTGTCCGCCTGTCAAACAAACAAGAGGTCACCGCCTATATCATGGGTGAGGGCCATAACCTGGCCGAACATAGTATCGTCATGATCAGAGGCGGCCGCGTCCGTGACCTTCCGGGTGTTAAATACCACATTATCCGTGGCAAACTCGACTGCGCCGGTGTTGAAAAAAGAAATACCAGCCGCAGCAAATACGGTGCTCGCCTCGCCAAAGCCGCCAAAGTAAAATAAAATATGAGAGCCAAAAAAAACTACGTCAGAACCGTCGTCCCCGATTCCAAATACAACTCGGATATTGTCGCGAAATTGATCAACGCCGTCATGCTGGAGGGCAAGAAAACTGTTGCCGCTCGGGAGGTTTACGGGGCACTTTCATTAATTAAAGAACAAACCAAGACCGACGAACTGACCTATCTCGGGCAAGCTTTGGAAAATCTTAAACCCCAGATGGAGGTCCGCTCCCGCCGTGTCGGTGGCGCCAGCTACCAGGTCCCAACTCCGGTCCGAAACGAGCGCAAACAGACCCTCGCCATCCGCTGGATTATCGAAGCCGCTCGCGCCAGAAGTAACAGTTCCTACCACACTTTCGCCGCCAAACTCGCCGCCGAAATCGTCGACGCCCACGCTGAAATCGGTAACGCCATCAAGAAAAAGCTCGACACTCACCGTATGGCCGACGCGAACAAGGCTTTCTCCCACTTTCGTTGGTAAAGCCAGTCCCGAGTATTCCCGAGGGATAAAGCCTTCTCCCATGGTAATGTTCTTTTAAGCGGTTGATAAAATCGGCAGTTTTTCCCCTTGTATTGGGTAAAGTGGTGGGCTACATTCACTGGCAGTGAATTAGTTAAACCATATGTTAAAAAAAACAATGCTCTGTTTGTGGTGGAAATCTGGTGAGAAACGGTTGGAGGACTTTAGTCCGAAAATCAATCCGGCGCGAAACCATCGAGAAGGTTCAACGCTGGTTTTGTCCCGCCTGCAAGGCTAGTATTTCTCAGCGTAAAAATATCAGTTCTGCATCCAGAGTCCGTTTCACCAAGATATTTGTCGATGAGGTAGTCAGGGACTTCATCCAAGGACGGAGTCCTTGTGGAGTCATCAAAGAGAGAAAGAAGATTGCCCGCTGCACGGTTTCCTCCTGGGTAAATCAATATGGCAAAAGATGTTTTACTCCCAAACAAGTATCTGTTGCGCTTCGTTTTAGAACTCACAATCGTTGGGGTGGTGTCCTTCTCCTGGACGGCAAGTATCTCAACCGAAATCTGGTGCTGCTTCTGGCAATTGACTGCCTGACCCTGGATATCGTCTCTTGGTCGGTGGAGTATCGAGAAACGATCTCCGGCTACATCAAACTCATTGACTCAGTCGAGGCTTGTGGATACTCGATCAAAGCGTTAGTTTCTGATGGCCATGTGGCCATTACTGCTTTAACCAGAGAAACCCAACCAACTTTTAAATACAAATACACCAGGACATATCCCAGGCCGGGGATTACCCCGGCCCAACCTCCCCAAAGACCACGCCTCTTCGGGATACCCCACCAACTTTGTTTGGCTCATGCCGAGAGAGATTTGAAAACACTGGTCTCCAAACTACCCAAGAAGGACCAAAAACTAATCTTGTCTTTTTGCCGTGGTATTTTGTATGCCGACAACCTTAAACAGGCACAAAAAAGACAATCTGAATTCGCTAGTCTCTCAGCCTTTATGCCGCCATCTCACCAGTTGGCTTGCAACTGGGTTTTTGACCACTGGGAAGCTCTCATCACTCATCATTTAATCAGAGTTAGGGGGAGGAAAGTACCAAGCACCAGTAACGTGGTCGAAAACATCATCTCTTACCTCAACGCCCGTCTCAAGACACTAAAAAGGCTTAGGAGCCTAAAATCAGCCGTCAATATTACCAATCTCATAATCATGAATTATCGATTTAAACCTTTGGAAAACAGTAAAAACAAGCTTAAGAGAAACAAGACCCCTTTAGAGCTTGTCATCGGGAAGAAGATCACCTCAACCTGGACAGACTTCGTCAACAAATCAACCGCTTAAAAAGACATCGCCAGGTGAGAAAAATGAAGAAGC
>Ga0209324_10003690_pt1 | contig 10533 bp, 11 predicted proteins | sample Rifsed19ft3_FD_184015 | JGI IMG/M metagenome (GOLD analysis project Ga0209324, IMG submission 184015) | Soil microbial communities from Rifle, Colorado, USA - sediment 19ft 3 (version 2) | ecosystem: Environmental > Terrestrial > Deep subsurface > Rock core/Sediment | place: Rifle, Colorado...
AAACTCCAATGCAACTGCCTCCTGAAGAAATGGTTACACAACCACCAGTGGACATAACAGCACAACAGCCCGGCAAAGACACTACCGAGCAGGAAATTGAGGAACTTAAGATCAGTACAAAACTTAAGGAGAAGAAAGGATTAGAATATTTTGGTTACAGTCTTTTCGAAAAAATACCCGCGGCATTTGAACCTGCTGCGGTAGGACCCGTTGATCCTGGCTATTTAATTGGTCCCGGTGATGTGTTACGACTTTACCTTTGGGGCGCAGTTGAACTCCAATATGAGCTTAATGTAGATAATCAAGGTACGGTTTTTATTCCTACTGCAGGTCAAATGTTTGTTTCAGGTGTTCCATATTCTGAATTGAAAACTAAAATGACAATTTACTTATCAAAATTTTATGAAGGATTAGCTGCAAATCCTCCGACTGTTTTTCTAGATATATCTTTGGCAAAGCTTAAACCAATAAAAATATTTGTGATGGGTGAAGTTTCAAAACCGGGTGGTTATACAATAAGCAGTTTTGCAAGCGTGTTTAACGCACTTTACAGTGTTGGTGGTCCATTAACATCGGGGAGCTTGCGCGAAATTAGAGTGATTAGAAATAACAAAGTGATTTCAAAAGTTGATCTTTATGATTACCTGCTTAAAGGTCAGTTAATTGGTGATGTGCGTCTTCAAAATAATGATATGGTTTTTATTCCATCAAGAGGAAAAACTGTTTCGGTTTTGGGTGAAGTTTTACGGCCGGCAATTTATGAATTACGAGTTGATGAGAATCTGAAAAAACTTTTTGAATTTTCAGGGGGTTTGAAAGCCACAGCTTATACAGGAAGAGTGCAAGTGTCCCGTATAAAACCATTTGAACAGAGAAAGAAATTTGAGCTTGAGAAACAGCTTGTTGATGTTGACCTTACGAATCTGTTGCAAAATCCTTCCGCAGATTTTATTCTTTCAGATGGCGATTTAGTTGCAGTAGATACTATTTCTGCAAAGCTTATCAACTATGTAACCATTGAAGGTGCGGTGCTTCGTCCCGGTGCATACGATGTTTCAAAAGTAAGAAGATTATCAGACCTGATTTATGAAGCCGAGGGAGTTCTTCCCGAAGCTTATTTTAGCAAAGCAGACATTATCAGAACTCGCCCGGATGAAACATATCAATTTATTTCTGTTGATCTCGCAAAGGCATTGGATGGTGATCCATTAAATAATATCGAGCTTCATCCTAGAGATTCCGTAAAAATATATTCAATTTATGAACTTGTGGAGAAAAGAGCTGTGTCAATTTCGGGTTACGTGAAGAATCCGGTTTCACTTCCGTTTGCTGATAGTTTAACACTTTACGATATGGTTTTTAGAGCGGGCGGATTGCAGGATCCAATTTTTAGAGGCAAGGCGTTTACTCTTCGCGGCGATATAGTGAGAATTAATCCGGACGGACTTACAACGCGCATCATTCCATTCAATCTTGAAAAACTGCTGCGTGAAAAATCCGTGAATATAGACCTTGAACCGGGAGATAAAATTTACATTTACAAAGGCGATGTGGAAAAAGTATTAGATAAAGTTGTGAGGATTGAAGGGGAAGTCCGTAATCCCGGTGAATATCCGCTCAGCACGAACATGACACCGACGGATTTGATTCTTCAGGCGGGCGGATTTAATGAGAGATCATTAAGAACTGAAGTTTATGTGAACAGATTAAAACCAAGTGGTTACGAGGGCGAAAAAATTAGCGAATCTTTTGTAATACCAATGTCGCTATCATTTTATAAAAGTACCTCTGATGAAATTAATGATATTGACTCAGCTAATATTAATTCCAATACATTCATTTTACAGCATAAAGATATAATTGTTGTTCGCAAAAATCCCAATTACCAGGATCAGAGAGTTGTAACCATTTCCGGTGAAGTTAACAAACCCGGCACTTACGTTTTGGAATCTAAGAATGAAACTCTTTTTGATTTGATTATAAAAGCCGGAGGATCAACATCGGAAGCATTTTTATTCGGTACACAGTTTAACCGCGAGGGTAAAAAATTAGTTGTTGATGTGGAAGCTCTCTTTTTAGAAGAGGACCAGAGCGAAAATGTTTATTTGCACGATAAAGACAAAATATTTATTCCTAAAAAACCAAATACGATAGTTGTTGATGGTGAGGTTAATAATCCCGGGCTTTATAGATTTATTGAGGGACTAAGCGTTAAAGATTACATTGACAATGCAGGCGGTATTACTGACAGTGCAAACTATGCTGTTTATCGCAAAGCAAATGGAGAATCCAACAGAGTGAATTTTGGTTTCCTTACAGGTAATCCTAAAGCTTATGACGGCTCAGTGATAATTGTTACAAAAATGCCGCCGCCAAGTGAACCGGGCACTGCATTTGACTTAGGTAAAACGGTAATAGATGTGTTTGCTCTTATGGCGAGTGTTGTAACTGTTTGGGTGCTCGCTAAACAATTGTAATATATCATCCCTAAAGGGATTTTATAAATTTCCATGTTAAATTTTTCTATAAATATAGTATCCCTACGGGATTAAATATCTACAGTACAAAATTACACTGCATAATTAGATTTATGCGGCTTGATTCTATTTTCAGAAAACTTAATCACCCTTTGTTTTTAAAATATTTTATGAAATAAAATCATGACAGATCAAGAAACAAAAAATGAAGAAACCGTTCAGCCGCAAAAGCTTGAAGATTGGTTTAAAAACCTGATAGAAAAACTTCGTCCATACATGAAGCAGCTTTGGGAAGTGAGAAAAAAGCTAATGATCTTTAACGGTGCAGTTGCAGTTTTGGTGCTGGTTTATCTTTACTTAATTACAAGACCATATTTTGAAAGCACAGTTACAATACTTCCCGAGTATGGAAGTAAATCAACTACTCTCAGCGGATTGAGTCAATTGGCTTCATTAGCTGGCGTTAGAGTTGGTGAAGGCGCGCCTACGGAAATATATCAGAACCTGATATCAAGTGAAACTGTTCTCGGTTCAGTAATCTATACCAAATACAAAACCGAAAAGTTTAAAGATTCCGTTAATCTAATCCAGTATTTTTTAAAGGGTGATACAACAGATAACAGTGACCGAAAAAATTTCCTAAAGGTTTATGAAACTCTTTCTAAGTATACAATCAGAAGCAACGTGGACAGGTTAACTAAAATTCTCAACTTGACTGTGACAATGCCTGAATCTAATCTCGCTGCAGATGTGGCAAATAAAATTGCTGAATCTTTAGATCTCTATGTTCGAACAAAAAGAAAATCATATGCATCCGAGCAGAGATTTTATCTTGAAAAAAGAACTGCACAGGTAAAAGACTCGCTTTCATTTGTTGAGGAAAAGCTAAAAAGCTTTCGTGAACAAAATCGAGTTGTTTTGCAATCTCCTGCACTACTGCTTGAACAAGGACGCATAATGCGTGAAATAGAAATATTAAACGCGGTTTACATTGAATTGACTAAACAGCTTGAGATAGCTAAGATCGATGATATTCGCGAAACACCCATTGTTAATATAAAAGAATGGGCGAAAGATCCCGTTATTAAAGCCGGACCAAAACGGGTAAATAATTTTATTACATTCATGTTCTTTTCGGTTCTCCTAAGTTCATTGTTTTATGTTTTTCGGCTGCAGCTCAGAAAATATTATCAGATGGTAAAAGGTACTGGGCTAAACGAAAGCGATACATCTTTATAAATTCAATGATTGGCGATCAGCCTTCTCCGCTTTGCGGGAATCCACATCATGAGTGGATTGTTCCCTCAAGCAGTTAATTGTTATACACTGTCTTCTAAAAAGTCGAGGTTGAAATTATTATAATCACTATGGAAAAAAGAACCATAAAACTTACACCGGAGCAAAAACTCACTCAATCATTGAGACTTTACTAGAATACCAGAGAACTGAAAATCACTGCACTAAGAAAATTTCACCCGGAGCTAAGCGAGCAGGAAATTCAAAAAAAAGTGAAGCAAATTTTTCTTTATGCAAAATCTTAATTTTTCTCAGAGCACGTATGAAACCAAATAAAATAAAATCTTTAATTCCCCGAGAGTTTAAAAAATATTTTTGGGATGTTGATTTTGATAAACTCAAACTCAATAAACATAAAAATTTTATTCTGGGAAGATTATTGAACTACGGTGCTTCCGATACGTTTAATTGGATATTTACTACATTTAAAAATGATGAAGTAAAAAGCTTGCTTCTAAATAATGGCAAGCAATCACTTTCCAGAAATAGTTACCTTTTTTGGGAAAAAATATCTGAGGAAAAAAACCTTTGGAAAAGAATTTAAAACTAAATACGCTGGGTAAAAAACGTATCGCACTCCTACCTATGCTGAAAAAATTTAAAAATGAATTCTATCTTGCAGGTGGTACTGCTTTAGCGCTGCAACTAGGCCATAGAAAAAGTTTTGATTTTGATTTCTTTGCCGTCAAAGATTTTAGATTACAAGCTATTCAGAATAAAATTGATAAGTTATTTCAAGACCATAAATTATTTATAAACCAGTACGAAGCCGATACTTTTACCATACTTATTAATAATGAGATAAAAATTTCATTCTTTAGTATTAAGCATAAAGCGATTGCTCCATTTTTAGAGTGTGATTGGTTTTGGCTTTGCAGCGAGCTGGAAATAGGTGCTATGAAAATTTCCGCTTTATTAAGAGCAGATTATAGAGATTATGTTGATATTTATTTTCTTTTAAAAAAGTATAATCTGGCTGAAATAATTAATTTATGTAAACAGAAATATCCCGCTTTTGAAGTTTCGGTTTACTTAAAAGCTTTGCTCAGCTATGATGATATTGAAGTCACACCTATAATGTTTACTAAAGGATTCGAAACAAAACCGGAAGAAGTTTTTTCTTTCATAGAAAACAAAACCAAGACATTCATATCAAATAATATTTGATATGCTTGCAATAATATTTATGGATAATATCACAAGCTGGGAAGTGAATCATCTCTGGCGACAGGTAAATTGGATCCTGAAGTGTAAATTATTTCAACTGCCGTAGTTATAAATATGAAAAAAACTATAAAACTTTCACCGGAACAAAAACTCACTCAATCATTGAGACTTTACTACAATGCTAGAGAACTGAAAATTGCTTCACTAAGAAAATTTCACCCGGAGTTGAGTGAAGAGGAAATTCAAAAAAAAGTAAAAGAAATTTTTCTTTATGCAAAATCTTAACCTTTTCAGTCTTTACACTGAAATATTAAATAAAAACAAAATAGATTATTTAGTAACAGGGTCAGTAGCTTCGATTGTTTATGGTGAACCACGGCTGACCCACGATATTGATTTAATTTTAAATTTATTGGAGGAACAAATTGATGGGTTTATCGCAGCTTTTCCTTCCGATCAATTTTACTGCCCGCCAAAGGAAGTAATTAAAGTAGAATTAAAAAGGAGTATAAGAGGACATATTAACTTGATACATCATGAAACAGGATTTAAGGCCGATATTTATTTTACGGAAAAAGACGAATTACTAATCTGGGCGTTTAAGCATCGCCAAACCATTAAGATTTTTGATAGTACTATCTTTCTTGCACCACCGGAATATGTTATTGTAAAGAAACTTGAATTTTACAAAGAAGGTGATGCTCAAAAACATCTAACTGATATAAATGGTATCCTCTTAAATTCAAAAGATATTATTGATTTTGTATTTCTTAATAAAATAATATTAGAGAAAGGACTTAATGATCAATGGAAGAGCGTTTCTGCTGGAAAAAGAGAAGAGTAAACCATCCCTAACGGGAGGTAAACTGAATCCGGTCCATTGATGATTTTAACAGAAGACACTAGGCAGTAAGTTATCTTGCATCGCGACAAAAAGTTTATTAGTTGTGAATTGTAAACCTCCTTTATTCTCTAACAATTATCAAATAGTTGTATTAACTTAGAAACGAATATTTTACTGATCATTAAAAATTATTTGATTTATTAATAAAAATGGACCTGAAAATACAAAACGCAGTTGAAGATATACTAAAAAAAAATAGTGATATACTATTTGCTTATATCTTTGGTTCAAAGATTAAAAAGGGCAGATTTGGAAGTGATCTGGATATCGCAGTCTATTTTAATGATGAACCTGAAATACTTGAAATTGGAGCATTAGTCCTTAAATTGGAAGAAGCGGTAAATTGTAAGGTCGATCTGGTTTCCTTAAACAATTTAGACAAATTGAATCCCAAACTTGCTTATTCAATAATCAGCGAAGGGATTATTGCTTACGTAAAGCATAAAGAGTTGTTTATCAATTTAAAGAATCGGTTATATTAAATTATCTGGATTTTAAACCTATTGATGAGCTTTTTAATAAAAACTTTAATAATCGGTTGGTAAATCACAAATTTGCAGTTATCGAAAAATGATAGACGATAAATTAAAAAGACTCGAGGAAAATCTGAGAATCTTAAGTAAGATTAAAGGAGAGTATTCTATTGATGATATTATTGCCGATAAGGTTGATGAATGGGGCTTAAGATATGGGCTTTTTGAGTCGCTCCAAATTGTAATAGATCTAGCATGCGGCTGCGTCGCCAAAAAGAATTTGGGCGTTCCTAAGAATTATTCTGAATTCATCACAATTCTTATCACAAATAAATATTTAAATAAAGAGCTAGGTGAAAAAATTCTTCGTACGGTTGGGCTAAGAAATTTACTGGTCCATGAATATGGAATGCCTGTCCCGCAAAATGCGGGAATTGATATAAGAAAGCTTTATGAGTATTTAAGTCATATTCAAGACATAAAAGATTTTGCACATGCAATCAGCAAGGTTTAGTTCCCGTCTCACTTCCTTATGCCCTGAGACAAAGAAATTAGAAAATAGAAGATAGAAAGCAGTAGTAAGAAATGAAAATTAAATAGGAAGTAGGAAATGGGTAGTTGGGAGTAGGCTCGGGCTGACTATCTTCTACCTACAGTCTCCTATCTTCTACCTCCCATCAACTATTCCTTTTTAGCTATAACTTTGATCAAGAAAAATATTAATTTTGAACCAATAATAAATTTTATTAAAGGTTTCATAAAAACTTTAAATGATAGTTCGCTTTAATAATTAATTCTGAATATGATCACCGATAAAACAAAAAAATGGCTGGAACGAGTTGATTACGATTTGCAAACTGCAGATGCGATGCTAAATACAGGACGTTATATTTATGCAATCTTTATGTGTCAGCAAGCTATTGAAAAAGTTATGAAAGCTTTCATAAATAATTTGGGAAAAGATGTATTACCAATTCACAATCTGCGCCGCTTAGCAGAAAAAGCAGGGCTCATAGACGACCTTACTGAAGAACATTTAATTAAGCTGGATTTTCTTTCTCAATATTACATTAATGCCCGCTATAAGGAAGATATTGCCGAACTCTCAAAAGGAATTACAAAGAATTTCTCTGCAGATATAATTATTTTTACAAAGGAGCTGATAAAATGGATTATTCAAAAGATGAAATAGTAAATAAGGTGAGAAATATTATTGGTACGCTTACCGGGAAGCATAGCATAAAAGCAGCTTATATTTTTGGCTCATACAGCAAAGGAAATGCAACTGAGTACAGTGATATAGATGTTGCTATTGTGCTCGATAAAATAAGAAATGGTTCTCCTTTTAACGAAGCATTTGAAATCTTTCACGAAGTCCAGAAACAGAATTCTTTATTTGAAGTGGTGTGCTTCTCTGAAACAGAGTTTTTTAACGAAGAGCAAGAAGTGATAAAGTATATTAAAAAAGATGGTATTAAAGTTTATTAAAATAATGAACCTTACATTTAGCTGGAAATCAAGAAAAGTAGTCAATTCACAACAGGCAGTTCGACGAATGAGTAAGCAGTCCAGTTGACATTAACAATTCAAAATTCTGCCAAAGGCATTCTCCAAAGGAGTCCTTCCCCGAAGGGGTCCTTCGGACGGACCTTTGGAAAAAATTAGAAAGTTATAAGTGACAGCTGTGAATTAATACTTAGTGCCGTAAGCACTATATGTTTATAGAAAAATAATTAACCAAAAAAAAAACCAAAGCCCCAGAGGGGCGATATAGAAAGTTACATGCCGCAGTAGGCATTAGGCAATTTGGAAGGTGAAAATTAGTCCGCCTGAGGCGGATAAATAGAAAGAAGTTGAACTGCTTCCGGCAAACAATTTTTCCTCACTTTAGCAAAGCATAAATTTTACCTTGCTTTGTCGAATAATAAATCATAAATAAAAAATAATGAATAATAAATCAAATGGCAGTCCACAGTTTTTAACCCGGCTCTGGCAGATTCATCGCTCAACATTCAAAATTTATAATTGAACACTTAACATTGACAACCAAAAAGTTTGTCGAGAAAATAAATCATCCTGAAATTGTACGGTTGGTTTTACCGCTGATCGTTCTGCTTGAAATCGGCAGAACATTTTACCATACCAATGCTGTTTACGTTCTATCACGGGTTTTATTATCGTACTTTTTGTTATTTGCTTATTCAGAGGCAAAACAAAAAGAGGCGGCAGTTGACCCTATTGAAATATTTGAATTATTCAAATCCTTTCCTTTCGAAAATCTTGAATTGATTAAATGGAAAAGTGATTCCAACGCTGAGATGTTAAAAAAAGATTTTGATATTATCTCACATGATATCTTTTACGGACGGGAAAACTCCTTAAACCTTTAACAACCTGCCCGGCTCTTGTCTCGACATATCGGTACTGTGGTAATCCACACCAATTCCATACATAAGTTAATGATCTTTGGATGAGTGTTTACGATAAATCAAGAGATACTTAATTCCTTTTCTCGATAGCTACGATTCGCATTGTGACTGAACTCGTCGAGGCGAGGCAATCTTTAACGAGCTAAAATCATCTCATAAATTTTTTATTCAACCCGGAATTTTGAAATCAAACTTTAGCATTCAAAAAATTTTCAGTGTGGAAATTTCCGATACGTTTCAGCGATTTGTTCTAATCGGCTCAACTATCTTTTCTAACAAGCTCATTCTTATTCTCATAGCTTATTTTTTCTCCGGGGTTCAATACAACACATTTAACAAGGCATACTATACCGCATCAATACTAATCCTTTTTGGTACGCTCGGTTTTGATTTTGCAATAAACCGTATCAATACTTCTTTTAAAATGATTGTGCTTGGTGTAACCCTCAATGTGATTGCAGCTCTCGCAATATTATTTTTTATATCTGATCCGTTTACAAATTTCTATCAGCTAATTTCGATTTTTATTTACAGCTTATTTGCATGTCTCGGGGGAATATTCACGTTTCAGCATCTCTTCCAAGGCAGGATTAAAACTTATGTGGTGCTGATGTTCACCAATGCCTTGCTTCATCTGATGATAATTCCTTTTATAACTTTGCTCAAGGCAGATATCTTCCTTCTTTTCCCCCTCATAACACTCACATGGTTTCTAATCGGCTACCCGGGTTTTTTAAAGTATAACAAAGCTAAGGGGGAGAATCTTGCTGCCCTGTATAAGCTTGGCGTATCAACTTTCATGATTAATAGTGCTGTGTCTTTAGCGCTTGTTGCAGATAAATATATTGTTAACCACTATTTTCCAATCGACACTGCAAATGCATATACATTTTCTTGGGGACTTATCGTTCCGCTTCTATACCTTGGAAATGTGGTTGAAAAACTTATTTACAGTTCTACTTCCAGAGATGCATTTAGAATTTTCCGAAAATCATTGATCGTTCTTCTAATGCTCGTTGTCTCTTATTCAGTTTTGCTTTTAGCCGCGGTGAACTTTTTACCAGCAGTAATACCTAATTCAATAAATTCAATTCGGCTTGTACAGATACTAAGCTTTATGATTACAGGTTACGCTTTATTCGTAGTGATAAATTTTCCGGTGAATGGATATCTCTTCAAGTTTGCGGAAACGACAAAACAAAAATCTGTTGCTGCAGCTTACCTGGTCACAATAATTATTTTTCCTATTGCATTTTTTCTTATAAATGGCGGGACTGAAATAACTAATTACCGTACACTACTTTTGTTAATATGGTCTTTCATATTTCTATTGCTGATAATCAAAACTGTAGTCGTTTTTCTGCCTGTAGCAAAATCAGTACAGCTATGATAGACTTTGTAAATCGTTCTGTGACTGCCGTATAAATCTTAATTTGTCAGTAAGAGCCTGCCTGCCCGCTGCAGGCAGGTCGAAGACTGGCAATATTTACTAAAATCACATTTTGACACGCTCAATGTGACAGATGAGAAGAAAACGGTTTTTATTCAATAAAAAGCAAAAATGATCAACTCGAATAATTTAAATAGATTTATTGAATATGCTCTGCCTTTAACTGCAGCACTTATAATCTGCAGAGCATTCCCTGTGCTGAGTTTCTTTTATTATGCCGTTCCCTTCATTCTTCTTTGTACTTTTATCTTTTATCTTACTCTGACTCTTACTCCTAATTTTAATCTTCATCCCACCTTTACTGGCGCTTCGGAGGACAGGACGACGGGTAGGCCTA
>Ga0209324_10003693_pt1 | contig 10530 bp, 10 predicted proteins | sample Rifsed19ft3_FD_184015 | JGI IMG/M metagenome (GOLD analysis project Ga0209324, IMG submission 184015) | Soil microbial communities from Rifle, Colorado, USA - sediment 19ft 3 (version 2) | ecosystem: Environmental > Terrestrial > Deep subsurface > Rock core/Sediment | place: Rifle, Colorado...
TATAGTCGCCCCCGCCTCCTGATGCAGTCCCGCTCACCGCAAAGTTGACCGTGACGTCTTGATAAGATGCCGCGCTCAATTCGACCGTAATCAGCGTGTCGACCTCTTCAGCCTGGGTTTGGCTGGCTGAAGCGAAGAACACCGTGGGTGGAGCATCGTCATTGAGAATAGTCACCTGGTGAACATCCGGTGAACCCTTGATGGCATTCGTTGGCGCACCCATGGTAAGCACGATGAGCTCGTTTTCTTCGTATGTTTCGTCTTGGGTGACATGGATGACGATATTGACGATAGTATCACCAGGCGAAAATACTACCGGGCTGGATGTGATTGTGTAATCCACGCCAAGGGTTGCGGTTCCATCCACCGTAAATGGAACGATAACGGTTTTGCTGGTGCCGGCGGTTAATTGAACCGCCACCAGGATATCGCCAATGCCTTCTGCATGAGATTGCTCCGAGAGAACAAAAGAGACTGTGGGAGTGATTGGCGAAGGCGGTGTTCCCTCAATCGCTACATTTTTTATGATCGTGCGTCGGGTGACCGAGGAAATTGGGAAAGATGAGAATCTCACCATGGGGATCAGGGGCCGGTAAGTGGCGCCAACCTGAACGATAACCCGATCTCCCAGGTTGACTTCCTGATCTGCGCTGATCGGGCAAGTCGCGAAGGGTGGATTGGTCCCAGGACCATGATCATACGAGATAGAAATGTTCGCATCCCCGATCCCTGCCAGTCGACCCATGCGTTTTGCAGCGGCACGAATGCCAGTGCAATCTTCATAATGTGCGACAAACCCTCCGATGTCTCCGGCAGCTGATCCATACCGGGCAGCTTCTCGGCTGGATGTCAATACGGCGCTGTAGAGGAACAACATCCGACCAGCTTCAATAATCCCCAATACAAGTAAAAGAAGCAGAGGTAAAACCAGGGCAAACTCTACCATCCCCTGGGCTTTTTCTTCTTTCGGTTGATTAATAGAATCGTTTTCCATCATCATCCATCCTTCAGTCAGACAGGATAAATATGGAAGGAGGTCAAAGGCAGTTGAAAACATTATAAGCATTAATTACAACGGAAAACAAACCTATTTGTTACCTTACAATATTGCAATATCAATTATTTATCCAATTTTTATTTCATTCGAAAAGTGTGAGAACTCACCTTCAGGATCGAAAAACGACCAACCAAAGCAGAACCTGGAATGCGGGCCAACAACTATGACCTGCAAGTGCGTATCAATCTCACCAGATATAAACAGCCTTGGCTGTTGTTGAGCGATCTTTATAGGGTAAAGCGACCGGCTGGGAGGAGTGGCTTGATCGTGTGGGCTGGGTTAACGTATAAAATGAGAAGCAGGATTAAGAGGGTAAAAACAAGTGAATGTTGAACCGCCATTTTTCTCCCCCCAATATTTCTGCTGAAAATCTGCTTATGCTCGAACCATGGAATAACAAGAGGTCCAGCCCTCTCATAGTAGAGATGGTAGACGAGACGCTGGCGGGAAGCATCCACAAATCCCGGCCTGGGATTCATAAGATATGTGTGGTTGTACAACCAGGCGGCTGCCTCGAGTGGTGGGCGAAGAGTATCCCATAATTCCGGATAACGTGATAGGAGTGAGTCAACGGTTTCTTGGCCGCTCTCAATCACTTCAAGGCAGAGCTGCAGAATTCGAGCTAACTCATCTTGGGTTTGTAAAATCTTGCTTATCATTATAGTTCCAACAAATTGCGTAACGCTGACAATGCACGGTGTTGCAAAATACGGATAGCTCCCGGAGTACGCCCCATCACTTCGCTAGTCTCTTCGGGCGACAGCCCGCTCAGGAAACGTAAAACCAGAACCGTCCGGTAATCATCACGCAATTGGTCCAGTGTTTTCCGGATTTCGTGGTGCTCCATGTTGATGAGAGCTACTTCCCCGGTATCAGGCCGTAAATCCGGGAATGATTGTTCCTCGATAGGCATATGCCCCCCAGACCGTCCAGCGTGCCGGTAAAAATCGATCAACGCATTGCGGGCGATCTTAAACAAAAAGGCTTGAAAAGGAACCCCTTGTTCGCGGTAATTGGATAGTGAACGCCAGGCCCTTAAAAATACTTCCTCTGTTAAATCTTCTGCATCAAAACGTTCTCTGATATGAGCATACACAAATCGAAAAACAATCTGTGCATATCTTTCATAAAGCTCACCAAAAGCATCCGCCTCGCCATCTTTTGCTAACTTCAGCAGCTCGATATCATCGACTTCCTGCCAGCTAGGCATGCTTTTCACCTTTAGAAACGTAGAACTACATGATTTGTTACATTTTTTCCAGGGCCTTGAGGCGGCAATATTCCCGAGTCGTCCTCAGGAAAAGCATTATCCTCCAACCAAGAGACCCCGTGACTTCTGTACTATCATAACTTCCTCCGGGCAAATGATCCCAAACAAATCTGATAGAATCAGCTAACAAAATGAACAATAAGCTTTTCTATATCCTTTCCATCGCATTAATCATAGGCGGGTTGTTGCTGCTCGGTTTAGGGCCATGGAAAAAAATACCGTTTATCAAGGATGATGAAAAGGACTCGCCGACCCGATCATCACACATAACGGTTCTGGCTGATGGTAAGACTCGATCCATGTTCAGCACCGAACGCATCCCTGCGAACCTGTTAGCCCTGGCAGGCATTCCCATCTACCCAGGCGACCAGATAATGTCTGATGGACAACTGGTCGCGCCCGGTGAGGCGCTCTCGCAATACTCAGCCCACACACTGCAGGTCCGGCGAATGTGGCCAATCATCCTGAGCACCAATTCCCAGGTCCAAACGATCAAGTCCACGGCTACTACCCTCGGTAGAGCCCTTTGGGAAGCAGGGATCGTTCTGCATGCCGAGGATCAATTAACCCCGCCAGCCGATACACCGCTCAACGGACCAATTGATGTCGAGCTGCGAACATCGCGGGAATTGGAGATTAAATTCAAAGAAGGACGAATCCAAATCCGCTCGGCCGCCGATAGCGTTGGTGAAGCGCTCCGCGGGGCGGGTCTATCTCTACAGGGTCTAGATTACAGCTTGCCTGATGCGGCTGCTCCCCTTCCCTCCAATGGACAGATTCGCATTGTCCGGGTGCTGGAGAACGTCTCGCTAGATACAACCCCTCTTCCCTTCGAGACCGAAACTCAGCCCGTAACCGAGCTGGAGCTCGACAGCCAAAAAATTGTTCAACCCGGAGAATTCGGAATAACCGCCCGCCGTGTGCGGGTGCGTCTTGAGGATGGCGTCGAAGTATCTCGCCAGGTAGAGGCTGAGTTCGTCGCTCAAGAACCGAAACCACAAATTATCGGATATGGAACGAAAATCGTGCCTTACACATTGGACACGCCAGATGGCCCGATTAAATACTGGCGCGCCCTCAACATGTACGCCGTTTCTTACAATCCGACAAGCAATGGCGGTCTAGGCACCGCGACGGGGATACCGCTCGCAAAAGGTGTTTCTGCTGTGGATATCAGCTATATTTCCTTCGGAACTCGCATGTATATCCCAGGCTATGGCATCGCCATTGCAGCGGATGTCGGTGGAGGTGTCAAAGGACGGATGATCGACCTTGGGTACAGTGATGACGACTATATTTCTTGGCACCAATGGGTGACGGTTTACTTTCTATGGCCTCCCCCTGAGAATATCGTGTGGGTAATTCCATAAACTTGCCACTACTGGATGTCCCCAGGTTGCTGCGCCAATATGGTCTCCGCCCTGACCAGCGCCTGGGACAGGTTTTTTTGGTGGACCCTGTCGCTCTTCGGCGAGTCACAGAGGCAGCCGATATCACTAAATCCGACACGGTATTAGAAATCGGAGCTGGACTGGGAAGCTTAACTCGCTATCTGGCGGTCCGTGCGGGATCGGTGATAGCGGTCGAGCTGGATGCAAACCTCATCCCGCCATTGGAGCACGTGCTTAGCCCCTATCACAATGTACTTGTGGTACAAGGTGATATCCTGGAACTAGATCTGGCCCAATTAATTCAGGCGCCAGACTATCTGGTCGTCGCAAACATTCCTTACTACATCACTTCAGCGCTCATCCGTCATCTTCTAGATTCTAGTGTCCGTCCGAAGCGCATCGTTCTCACAGTACAACGCGAGGTCGCGGCGCGGATTTGCGCTGCGCCGGGCGAGATGAGCCTTCTTGCACTGAGCGTTCAGGTTTTTGGCCAACCCCAGATCATGGCGCACATCCCAGCAGGTGCATTCTACCCATCGCCAAAAATCGATTCGGCGGTGGTGCGTATCGATCTTTACCCCTCAACGGTTATCCCTTCCCCTCTTCTTGAAACTTTTTTTCACCTAGCAAGGGCTGGCTTCAGCCAGAAACGCAAAACCTTACGGAATTCTTTAACTGGCGGTCTCGCATTGAAACCCAGTGAAGCTGAGCGCCTTCTGCAAGCTGCTGGCCTCGATCCCCGTCGAAGGGCAGAAACCCTTAACCTGGACGAGTGGGGTCGGCTGGCAACTATTTACGGCGGTGGATCAATTTAGGATCGACCAAGCTTAATGGACGTGTGATTGGATTTAAATCTTGATACTCCAGGAGCATTTGCCAGACTCGCTGCGCCGCCTCGATTTGGATTTTATACGACATCTTCGATAGCCCCCAGCGCCGGTCAGCGAAATAAAAGGGCACTTCCTGGAAATTATATCCAAGCCGATAGGATAGGTATGCCATTTCAATTTGAAAAGCATACCCATTAGATCGCACTCGATTGAGAGGCATTCCCAACAAAGTCTCTCTTCGCCAAATCCGAAACCCACCCGTAACATCCCTTACCGGCAATCGCAAAATAGAGCGGGCATAGATATTCCCAAACGCCGATAAACCCTTACGCCAAAGTGGCCAGTGATCGTCCAATCTACCCCCAGGAATATAGCGCGAACCCATTGCCACGTCACATGTCTCAAGTGCATTCAGTAACTCGGGCAATTTTTCCGGCGGGTGGGAAAAGTCGGCATCCATCTGGGCAACTGACTCAGCCCCCTCCCGCAGAGCGCGACGGAAACCGATTATATAGGCTGAACCCAGGCCACGTTTCTCTCGCCGATGGATAACGGAGAGGCGGTCAGGGAAACTTTCAGCTAACTTTTCAGTAATTTCACCCGTACCATCCGGGCTGCCATCGTCCACCACTAAAACCTTAAGTCCAGGGATAGGTAAAGAGAATAGCACGGGGATCAACCGCGGAATATTCTCCGCCTCATCGAAGGTAGGGATTACAACTGTCAGCTGCAAGAATTTTCTCCGCTCATGATCACAACTATCCAATTGGGGTCTTATCGATCACAAATTCACACACATCATCTCCCATGGCAAAACACTTCGACTCGGCAATGCGAAATTCATGACCCCCAGAAACCCATTTCAATCCGGCGTGCAATAATCCAACAGCGATAAAGCAAACCGGTTTATCCAAGTCTTTTCGCCCCCAACAAACCGGACAAATGTGAATTGTGTAGATAAACTCGTTATCGCGCTCTTCGACCGTACTCCGTTGATCGCTCACTTGAGTGAATATCCTGGCCATAGCTGGCAATCCAATGCGTAGCTTTATCTTTAAAGGCAAAACCTTAAATGCCAGGTCGCTTGCCCCTGCAAGGGCACCGAAATTGCGTAAGGCATCGTTGAATGTGGCTCGTCCTGCTCTTAAAGCCAGTCCTCTTCCGCCGCGCGGGCCATACATCTCTTCCAACGCTTGATTGATCGCTGAAACGTCGGCAAAGTCAAATTCCTTTGCCAGGTTACCTGGAGGATAGTTGTCGATCAAATGAGGTAAATGAGCTAGGTTTAATATCGCATTAAGGCCGTTCTTTCCCATGACATCTTCAAATGCCTTGATCATAATCAATGCGAATTTGTTGGCGTAAAAATAACCGCTTTTAGGAACTGATTCCATGTCAATTTTCCAACATCAAATCAGTTTCGCCAGGGCTTCAATCGCTCGCCGCATATCCAGAAAGATCAGACCTAACTTCGCCCGTTCACGTGCCAGGGATGTCAGGACAGCTTCTTCTCCAACGGACATCAAAATGACGTACCCGTTTTCGCCTTTGATATATACCTGTTCGAGGCTGCCGCGACCTAATTCCGAGGCGATGCGTTCCCCCAAAGAAAGCATTGCAGCGGACATGGCTGACACTCGATCTTCTTCGACGCCTTGGGGCAACGCGGAGGCGATGCTCAAGCCGTCCACACTCACGATGGCTGAGGCTTCAATATCCGGAGAAGAGGCCTGAAGGTCCATCAATCGTTCGACCATGAGTTGAGAGCGTGACTTTGTCATAGTTTATTTCCTATCGAAGGTCGATCAGAGAGAACCGAAAGCAAACCGTTTAAGAACGCAAACGTCAGATGAAATGTAGCATAGCCGAAGAATTGTGTCAAGCCGCGGGACTTTAGAAAATTGAAAGTAAATCATTCATGCTATAATCTACCCTGTTTTCCCATCGGGAATAAAACATGCCAATCAACCATTTACGTGATTATATCGAACTGCTCGATAACCACGGGCAGCTTGTTCGCATCAACCAGTCAGTGTCACCTCACCTTGAGATTACAGAAATAACTGACCGGGTTTCCAAGGCATCTCCAGAACATAACAAAGCTCTGCTCTTCGATAACCTGCCTGGTTTCACGATGCCAGTACTGATCAATGCCTTTGGCAACCGGCAGCGCATGGCCTTAGCCTTAGGAGTAGATGATCTTGAAGATCTCAACCGCCGGTTGAGTGAGGTGATCGATCCACGCCTGCCGCGCGGATTGCGGGAGATGATCGGTCGTGGGCAGAATCTACTCGATGTGCTCAAGTCGATCGGTTTGGGGCCAAAGAAAGTTCGCCGAGCCCCCGTTCAAGAGGTCATCAACCAGGAACACCTGTCCTTAGATTTTATTCCCATCCCGCATTGCTGGCCTAAGGATGGGGGACGTTTCATCACCCTGCCGCAAGTGATCACACGCGATCCAGAGAGCGGTACACGCAATGTGGGGATGTATCGTCTGCAAGTCGTTGACGAGCGCACCCTTCTGGTTCACTGGCAGCGCCACAAAGGGGGTGCAGAACATGCGCGCGTTGCTCGCCAGAGCCAAATCGAGAAAATCCCGGCGGCGGTTGTGCTTGGTGGAGATCCAGCCAGCATATGGTGCGCCTCAGCACCCCTACCACCCAACATCGATGAATACCTTTTGGCAGGTTACCTGCGCGGCGCTCCAGTAGAATTTGTGGATTGTATCTCTCAACCATTGGAGGTGCCAGCCCAGGCTGAAATTGTGATTGAAGGATACATCGATCCCAATGAATTCCGCCTGGAGGGTCCATTTGGCGACCATACCGGCTATTACACGCCAGTGGAGCCTTTTCCGGTTCTCCACGTTACAGCGATCACGCATCGCAAAGATCCCATATATCCAACGACAATTGTCGGTATCCCACCCATGGAAGACGTCTGGATGGGCAAAGCGACTGAACGACTTTTCTTACCCCTGATCCGTCTCTTTCTCCCCGAGGTCGTGGATGTGAATATGCCTGCGGAGGGCATTTTCCACAATCTGGTGATCGTTTCGATTAAAAAGCGTTTCCCTGGCCACGCCAAAAAAGTCATTTCTGGTTTGTGGGGCCTGGGACTGCTGTCTCTGGCTAAGGCGCTCGTCATCGTAGATGAATGGGTGGATGTACAAAACCTGTCCCAGTCTGCCTGGCAGGCGTTGGGGAATGTGGATTGGTCAAAGGATATCGTCCTGATCAATGGCCCGGTCGACCATCTCGATCACGCTTCTTACTACCACTCTTTTGGGGGTAAAATTGGCCTCGACGCCACTGCCAAGCTCCCCGAAGAAGGTTACATACGTTCCTGGCCAGAGGTCATCCAGATGGATGCACAGGTCAAGGCGCGCATCGACGAGATTTGGGGAAAATTGGGTCTCTAATCCGGATTACCTAATCCATAATCAACTGGCCTTTCACCGAAGGAGTACAGCTAGACATGTTTAAGAGTCGTTTATTACTGATAACAAGTTCCCTGATCCTCTTGGCGGGTTTGATCCTGGGAGCCTGCGCACAGGCAACCCCACCGCTGACAACTCCCACTGCAATCTCACCCGCTGAACCGGTTACGCTCAGAATCGTAGTGTTACCGATCTTAGACACCTTACCCATGTATGTCGCCCAGCAGAAAGGCTACTTTGACGCCCAGGGGGTAAAAGTTGAGTTTATCCCGGCCGGTTCAGCCGCCGAGCGAGACCAGATCATAGCTGCCGGTCAAGGAGATGGCATGGTCAACGATCTGGTCTCCACGCTGTTTTACAACCAGGATACCATTCAAATCCAGATCGTCTCTTTGGCTCGCACCGCCACATCAGAATTTCCTCAATACTCTATCCTGGCAGCTGGTAACAGCGGCATATCTTCCGTGGAAGGTTTAAAGGGGGTTGAGATCGGTATCTCTGAAGGCTCGGTGATCGCTTACACAACCGACCGCTTGCTGCAAGCTGAAGGTTTATCTCCCGATCAAATCAAGACCATCGCTGTGCCTAAGATCGGCGAACGTATGGCGCTGCTGGGATCTGGTGAGCTGAAAGCTGCCAATCTTCCCGACCCACTTTCCTCGCTCGCTATTCAAAGTGGCGCCATTCCCATCCTTAACGACACCAAACACCCTGAATTAGGCAATAGCGAGATATCTTTCCGGAAGGTGGTGATCGATGAACACCCGCAGGCGATCCGGGGCTTCTTGATTGCAGTCGAGCAAGCTATTAAAGAGATCAACGCCGATCCCAGCCAATGGGAGTCTTTGCTTACTGAACAGAAATTGGTACCTGAGCCCCTGATTGGAACCTATAAGATTCCTCCCTTTCCTACCGGCAGTGTTCCTAGCGAAGCTCAGTGGGCTGATGTACTCGCCTGGGCCAAGGAAAAAGGTTTAATTTCGAAAGACGTGTCTTACAGCGACTCAGTTACAGCAGAGTTCCTCCCTTAAGTGGGTTCTTTGCGTGGAACGTGTATTTCATCACATGTTTCACGCATCACTTTTCGACGCAAGAATGATCCAGCTCGATTCCCTGACCTTTATCTACCCTCACAGCCCCCGGGTTTTCCAGGACTTCAACTGGCAAGTGGAGAGGGGAGAAGCCTGGGCGGTACTAGGTCCCTCGGGATGTGGAAAAACCACCTTACTTTATCTGCTTGCCGGATTACGTTTTCCTAACTCGGGGCGTGTACTCATAAATGGTCAACCGCTGAGCCGGCCACGTCCGCAAACCGGGCTGATCCTTCAGGACTATGGGCTGCTCCCCTGGGCTACAGTGCGACAAAACGCAGAGCTGGGCCTACAAATCCGCGGCTTTTATGGTCCGGATGGCAAGCATGCGCCTGCGGACTTTCGCCCATCTCTCGCGGTTAATCACTGGTTAGACCGCCTGGGGCTGACCCCCTTGACTGACAAATTTCCCGGTCAGATTTCAGGCGGTCAACGCCAGCGTACCGCCATCGCTCGTACGCTGGCTTTGCAGCCTGACTTGCTTTTGATGGATGAGCCATTTTCCTCCCTGGACGCCCCTACTCGGGAGGGATTACAGCTGCTTACGCTTGAGCTGGTCGCCGAACAGCAACTGACCCTGATTATCGTGACCCATGCGATCGAGGAAGCTGCCTTCGTGGGGCGAAAAATACTCCTCCTCGACCACCCACCCAATTCTGAAGCGATTGTGATCCCCAACCCCTCCGCCTTCCAGCCAGACTATCGCAATGCCAGTGAATACCAGATGCTATGCCGCGAGCTGCGGCAACGCATGGGAGACCAATGAAACGGCAAGAGATTCTCCTAACCGTGCTTGCTCTTCTAGTCGCCTGGTACCTGGCTGCTTTGCTGATCAACCGGCCGATCTTGCCTTCACCGATAAAAGTTGGCCAGACTTTCGTAAGCGAGTTGGATAATGGGTTGGTTGATCATTTCCTGGCCAGCTTATGGCGTGTTCTTGCCTCCACAGCTCTGGCGATCGCCGTCGCTGCGCCGGCTGGATTGATCCTGGGGCAATCTAAAAAACTAAATAAGATTTTATCGCCCGTCATCTACCTTCTCTATCCGGTCCCCAAGGTTGTCCTCTTACCAGTTGTTTTGCTTTTTCTTGGGATTGGCGATTTATCAAAAGTGACCATTATCTTCCTGATTTTATTCTTTCAAATCCTGGTGCTCGTGCGCGATCAGGCAGCTGGCTTACGATTCGAACTAATCCAAAGCGTACGCAGCCTGGGAGCTGGAAGGCGAGCGCTCTTCCGCTTCGTATACCTGCCCGCCAGCCTGCCAGCCATCCTGACCGCTCTGCGTCAATCAGTCGGCACTGCGGTGGCTGTGCTGTATGTAGCCGAACTATTCGCCACCCAAAAAGGGTTGGGATATTACATCTTCATTAATGGCAGCACTTTATTTAATTACCCGGCGATGTATGCCGGGGTAGTTGCGATGAGCCTGCTGGGGTTGGGGCTTTATTTC
>Ga0209324_10003699_pt1 | contig 10523 bp, 9 predicted proteins | sample Rifsed19ft3_FD_184015 | JGI IMG/M metagenome (GOLD analysis project Ga0209324, IMG submission 184015) | Soil microbial communities from Rifle, Colorado, USA - sediment 19ft 3 (version 2) | ecosystem: Environmental > Terrestrial > Deep subsurface > Rock core/Sediment | place: Rifle, Colorado...
TTCGCCACACGGAGGTCAACATGGAAGCGAATGAACTCTTGGAGCGGGTGCGTCGCCGTGATTTCCGGGTCGGGGTCATCGGCTTGGGGCGAGTGGGGCTGCCGCTGGCCATGGCCTTCGCACACCAGGGTGTGCCGGTCTTCGGCGTTGACCTCGATGAGGAGGTGCTTGCAGGTATTCAACAGGGGGTCATGCCCTTCAAAGAAGACGGCGGTGATGAGTTGCTCCGTGAGCTAAGCGGTACGAACACCCTGCAGGTGAGCGCGGACTATCAGGGCCTGCGCGAGGCTGACGTCATCTTCGTCACCGTTGGCACGGTCCTCAACAACCAGTTCCGTCCGGACTACTCACAAGTCCGGGGCGCCTTGGCTGGCCTGGCCGACGTCCTGCGCCCTGTTCAGATGCTCATGTTGCGGAGCACAGTCGCCCCGGGTACCCTCACCAAGGCCGTAAGACCCTATCTGGAGGAGGTGCTAGGTCTGAAAGTGGGCAGGGATGTCCTTCTCGCCTCCAGTCCGGAACGCATCGCTGCCGGCAAGGCTCTGGTTGAACTGCTTGCCCTGCCGGAGATCGTGGGAGGCATTGACGATCTCAGCTCGGAGGTAGCAGCGGAGACCCTGAGGGCCCTGAATCCACAGAAAAAGGTCATGGTCACCAGCCCTGCGGGCGCCGAGTTGGCCAAGTTGTTCACCAACGTGTATCGATACGTCACCTTTGCCCTGGCCAACGAGTTCGCGCTGATGGCAGAGGTGTACGGGGTGAATGCCCAGCAAATCATTCGCATGATCAACGACGACTATCCACGGGGACGCATTCCTTTGCCGGGCCCCTGCGGGGGGCCATGCCTCGCGAAAGATGGATACTTCTTGGTGGAGGACCTCACCTTTCCCGATTTCATACTTACGGCCTGGAAACTGAACGAGGGTATTCCTGCTCATATGGTGCGACGCTTGAAGCGGCGTCTGGAGGAGCGCGGCCAGAGTCTGGTTAGGGCGCGGGTGACCGTGCTTGGTATGGGATTCAAGGCCGACATCGACGACACCCGCCATTCCCCCGCAGTCCGGTTGACCGAACTGCTGGTAGGGGAGGGTGCCTCAGTCACCGTCTGCGACCCGTTCCATGACACCCCTGACCTGGCCAGCGCCGTGCAGGATGCGGACGTGGTAGTGCTGGCGACCAACCATACGGTCTTCCGTGAGTTATCGTTCCTGCAGAACCTCAAGGTCTCCGATCCACCTCCCATCCTCGTCGACTGCTGGGGAGTGTGGGACGAGGAGCAGGTGCGCGCGGCGAACCTTGAGCTCCTCGTCTTCGGCAAAGGCGATCGCGCATGATCCTGGTAACTGGAGGCGCCGGGTTCATCGGTAGTGCTGTCGCGCGGCGACTGCTAAGGGGCGGATATGCGGTTCGCGTCGTCGACGACCTCTCGAAGGGCTCCGCCAACTTGGAGCCCGATGCACCGGTAGAATTCCTTAAGGCTGACCTGTGCGAAAGGGCCGAGGCGGAGAGGGTCATGGAGGGCGTGGACGTCTGCTTCCATCTGGCCGCCAAAATCGGAGGCATCAAGTATTTCCACGATTACCCAGCCACTATCCTTAATGAAAATAACATCATGCTGGCCAACGTGTTCACGGCTGCCGTGCTCCATAACGTCAAGATCGTCTATGTCTCCTCGTCTATGGTCTTCGAGCGAACCACCACCTTCCCGACGCCGGAGGAAGCAGTTCTTCAATCGCCGCCCCCGGTGACCCACTACGGGTTCTCCAAACTAGTGGGCGAGTACTACTGCCGGGCATTCAGCGAGGAACACGGGGTGCCCTACACCATATGTCGCCCCTTCAACGCCTATGGGCCGGGCGAGTATCCGGAGAACGAGCCGGGCGTCGCACATGTCATTCCCGACCTGGCGCGGAAGGCGTTGCATGGCCAGTACCCGCTGGAGATCTTGGGCGCGGGCCAGCAGGTCCGCTGTTTTACCTATGTCACTGACGTGGCAGACGGCATCGTGGCCGCCGGACTGGACCCGCGTGGCGAGAACGAGGACTTCAACATTGGCGATGATACGCCAACGACCATTGAGGCACTGGCAAGGGAAATCTGGAGGCTGACAGAGCGGAGTGAGCCTTTCCGCCTGGCGCATAAGGAGCCGCTGGCCTTCGATATCCAGCGCCGTATCCCTGATGTGCGCAAGGCTGGGCGCTTGCTGGGTTGGCGACCCAAGGTTTCGCTGGAGCACGGATTGCCCGAAACCATCGACTGGCTGCGGGCCTCGGCTCCGCCCAGCTAAGGGTAGCCATGGATGCGCTGCCAGGCCAAATCTCTCCGAAGAAGCTGTACGCTCGCCGTTTTGGGCCGAAGGAGAGGGCCCAGAAGAACGCCCTGTGGAAGGTTCTCTGCCAGTCATTCCTCCAGCGGTATGTGTCTGAGTCGGATGTGGTCGTGGACTTGGGAGCCGGCTACTGCGAGTTCATAAACAACATCCGATGTGGGCGCAAGTTCGCTGTCGATTTGAACGAAGAAACGGGCCAGTACGCTGCAGACGACGTAACCGTCCTCCTCGAACCGGCCGCCGCTCTCTCCTCCATTGAAGATGCATCGGTGGATATCGTGTTCGCGAGCAACCTGTTCGAGCACCTGCCGGACAAGCAAGTTCTGATAGCTGTCCTGGCGGCAATTCACCGTGTGCTCCGTCGTGGTGGCCGACTCCTTGTCCTTCAGCCGAACATCCGCTACGCATACAGGGAGTATTGGGACTACTTCGATCACTATCTGCCCCTGAGCCACCTGAGTCTGTCAGAGATCATCCTCATGGAGGGCTTTGCGATCGAGGAGGTTCGCCCCCGCTTCCTGCCCTATACGGTCAAGAGCCGTCTCCCGAAGTCGGGGTTCCTTCTCAAGATCTATCTGCGCTTGCCGCCTCTTCAATTGCTGATGGGGAAGCAGATGTTCTTGGTGGCGGCGAAGGCAGGTGGTTGAACGGGCCTCGATGTGTGCTGGCGGCTGGTCAGCCCTTGTGCGGACGGCTAGCAGCTGCCGCTGGCCAGAAACAGGCGTCGAAACCTACCGGGGAGCAATAACCCCGCCGTCTACGGAAAGCTAAACGAAGGCCATTGCAGTCCGAAGGCCACCGCGGCGATGACCGCGCCTCCACACCGCCAAGGGTTGCGCAGACCCGTATCGCCTTTCAGAAGAGGAATACCCCCACTGATGCTAACCCTCTCACCAGCGCCGTCTCCCCACGAGACTCTGTGCCTCCAAAGTGCGGCACCACCATTCACGACGGGTGGCTATCGCCCAACCGAGCCTTGGTGATGGCCCCGTGACGATCGTGCGATGAACGAATTTCCACTCGCCTTTGCCGGCGGCAGCTTCCTCCCGAGGTAGCGGCTACCCTGGCTTCATCCGCCCTGGTCGTCGGCGTGTTCGGCCGTCGCCCTTCGCCATATGAACCGCGAGTACCAAAGCCAGTTCCAAATGGCTCCTAATGCGACGCCGATAGGTAGCGCGACATAATGGTACACACCGAACTGCACTGTCAGAACGTTCACCGTCACCGTTACAATCCCCAGTGCTGCCGGAAGAGCCGCGGCAACAAACTGTCCGAAGCGCATCAACAGAGGCTTTCGAACGGCGCAGCTATCTCGGAATGTCCACAAGTTGTGTCCCGTGAATACGCCGATGAGCGCGACCGCGGTGGCCACAAGGGTTGCGATCAGGAGCCGGACGTCCCCGTGATCGAACAAGAGCATGCTGACAGCAGTGTCCTTGGCTGGGAGAAACCAGAAAACGGGCGAGTCGTACACCACAAACAGAACCGCCTGGTAGGCCAAATAGCCTGTCCCCCCTACCAGCGCGAATCTCACAAAGGCGGTTCGAGAAGGCAGCAATTGCCCCAGCAGTTGTCTGATAAACGACTCCATCCGGTCTTGGGCGACGCCTGTTGAGTGGTCCTGTCCGGTCCAGATACTCGGCCTCTACTTCAGCAACATGATAACTGTGGTGGAAGGGAGATATCGCAACTGCGGCAGCGCTCTCAAGAGGAGATCACGGATTCTCTTGAGACTTCCGATCCATCTTCTGTACGTTTCGCCTTCGGTCAGAACCCGTCGTCAGCAGCGAACCTTCGATGGATGATAGCGTCTTGCGAAGAAAAAGTCGAGGTTTGTCTGAAAGGCAGGGACCCGCCGATATTCCGCCTCTTCTTGGGCATCAGCCCCATCCTGTATCCCTTCTTTGGCTGGCCTTGCTTTCTGCGCAAGCACTATCCGAGCGTATATAATCTCCACTAAGATTCGTAGCTCAGGGTGGTAAGAGAAATCGCGCGTCTGGTATCTGTGTTCTTCAGCCATCCCATGACTATTGGGCGCTTGCCAGCGAGCCGTGTTGGTCGCTGGTCTGCTCTCTTTGTCCTTTTCTCTGCCGCGGCGGTCGTTCAGACCTGGCCGCTAGTCCTTCACATCACCGACGCGATCGCGGATTCGCCTGCCGGGACTCTACCCGATACTTATGCCTTCCTGTGGGACTTGTCGTGGGTGAAGCAGGCGATTATCGATCTCCACTCCAACCCCTTCCAAACCGATTTCCTCTTCTTTCCCGACGGCGAGAACCTCTATCTTCATCCGCTGACCCTTCTAAACGGTCTGCTGTCGATCCCGCTCCAATTGGCGACCGGTAATCTCTTCCTGTCATGGAACGTGCTAGCCCTCCTTTTCTTTGTGTTGTCTGGCCTGGCCGCGTATGCCCTCGCCTATCGAGTAACCAACAATCATCTGGCATCGGTGCTAGCAGGCTATATCTTCGCCTTTGCCCCTGTTGTCCTCATGCAGTTCAACGGCCGCTGGCACATCTCCACCGTTTGGCCAATTCCGCTGCTGGCCCTATTTCTCCTCAGGTTTCTTGACAAACGCCGTCTCAGGGAGGCCGCCGCCGCCGGGATCGTCTGGGCGGTGCTGACCTACAACAATCAGGAATTTGCGCTAGACGCGGCCCTGTTCATAGGGCTCTTCTTCGTCTATTGGTCGGCTGTATATCTGCGGCGGAAGGACAAAGAGCGCCTGCAAGGCCTGTGGCGCGGGGGCGCTGTTGTTGCTGGCGTCTGGTTGGTCATAAGCGCCCCGCTACTCATTCCAGCCTCGATTGACGCCCGAAGTGGAGATTACTATCTCCCTGTGGGTGACGAATTCTATTCAGCCTCGCTCCGCTCGTTTGTGACTCCCAGTCCCCTATGGGGGCCCGGGCAGGACCCGGTGGGTTGGCGCCCCGAGCACAGTTCGATTGGAGACATAGAGAACACGCTGTATTTGGGGGCTGTTCCTCTAATCCTGGCTACGCTGGCCATATTCACCGTCCGGCGGACACCGCACGCGGTGCTTTTCTGGGGCGCCGTCTTCCTATTGTTCATTACGCTTGCTCTCGGGCCCTACTTGTACGTTGGGGATGCAGAGAGGTTCTCTGTCCTCGGTCTTTCCGTGCCGCTGCCTTACCAGATCTATGATCAACTTCCACTGTTTGGCGACAGGAGAGTGCCCTCTCGCATGCTCCCCTTTGGCATGCTGGGCCTCAGTGTCCTGGCCAGCATAGGGTTTGATGCCTTGATGTCCTGGTTGCGGCGGAACTACAAGCTGCTCGCCCCGGTAGTGGCCGTCCTTGTTGTCTCCCTGGTCGTAGTGGAATACTGGAACCCGCCCCTTCACATGTCCCATCTGCCAAGGCCGGCCATCCTTGAGCAGATCAGAGATGAACCCGGAGATTTCACCGTGCTGGCCGCGCCCCTTGGGCGGCGGACCGGCTGGGGCTTCAACGGGCATTTCGAAGGAGCCAATATCTCAGACTATTATCAGACCGTTCACGGCAAGCGTACGTTTGGCGGCTTTATAGCTCGTACCAGAGAGGGCACTCTCGCGTGGCTACGGCAAGAGCCAGGCCTAGAATATCTCGCTTTTCCAGGGGAGGAGCCTTCCCAAGATGACCTTAACCCTGAAATAGTTCAAGGGGTCTTTCGCCGATTTAGGATCAAGTATGTCGTGCTGCACAAACTCGGTCCCCATGGCCAGACCATAGATACTCCGGCGACGCTAGATGCCTTGGATGCGTATCTCCGTGGGACGGTGGAGTTGACTCCCATCTTTTCTGATTCCAGTTTGGCTGTCTATCGAAACGGAGAGGTGCAATAGAAACATGGCGCGCAAGCTAATCCCACCTGGCCCAGCAGCGCCGTGAAAGGCGCAAGACTGCAGGTTGGCACTGTGCGCCGTCAACTGAGCCGGTAGCGCGACCACAAGGTTCTGGCATCACTCTTCTTTACGGCTGAAGTGCCAGCTGCCATCCTCTTCGCTGTAGACGTACACGTTCCCAGAGAAATCATAGAACACCTTATCCCGTTGTGGCCGCTCCGTGCTGAAGGCTGACACGGCAAAGCCCTCGGGCTCCAGGAGGAGCTGGGGCGGGTGGGGGAAGGTCTGCTGCCTTCGCGTGGCGCGCCGCCTGGCGTCCTCTGCAGTGTCGTAAGACGGCGTCGGCAGCCCCAGGATATCCGTCAACGTTGGGCCGAAGTCTATATGCTGGTAGTCCACATCAGATACATCGCTAGCTAAGCCGGGAGCGTGGATCACTAACGGCACATGGGGGATTGGCTGGATGGGGGGCTCCTCTGGTGAAGGGGGTATGTTCCGCCAGCCGTGGTCACCTGTGAGGACAATGACCGAATCTTCGTAAATGCCCTCTCTCTTTAACTTGCTGGTAAACTCGCCAACTAGAATGTCCAGGAACATCGCCTGTTGTCGATACGACGTCCAAGACGTTTGAACCTCCCCCTCTTCGTTGAAGATGAATGGGTCATGGGGCAATAACAGGTGCAACACGTGGATGCGCCCCAACGCCGTTCGGCCCTTGATGTCATCTAGAAACACGCTGAATTGTCTCTTGGTGAGCAGATGGTCGCCCCTTTTGTGCAGGCTCGGATGTGCCCAGCCCAGGCGGCCCAGGAGCCAGTCCATCGGGCGGATTATGGCGCTGTCCACCCAATCAGGGGTTGCCTGATAGAAGGCCCGCAGAGCCAAGTCGCCCGCCATCCCCAACTGATCGTTCTCGGTCAAGTAGAGACTGCCCCGACACGTCATGACCTGGCCACAATCGTCCATGTAGAGTTCCTCCAGGCGGAGGTACTGGGTATAGAACCTGATGTCAAAATCCTCGGCCAGGGGTATGACTGAGTCCATCATGGCTGGGATGACGTTAATGGAGTCAATGGAGTTGGTGGTGGCATTTGTGAACCAGACCCCGTCCTGTGCCAGCGCAGCGATGTTGGGGAAGCTCTCCGCGTCCAGCTTCCCCTGCTCACGGAGCACGTCATACCCTATGTTAGGGAAGTTCCAGCCCGTCCCCCCCCGAAGGAGCACGTCATACCCTAGCTCGTCGAATACGAGTATGAAGACGGCCGGCTGCGATTCTGATCCTGTAGCGGTCGCTACCTCCTGGCTATACGTCTCCGGGAGGCTCCCACGCGTCTCCACCTGAAACGGAATCATGGCCGTCATGACTATCGCCACCGGAGCCATGTAGGCGAAGAACATGGACAGGCCTCTGAATAACCAGATAGCGATGCCGACTAAGGCGGCAAGAAACGTTAGGTCCACAAGCACCAGCAGGACCAAGCCCGATGAACTCACCGAATCCGTGAAGTCCGCCGCAGGACCCCAGTAGAGCTGCAGCTGGCGCACGATCAGTACGATGGCCACGACGAATAGCACCGAGCGGAAGACCCGAAGGCGCCTGCCGGAACCGTATCGCGCAGCGATGAGGCGGTCAGCCGCCAAGAGCACGAGAGCGGGCAGGACCTGCACCAGCACGATCATATAGACCACGGTGGTCTTGGGAACCAGCACCATGTCTACGGCGGTGGGAAAGACATTCTTCATGAACTCGAGGGTAGCGAGGCTCACTGCGCTGAAGACGATCAGCGCTGCGTACAGCGGCTCTCTATAGCCAGACAGATAGCCAGGCAGGTTTCGCAGTCTCATGAGCTAACGCTTCTTGCGACAAAACGGTAGAGAACCCGCTCTGACTTGGGCAGGCCGGCCATATCAGCTATCTGGAAGCGCTCCCGGAGAGCTTCTTCGAAGGCGGCCTGCGTATAGCCGCTGTACACGTCCTCGCGCGTGCGCAACAGCGTTTGCACCATCGGGTCGCTCTTCGGCACGAATTCCACAACGCCGGCCTGGGCGATAGTGGAGAGCCACTCCACGATTCTTCCGAGGGGCACGTTGCCGCTGATCGCCAAATGGTGCACCAGAGCTAGGCAGAGCGCGAATTGAGCCGGGCCGCGCTCGCTGAGCCCCCGCCTCTCCCCCTGAGCCCAACCCTGCCTGGGCGAAGGGTTCATCAAGTCGACTGTCAGGGGCAAGACGTTAGTGTGCTGGTCACTTATCCTCTCGTATAGAGCGCCAACCGCCGCCTCATCGCCGTCCATGGCCACCACGTAGCTGGCGTAGCGGGCAGCCATGATGCTGTACCGCCCCACGTTACAGCCCAAGTCCCAGACCACTTCTGGCTTCGTTTGAGCCAGCGCGGCATCCACAAACCGGTCCTTGTTCTGCAGCGCTTCTGGCTCGTAGTGACACTGGTCCTCGTAGTTCAGCCAGGGCGAGTCAGCCTTGCCTCGCCGTTTCAACCCGGCCACGCTCTTCTTCAATCTGTTAACAAGGCCTGTGATGACACTCTTGGGGATCGATCGCTCTTGAAGGGACGGCGCTTTGCTGCTGCGCGATGAGAACCGCCGACTGAGCCACGCCTGAAGGACGACGTCGATGAAAACGTTCTTCCGCAGCTTGTGTCTTAGGGGAAGGAGCCTATTGAGGTGGACAGGATCTATCCCCTCAAGAGAGCTGCGCATCCACATCTGAAACGGGATGCCAGTGATGGACTGGAGAAGTAACGGATTGAGAAAGGTGCGGCAGAACTGTGTATAGCCTATCCATGGCGTTCCTTCTTGGTACCGTTCGAACGAGCCCACGTCGATCAATAGGGGGTTTGTCCCCACGAACTGGACGTTGTAGGGGGTTGCGTCCTTAAGGATTAGATCCTTCTCCAGGGCCAGTTGCAGGATTTCTAGGGAGCGGATCGCCGCCGCCCGCAACATCTCAAAGGGCCATTCGTAAACGTAGGAGATGAAGGGGATCCGTGGGTGCTCAACCACCAGACCTACGCTGGGAACGGCATGATATGGCTCCGGAGCCTCCTCGATCCCGAGGGGCTTGGTCTCTATCACCGCTCCGCTCGCGACGAGGGAGTCCAGAAGCCCGGTTTCGACCAGAGCCTCGAAGTCTGCCACATGCTCGGAAGTGAAGAAGCGATATACCTGGTTGTGGCCAAGTAAGACACCGCTAGCGGGGTCCCGAAAGGACCCGGGGTCCGCTTGCACCATGCCCTGTCAGCTCCCGCCTAGGACATGGTCAGACATGCTGGGAATAGCGCTTGTGCGGAACCGTACCTCAGTCAGGGCGCGACCCTGTTTCAGCCTTCTATCGGTGCGGCTGGACCTCTTCTTCGGACGCGTTGGGCGCTTCGCTGGTGGCCGAAGTCTCCTCTGTGTCTGGGCTGTTTCTGCGGAACAGCGAGAAAACGCGTCCCCAGAATAGCTTGATCGCCACAAGACCACCGACGATAGCGCCGAACAACATCTGGAGGCCCAGGCCCGCAGCCGTTGGGTCAACATACAGGGGGAAAATAGGCATTCCTTGCCCTCTTGTCAACCTTCATCTATTGTATACAGGAGGAGGTCACAACTACCGAGACGAAGGACATCGTTATCGCGCCACAACTTGGCCAAATCATATCAGTCTTCACGCCGACAATCAAGCGTCGGAGTGATGGCTTTGAAGGTCGGGGTCGCCCCAGCGGGCGGAGACCGCCAGGTGCTCCAAAGCGCACAGCAAACTGCGCCGTGTTAGTGAAAGGATCGCCAGCGCGACATATCGCAGATTCTCCGCTTGGATAGGCGCTGGCATGGTGATATACTCTGGACGATGAAGAAGACAACTGTATTCGCCTCTTTTTCCCTTATTTCCTTCTTCCTAGTTTCTTTGGCATCTGCCTGCGGCGGCGGCGAAGAAAACCCCTTCGGCGTCAATTCGGAGCTCGTGACTACCGCTGAGCGTCCCATCGCCTTGGCAGTCGCCCCGGACGGTCGCCTCTTCTACGGCGAGCACCAGACCGGCAACATTGGAATCGTCACGCCAGAGGGCGAGCTTCTCCCGGATCCTTTCGTTCAGGTGGACGTCCAGATAGGGATAGAATGGGGCCTCACAGGCCTGACCCTGGATCCGGACTTTGACAGCAACCACTACGTTTATGTCTACTTCACCCAGCTCGTTGACGCGGGGCCGCCAGTCATCGCGAAGCCCGTCGTCGTGCGCTACACTGACGAGAACAACCATGGGGTCGACAGGAAGATTATCGTGGAGGACATGCCGGAGACGGACCCCGATCATCCCGGGTTCAATGCCAACGGCGGGATTCATTTCGGC
>Ga0209324_10003700_pt1 | contig 10522 bp, 12 predicted proteins | sample Rifsed19ft3_FD_184015 | JGI IMG/M metagenome (GOLD analysis project Ga0209324, IMG submission 184015) | Soil microbial communities from Rifle, Colorado, USA - sediment 19ft 3 (version 2) | ecosystem: Environmental > Terrestrial > Deep subsurface > Rock core/Sediment | place: Rifle, Colorado...
CATCATCGAGCGGGCGGCCCAGGGCCTGCGCCAGCTTCTGCAGGAGGCCGTGGCCCGCCTGGATCCCTTCCCGCCGTTTCCCGGCGCCTTTTTCTCTTATGGAATCGAAGTGGAGGCGCCGGGCGCCGCACCACCCGACCTCGGCTGCGTCGTCCTCGCTCCTGACGGCGAGCTTTACGAGCTACGCATGGGTCAGGAGCTACCGGTGCTCGACCTCGAGCTGGCTGATCCTGTCGCACTGCGCAAGGAGGAACTGAAGCCGCTCAACCTCCGCCCGCGCGACTACGTGATCTACGCCTACAATGCGCTCGCGAGGGTGGTAGAGCTACTGCTGGAACAAGCGGCCGATAAGCGCGAATGACGCCCCGCTGCTAGTCCACGGGGACGGGCGCCATAGCCTGCCCCGGACGGTGGCCATCACCGGTGTCCGCCTGCTCGTACGTCATGCGGTAAAGGTTCGCGTACAAGCCGTCGCGGGCCAGGAGCTGAGCGTGGGTACCTTCCTCGGCGATCCGCCCGCCCTCCAGCACGACGACACGGTCCGCGCCCCGCACGGTCGACAGCCGGTGTGCGATGACGAATGAAGTGCGGCCCTTGAGCAGCCGCTTGAGCGCCCGCTGGATGACGACCTCGGTGCGCGTGTCCACGTTGGCGGTGGCCTCGTCCAGGATCAGGATGCGCGGGTCCGCGATCACAGCCCGGGCGAAGGCGATCAGCTGCCGCTGGCCCAGCGAAAGGTTCTGGCCGCGCTCGTGCAGCACCGTCTCGTAGCCGTGGGGGAGCCGCTTGATGAAGTCGTGGGCGCCAACAGTCGTCGCGGCCTGCATGATCTCCTCGCCAGTCGCCTCCAGGCGTCCATACCGGATATTGGCCTCAACGGTTCCGGAGAAGAGAAAGGGGTCCTGTAAGACGAGACCCAGGCGCCGCGCGAGCGATCGCCGCTGAATGTGGCGGATGTCCTGACCGTCAATCAGTAGCCGCCCGGTTGACACATCGTAGAAGCGCGCGACGAGCGATGTGAGCGTGCTCTTGCCGGCACCGGTGGGCCCCACGATGGCGACGGTCTCTCCAGGTTTGACGCGCAGGTCGATACCGTCTAGGACCGGAATGCCGGGCACGTACTCGAACGAGACGTCATCGAAGATTACTTCGCCGCGCACATCCGGTAGCTCCACGGCGTCCTCCGCGTCCACGATCTCCGGCTTCGTGTCCAGCACCTCGAAGATGCGCTGGCCGCCGGCCATGGCGCGCTGGAGCTGCGTGTACTGGAGGACGAGGTCGCGCACGGGGTCGAAGAAACGCTGCACGTAGAGCGCGAACGCAACGAGTGTGCCCACACTTAGCGACCCGCCGAAGACGCGCCAGCCACCGTAGGCGATGACGAGCGCAGTCGCGACAGAGACCAGCAGTTCGACAGCAGGCATGACCGCGGCGGTGATGCGCCCCGCTTCCACGTTTGCGCTCAGGTTATCCGCGTTCACACGATCGAAGCGGCGGACGTTCTCATCTTCGCGCGAGAGGCTCTGGATAACGCGCACGCCAGAGACGTTCTCCTGGAGGTTCGCATTCACGACCGCGATCGACTGGCGCACGCGGATGAACGCCTTGCGCGCGCGGGCCTGCCAGAAGGCCATCACGACGATGAGCACGGGGATCACCGTGAACGTCACGAGGGCAAGCCGCACGTCCAAAATGAGCAGGAAGAAGATCACGAGCGCGAGGCCGGCGAAGTCCGCCAGTATCGTCAGGAGCCCGGTCGTCAGTAGCTCCTGAAGGACGGTTACGTCGTTCTGAACACGGGACATCACGCGGCCGACCTCGTTCCGGTCGAGGAAGCTGAGCGAGAGCTTCTGGATATGCGCGAACATCTGGGTGCGGAGCGTGAGGAGGATGTTGTGGCCCATGAAGGCCGTGGTGACCTGCTGGACGTATTGTCCGAACCAGCTCAAGAGCGACAAACCGATCAGCGCCACGCCGATGTAACCGACTCCCGCGAGGTCGCCGGAAGGGATGTATCTGTCGATCGCCAGGCCGATCAAGAACGGTTGCGTGCTGGATGCGGCCGCGAACACAAGCATCCCTGCAATCGCCAGCGTCGCCTGCCGCTTGTACGGCCACAGATACGGGAAGAGCCGCCGCATGACGCTGTGGTCGTATACGCGGCCAAGCTCTTCGTCGTCCCAGCCGTCAACGCTGCGGCGTAGTCCGCTCGGCCGCTGCATGCCGGGATGGCCGCCACTGCTCCAGCCGCCCGCGCCGTGTCCGCCCCAGAGACCCATGGTCAGATCCCCGCCGCCATCACGGGCTCTTCCTCCGGCGGAGGCGGCGCCAACGCTTCCTCCTGGTCGCGCAGCTCGAGGTCGTAGATCTGGCGGTAGATGCCGTCGCGGCGCAGGAGTTGCTCGTGCCGGCCGCGCTCCACGATCTGGCCTTCCTGGAGTACGAGGATCTGGTCCGCCATCTTCACGGTTCGCAGGCGCTGGGCGATGACGAACGTCGTGCGGCCTTCCATCACGCGCTGCAGCGTTTGCTGGATCTGGTACTCCGTTTGCGTGTCCACGCTCGATGTCGAGTCGTCCAGGATCAGGATGCGCGGGTCCATCAGGAGCGTGCGGGCGATGGCGACGCGCTGCTTTTGGCCGCCGGAGAGCGTAATCCCTCGCTCGCCTACCCACGTGTCGAAACCGTCAGGCAGAGACACGATGAACTCGTGGATGTGCGCCGCCTTCGCCACGTCCTCAATCTGATCGTCGGTCGCACCTACGACGCCGTAGGCTATGTTGTCGCGGATCGTGGCTGAGAAGAGGAAGACGTCTTGCTGCACCGTCCCGATCGCCTGTCGCAACGACCCCAATGTCATGTCGCGAGTATCGACGCCGTCGATCGTGATGCGCCCACCCGTCACATCGTAGAAGCGGGGCATCAAGTTGACGACCGTGGTCTTGCCGCTGCCGGTGGGCCCCATGAGGGCCACGACCTGCCCCGGTTGGGCATCGATATCCACGTGGGAGAGAACGGGGCTAATAGCGTCGTAAGCGAACGAGACATCCTCGAAGCGAACGTGGCCGCGCACACCGTCCAACTCGACGGCGCCTGGTTTCTCCCTGACGGCGGACTCAGCGTCGAGGATCTCGAAGATGCGTTGTCCGGCGGCGTTGGCCCGCGAGGCGATCATGATGATCCAGCCGAGGGCGCGCACCGGCATCTGGAGAAGCGCGAGGTACAACAGGAACGTCGTGAGCTCTCCGATCTCGAGCCGGCCGGCCGCGACCTCCCGGCCGCCCACCCAGAGCGTCGCCGCTGTTGCCAGCAGCCAGAGGCCGCTCATCAGCGGCGCGTTCACGGCTTGGATGCGGCTCGACTCGTACGAGTGCTCGAACAATGCCTCCGCCTCGCGCCGGAACTTCTCTCCCTCGTGTTCCTCGCGCGCGAACGCCTTGACGACACGCGCGCCGGTGAGCGCCTCCTGAAGGACCGTGGCGATGCGGGCGAGACCCTCTTGGATCGTCGTCCAAAGGGGTCGCAACGTGAGCGCCATCACAGTCGAGCGCCAGGCAATGAGTGGTATGAAGGCCCAGACGACGAGCGCGAGCTGCCAGCTCGTTACAAGCATGAGGATCAGGACGGCGATTAGCAGGATTACGACGTAGGACCCTCGGAGCAACCCCATGCTCACGAACCAGCGCACCGCCTCCACGTCCTGGGTGGCGCGCGACATCAACTGTCCTGTCTGCTGCTGGTCATGGTAGGCATACGAGAGCCGCTGGAGGCGGTCGTAGATGGCGTTGCGGATGTCGTAAGCGACACGCTGGCTGACCCATTCACCCAGGTAAGTCTGGCCGAAGGCGAACGCACCCCGGAGCACAGCAGTGCCGATGATCGCGGCGGCCGCCACAATTAGTAGATTGCGATCTCCGGTGGCTACCCGGAGATCGCCCTCTCCCTCAACAGCTAACCCATAGTCGATTGCCCAGCCGATGAGCAGGGGCATGATGAGCATAGCGGCGCCTGACGAGAGCACACAGATGGCGGCCAGCGCTGTCCTTCGCCAGTAGGCACGCAGGAATCTAAGTAGCCGTAACGAATACATAAGGTCGCAGAAGAGTAACGCTCGCGCGCGACTGATTCGATTCTAGCGAACCCTCACGCACACGTAAAGGTCGCCGGTTGTCATTTGTCAGCTCTCAGTTCTCAGGCACCGATGACTGATAGCTGATAGCTGATAGTACCAATCTCTTGCTCCTAAGCTCCTTGCTCTCCTCATAATGTCTTCATGCGGATAGCTACGCGCCAGGCCCTCCGGACGATGCGCCTGGAGGACATACCGCAGGTCCTCGAGATCGAACGTGAATCATTCCCGACGATGTGGCCTCCGACGGCCTACAAGCGGGAGCTGGAGCAGAACCGCCTCGCGCACTATCTCGTCGTGGTAGAGCGCAACCCAGAGTCCCTTGCAGGCTCAGAGGCTCACGACGTGGGGCATCACGGCGCCTTCGGCCGGCTCTTCGGCGAGCTTAGGCACATCCTGGCGAGCGAGGAGGAGCGCGAGCTTCCCCCGCTCGAGGAACGCGCTGAGCTGGTCACGGGTGTAGCGGGTTTGTGGATGCTTGCGGACGAGGCGCACATCGTGACAGTAGCGGTCCGTGAGAGCCACCGCCGGCGGGGCATCGCCGAACTGCTACTGATCCAGGCCATCCAGCACGCGCAGGCGCGGGGTCAGGCGCTCGTGACGCTGGAGTGCCGCGTCTCGAACGAGCCGGCGCTGGCGCTTTACGAGAAGTACGGCTTTGAGAGAGTGGGGCTGCGTCCGCGCTATTACTCCGATAACCACGAGGACGCATACGTTCTGACGCAGAGCTCGGTGCTCTCCCGACGATTTCTGACGCGCTTTGGGGACCTTACGGAGGACCATGAGCGCCGCTGGGGCCGCTTCGACATCGAGGTGTAAACACGTGGCAACCTCGGACCGATGGGAGCTCGCCCTGGTAGCAGCTGAGCTGTTCGTACCAGATGTGGCTGCCGCTGTCAGCTTCTATGTGGACAAACTGGGGTTCGCGCTCCATCGGGTTTATCCTCACGGCGAGCCCGGACCGAACTCCGCGTTCGCCATCCTCACGTTAGAGCGCGCCGTCGTAATGTTTGCCCAGGACGGCCTGTACTCCGCAATGGGGGGCAGCATCCAGTCACAACGGGGGGGTCGCAATCGACGTGCGCATCATGGTGGCTGACGTTGACGCCCTCTACGATCGCTGCCGCCGTAACGGCGTGGAGATCGCCCACGAGATCGACGACCGCTACTACGGCCTGCGCGATTTCGTCGCCTCGGACCTGAACGGTTTTCGCTTGCGCTTCGCTTCTCCGCTTCATTAGGCTGACTGCGATATGTCCACGCCCGCCGAGAAGCTAAGGAGCAAGGTGGAGGCTGTCCCTGCCCTGCGGGGCCGCGGCCCGGTCTCGTATGATTACGGGAAGTGGGTGGACAGCACCCATCACCTCCTCGCGACACTCTACGGCGAGGGATCAGCGGAAGAAAGCGGCTTCCTGGAGATTGTGGGCGAAGGCGCTGAGGCGCGGGGCTGGGGCCTGCCGCTGGCGCCGGACAATCCCTGGGGCATGCAGGCGCGGCTGAACCGGGCGGAGAAGTATTTACGGGGCCTGCTAGAGGCAATGGAGACGGGCACTCGCACGTCGTAAACAGACACGTCGCCAGAACACCGGCACGGTTCTGAACCTACTGTCTCGAAAAAGGGGTAGGGTTCGCCGGGTGGCACTCGCTGACCGGCGGATCGAATGGCTCGCTCGGCGAACTGGGCTTTCCGCCGTTCGCGCGGATGAGGTTGAGCGCCACATGCCGCGCTCCGCCAACTCCGTCGCCGCCCTCGATGTTGATGGCCACGTTACCGGTACGGACGAGTACCGAGGGAAGATAGTCGAGAAGCGCACTCTCGGCGTAGGCTTTCGCTCCTCGCAGGTCGAAGCTCTCGTACTCTGCGGCGATCCTATCGGGAGCGACCGGTGCCTCGCAGTGCCGTGACATACGTATCGGCAACGGCATTCCGCAGCCCTTGACGGGGCTGAATGATGCAAGACCCGTAATGTACGGAAACGTTAGGCCGTCCGCTGCCTTGGCTGTAGTCCGTGATGTCAACCCTGGTCAGGGGTAGGCCTCCGAGGCTGCCTCCAAGCCAGTAGAGAGGGAACTCTTGAAAGTCGCGAAATCGTCCTGGACAGTCCCGTGTGCGGAGGCATGGGCAGCCCCCGGCGCCCGCAAGCACGGCTCGTAGGTGGTTACGCCTGACAGCTCAAACTCACCTGAGAACCGGGGAGAGTCAGAGTCTGGCAGGAGAAGTGCCGTCGTGATGGCCGTCGCGACGAGGGCCACTGCTCCGACAACGATGGCCAGTCTTGTCACGAATCGTCAATGCGCGGCGTTATGCTGTTTCAGTTTCTGCCGTTTTCGCCTTCGCCGCCGCGATCACCACTTGCGTCGCGATGTCGTACGAAAGGCGCGAGGTGTCGATCGTCAGGTCGTAGAGCTTCGGGTCCTCCACCTCGACGCGCCAGAACTTCTTGTAGAAGGCGCAGCGGGCGCGCTCACTCTCCTGGGCGCGGCGCATCGCTTCCTCCATCCCGATTTCGTCGCGCTCCGCCAGGCGGTTAGCCCGCAGTTTCCGAGGAGCCACGCAGAGGACGTGGAGCGCGCGGGGCATGTCTGCGAGGATCATCTGGCTGCCCCGGCCCAGGATGACGACCTCTCCCCGCGCGCCCAGCTCGCGGATGAGCCCCGTCATCGTCTCCATGTACAGAGAGTCGCTAAGCTGGGGCTCCTCCGCCGCCATGTCTGCGTAGGTGCGCGAGAGTACAGCCTCGAGGCCGGTCGCACCGGTGAGCGGGTCTGCGCCGGCGGCGGCGGAGCGTTCCAGCACAGTCCGCAATAGAGATGAAACGCGCTCCCGGAACGTACCACGGCGCTCGTCGTGCTCAGCGACAGTGCCGACGGGCACGCCGCAGCGCTGTGCGGCCTCCACCATGAGCTGCTGGTCAACGAAGCCGATCCCCAGCTCCTGCGCGACGGCCTGACCGACCTCGCGCGCGCCGCTGGCTACGTTGCCCGACATGGTGATTACGGGCATATGTTGTCCTCCTTACCCCCTAAAGAGAAGCGACATCAGTATACGGCAACCGCTAGCTCTGTCAAGAGTTGCGCAGGTATTAGCGCCACGCCGCGAGGCGCCGCCGCCGACATCTCGTATCATTAGACGCCTTGCCCCGGCGCTATCGTTACTCGCCTGGCAGCGGTCTGAACACTATCCGGATACAGTCGCCGTCCCGCGGCACGTAACCGGCGCCCACTTGCTCGAACTCCCGCTCCGGCTTGCCGTCGCAGACGGCGCTCGCATCGGCGAAGCCCCGGCCGAGCGGATGGATGCCGCTGTCACCGCGCAGAACGATCGGGTGGGAGTAATCTATCGCGCACCCTTCCGGTGTCAGCGCGGGATCGACCCAGCCGCCCGCGTTCTTGAAAAACTGCGCGACCGAGGCGCCACGCCCTTCACCCCCCGGTGTGCGCGGGTGCATGTGCATTATGCCGTCGCCGTGTGTGTGTATACCGCTGGAATGTGGGAATTCGGCGATCGATGGCTGTCGTTGTCCGCACACGAAGACTGAATATGGAGCGTGCCAGTGATCGCCCACGCGCGGGTCGGAGTCACCGCTGGCGGCTACCTCGAGGGTGAGCACGATCAGAACAGCGAAGAGAACCGCAGCGGCAGCGGCACAGACCACCATGGCCAGCCGCCTCAGCTCCACGCTATTCAACTGGCGGCCCAGCCCTACTGGACGGTGAGAGTGCCGGTGAGGATCGTCTGGTTGTAGTCGTCCCGGAACGCATACGTTCCCGGTGCGTCGATCTTCCCGACGATCTCGCCCCGGCCGCCGGGGTTGACCGGCGTGGTGATGGCGATGTCGTCCGCCGTGCGGAACACCCCGTCTGGCCCGGCGATCCGAAGGTTATGGATGAAGCTGCCGTTGTTCGCCAGCGTGATCCGGAACGACTTCCCCGCGTCCACTGTCAGCGCGGCCGGCACGAAAGCCGTATCTGTTGCCGAGAGGTCCAGCGAGAGGTCAGCCGGCACGGGGGTGGGCGTGGCACCCGGCGCGGGTGTGGCCTCCGGCTCACCGACGATCACCTTGCCGGTCACCGGAGTCACTCCTTCGACCGCCTGCTCATCGTGGAACTCATATTCGCCGGCAGTGTCGTACTTGATAACGACCGAGTCCTCCACTCCCGGATCGATGTTCGGCAACACGTAGTCGTCGCTTGTGCCGTATTCGCGATCGGCGCCGCTGAAACGCAGTCCGTGGAACGCCGCTTCCGTGCTGCTGTTCTTCAGCACGACCTTGACGGTCTCGCCGGCCTTGAGGTCAATGGATGCGGGCGAGAACGCCGTCGTCTCACCGCTGCCGGTCACATCCATTCGTATCTCGCGGTCTGCCTGCGATGGGTCGATGATCGTGCGGTCGGGCTCGATGACGGGTTCCACCGCCGGCGGACCAAAGATGATGCGGATGCAGTCGCCGTCCTTTGGGACGTAGCGCACGTTAACTCTCTGGAAGGCAGACTCCGGCTGGGCGTTGCAGGCCAGGATCGCGCGGTTGAAGTCGCCGCCCAGCGGGTGAATGCCGCTGTCGCCCTTCAGGATCCGTAGCTCTGCTCGTTGACCGTTGATCTCATCCCCGTTCTTGTACGTCTCTTGGCGGCCGGGGATGCGCATTTCGCTGTTGCTGAGCTTGCCCCCCTGGTCGCCGAAGAAGTGCTCCAACGCCGCGCCGGAGCCCTCCGCGACCGGGATGTGCGGGTGTATGTGCATGACACCGTCGCCGTGGGTGTGCACTCCCTGCTGCGTCACGACTTCCTGGATGCGAGTTTGAAGTTCGTCGCCGATGAAGATGGCGTACGGGGCGTGCCAGTGCTCGCCAACCCTGGGGCTGGCTGTCGCACCACGGACCACGAACAGGCCCACCAGGATCGCCATAACGACAACGCTGATCGTCGCCACCGGCATCCAAGCCGGGAAGTGAAAACCGGCGATGCGCTGCCAGAGTCCCATCTTCTTGCGCGCTGCCTGTGGGTCGCGGTAAGTCCTCGCCTGGCCGCTGCGCCAGAAATCCATGGGTGAGGTGGAGGGCGCGGACGAACTAGCGGCAGCTCGCTCCCGCGGCTGTTGCCGCTCCGCCTCGCCTTCGCCGCGCGTGTCGCCACCGCTGCGGCGGCGCCGGAAACTGAACCGCGATGGGGTTACGCCGGGCGCTTCGCTCTCTTCTAAGACCTCGAGGTCGTCCGGTTCCTGCTGCCGTTCCTCTGGGGGTGGGCCCGCCTTCCCTTGCTCTTCCTGGCGGCCTCGCCGCCGGCCCCGCCTTCGCTTCCCATCCTGCGTCAAACCATGCTGCCTTTCTTACCCCCTGCCCTCGACGCGTCAACCGCGCGATATCGGCGGTCCAACGCGTTCACTCGCTCGACGTTCCCCTCTTCGGTCGCGTCCGCCTCCGCGGAGAACCAGGCATCCAGTATCTCCCGCGCGACGGTCTCGGACGTGCCGCGCAGGCTCAGGCAAAGGACGTTCGCCTGGTTCCACGCCCGCGCCCCGCGGGACGTCTCTGCGTCCGCGCAGAGGGCGGCCCGGACACCGGGAACCTTGTTTGCTGCGATCGATACACCCGTGCCGGTCCAACAGAAGAGTACACCCTCGTCGGAGCGGCCTTCGGCGACGCGTCCGGCGACCATCTCGGCCACCTCGGGCCACGGACTCGGATCGCCGTTTAGAGGGCCGAAAAGCTCGACGTCGTGGCCGCGATGCCGTAGCTCTTCCTCAACGAAATCCGTGAGATGCGACCGTTCGTCGCTGCCGAGGGCGATGCGCAAGCTTACTCAACCAAACAAGGGAACTGGGCGGAAACACCTGAGTACATTATAGGGCATCCCTTCCCATATACGGCAAGCAAGGCACAGACGATTCACGGCCGCGCACGCAGTTCGAGGGGAGGAGTCCAATCGATTGATGCACACTGGTAGCGACACGAATGGTGTGTAAATTGGGGTAGGGGCCCCGCAGCTGGCTGAGAAACGCCTCCCAGTGAGCGGCGCTCTCCGAGGGCGCTAACCGGAAGTCCAGGAGCCGGCGTTCTCCCCGTACGCTCACGCCATAAGCGCAGAGGACGAGCCGCCTACTCGCTCCCGCCACTCCTTTCATGCGCAGGTAGACTCCGTCCAGAAGCAGGTACAGAATGTCGTCGGCGAGCGGCATCTTGTGGAAGCGCTACGGCATCGCGGCCACGACGTCGACGACGCCCCCGCGGGCCCGTGGTACCCGGATCGCCGTCACCACGCCGATCAGCGTCACCAGGTCACGCGAGTAGAAACCGTTCCGGTGGCCACAGCGCTCATCTGTCCGCCGAAAGCGACCAGCTCCCAGAAGGGCCGTCATCTCTTCCTCCAACGCGCCTTCCAGGATGACTTTGAGGA
>Ga0209324_10003703_pt1 | contig 10520 bp, 8 predicted proteins | sample Rifsed19ft3_FD_184015 | JGI IMG/M metagenome (GOLD analysis project Ga0209324, IMG submission 184015) | Soil microbial communities from Rifle, Colorado, USA - sediment 19ft 3 (version 2) | ecosystem: Environmental > Terrestrial > Deep subsurface > Rock core/Sediment | place: Rifle, Colorado...
TCTCATCTTCCGGTGATGCGACCGCAGGAATCGCTCCTCGGCTCGGCGGTCGCGGTTTCCAATTTCCCGCAGCATCCAGCCCACGGCCTTATGGATCAGGTCTTCCTCGTCGTCGCGAAGGATGCGCGCAATCGCGAGGGCGTCCTTGTAATCGCCGTTCTTGATGTATCGGTAGGTCGCAAGCATCGCAATCCGACGCTCCCAGAGCTTCTTCGACCGCGCCCAGCGGTAGAGCTGGGAGCGGTCGCGCCCTTCGAAGTAGCCTCCGGCGATCGTGGGAGCGCTCCCGTCGACGAGGTCCCAGTTGTTCACCCGCCCGAGCTTCCGGCGGTACAGCCGGTAGACCCGCGACCTTTCGTTCTCGTCCCCGCGCTCGAAGCGATCGGCCATCACCAGAAGGGCGACGGTTCGTTCCTCGTGCATCGGCGACGAGAGAAGATCTTCGAGATCGCTCTCCGGAAGAAAGCGCGCGGCTCTCGCGATTCTCCGGCAGTCCGGGACGACCACTCCGTAGAACTTATCGCCCTCGCCATACTCGCCCGGGCCGGTCTTGAAAAACCGTGGGAGGAAGGCGGCCTTTTCCCGGTCGGCGCACGCTTGAAGGAGGCGCCGGACGTCCGAGGCCGCGGTCATGAGCTCCAATAGTCCCACAAAAATCCCTGGGCGGCGCCGACGAGGCCGGCGGTCAGGGGAAACGCCAGGAGCGCGAGGGCGAAGCGGAGCTTCACACCCGCGCGTCCCGGGCCCAGGAGAATGAGCGCCTGAACCGCCGCCATCGCGAGAAACGCGACGGCCCCCGCGGCCAGGGGATGGGCGCACCAGGGACAGTGGGGTCCAAAGGCGTTGTGGATATCGCAGGCAACGGCGGCGCCGGCCCAGAGCGAGCGGCAGCCGCAGCCGAAGACCAGCCCGCAGACGTCGACCAAGAGAAGCGAAGAGACGGCGATGGCGGCGGCAAGCGCGAGGGCTTTGGGGCGCATGGCGTCAGAATAGCCGCAGTTGAGCGTCCAGGATCTCTCCCACCGAGGTCCCTTTCAAGCGAAGAAAGGCGTCCGCCGCGGGAGCGAGCTGGCGGTCGAGGTAGTGCTGATAGTCAAGCGACCGGGGGTCGTTCTCGACTGGCTCCGGTCCCCGGGTGGTAACAACGTAGCGCACCCAGCGATCGGTCCGCGCGCCCGGGGTCGACTTCACCCGCTTCAGAGCCGCCTGCGCGTGCGGGGGAACGTTCTTCTCGTAATCTTCGAGCCTTCGCCTCAAGCGCTTTCGGTACACGAGGTCCCGGTCGCGCTTTCCCGCCAGGAGGTCCGCGACCGTCCCTCGCACGTAGTCCTCGAACGGCTCGTCGAAGAAGATCCGCCGACAGAGCTCCCGCTGGAACTCGCGCGCGAGCGGGGTCCAGTCGGAGCGAACCGCCTCGAGCCCCGTGAACTCGAGGACCAGATCGCCTCCCCGCCGCGCGAGCCCCGCGTAGCGCTTCTTGCTCCCGAGCTCCGAGCCTCGGATGGTGGGCATGAAAAAACGCAGATAGTGGCTATCGAACTCGAGCGTAAGAAGCGACTCCACCTGGTAGCGGTGCTTCAGCTCCTCGGCCCACCGGTGGTTCAAGCGCCGGACGAGGTCCTCCCCGAGGTCACGGCATTCCTTTTCCCCCGGTCCCGGGCCCAACAACACGAAAAGAGAATCCGTATCCCCGTAGATGACCCGAAGGTCCTCGCTCTCGATCCACTCCTTGCTCCTGGTGATGATCTCGTGCCCGCGAAGGGTGATGCTGGCGACGAGCCGGGGCTCGAAGAACCGGCACCCGGGCGTCCCCAGGACTCCATAGAACGAGTTCATGATGATCTTGATGGCGCGCGACGTCGCCTCCTCGCCCGCCGCTTTCGCGCGATCGCGCGCCCGCCATAGATCCTCGATGAGTCCCGGCAGGATGCTTCGATCGCGCGCGAAACGGGCCCCCTCGAAGCCTTCGATGGCGTCCGCGCCCGCCTCGACGAGACCCAGGGGGTCCACGCGGAAGGTGCGAATGATGCTCGGATACAAGCTCTTGAAGTCGAGGACCAGAACGTTCTCGAAAAGACCCGGTTCGGATTCGAGCACGTAGCCGCCGGGGCTCACCACGTCGCCCTCGACTTCCTCCACGTCCCGGGCCACTCGGCCTCGGCGATGGAGGCGCGGGAGGTACAGGTTGTCGAAGGCGGCTACCGAGCCTCCGACGCGATCGAGAGCGAGTCCTGTGAGCTGGGCTCGCTCGAGAACGAAATCGAGGAGATGCGTCTTCTCGAAAATTGCCTCGACCAGACGGCAATCCTCGGCGTTGTAGCGAGCGAGCTCCCACGGCTCCTCACGGTAGAGGCGGCGTATCTCGAGGATTCGGTCTTCGGACTTCTCGATCCGCTTCCCCCGCCCGAGGAGCTCGCGGGCGACCGCCTCGAGGCCGAAGTCCTCGAAGCTCCAGGTGGCGGTCCTGAGGGTATCGATGCCGTCGAGGATCGCTCTTCCGGGAATGCGGGCCACTCGCTTGCCCCCGGGAGATCCCGGCGCGAGGACCGCCGCCCGGTCTCTCCCGCGCCCCATGGCGAAGGAGAGATTGAGACGTTGGCAAACGCGCTCCAGCAACTGGAGGTCGAAGTCCACGACGTTCCAGCCGAGGATGACGTCGGGGTCGGCGCTCGCGAGGAACGAGAAGAACTCCTCGAGCAAAGACGCTTCGTCGTGGTGCACCGAGATGGTGACGTGCTCTTCGGCATCGAGACGCTCGCCATGGGCGTGGCTCCACTCCGGATGGCGAAGAAGGAACACCCGCGCCTCCGATCCGATGGACGCGCCGACGGAGTAAAGCGCCTCGTCGTGCCCGTCGGTCTCGATGTCGAGCGAAAGGATCGTGAGCCGGGGACGGTACTCCGCGGGCGAGATCTTCGGGTTTCGATATTCGCGATAGGAACCGTGCTGGACGAAAGCGCCCTCGACGCGGAATGCCCCGGTCACAAAGCGCTCCATGAGGAAGCGATCCGCGGGCTTCAGGTCCGACTCGTAGAGCCGCTCGCCCCGTTCCCGAAGAGCTCTTCTGGCGTCGACGAGCGCGCGCTGGCTCTTGAAGTAGAGCGCGTCGACAAGATCGCCGTCGAACGTGCGCAGCTCGACCGGCCGGACGCGGCAGCCGAGTGCCTCCCGTCGGAGGCGACCTCGCTCCGCGAAGGCCACCGCCTCCTTCCGATCGAGCCGAATGCGAATCGGGCCGGACTCACCCCTGGCCCAGAAGACGATCTCGATCCCGGACGAAGCGTCGCGCCACTGGCGGGTGAGGAGGAACGCGTTTTCGGTCGTCGTCTCCAAAGTCAGCGCGCTCGTTCTTCAGCTCGTCCAGGACGGCGTTGTTCAGATTTTATTGAATCGGGATTGCCATCCCGAGGTGAACGTTCCATCCGGCCCCGCTGGACCAGGCTCCGATGGTGGTCCAGCGCAGCGCCCTCGCTAGTCCGCGGTTGCCCGAATGGTCGAAGTGACGCGCAAGCAGGATGAGCCCGACCGTTGCGCCAGCCTTTAGGCCGATCCGAACACCCGGCCCACCTCGCATCAGCGGGTTGCCTTCCGCCAGGCCGTCAGCGTCGCGCGCCAACAGCCCCTCGGTTAGGGCGATGTCGGCGGCAGCTGCAGCCACCATCAGGATCTCTTCGACCTTTTGGTCCGCCGAGGTGGCGGACGCCATGAACAGAACCGAGATAACAAGTAGACGTTTCATCATGACCCCCCTCAACCCCAAGGTCTGCGGCGGTGGATTGTATCAGAGACTGGTTCACGCCTTAAGTGTCGCGACCCCGTGCTATCATGATGTGTTTCGACCTCGTCGAAACGTACTCGTGCGCCTTCGAGTCGTCACCTACAACATCCACAAGTGCATCGGGGGTATCGACAGACGATACGACCCGCTGAGAGTCGCGCAGGTCATCGCGCGGTACGAGCCGGACCTCGTTCTGCTCCAGGAGGTCGATCAGCACGCGCGCCGGTCGAACGCCGACCGCCAGGTCGATCTTCTCGGTGACTTTCTCGGCCTGAGGCACCGTACGTACTTCGCCAACGTCAAAGTTCTCGGCGGCGGCGAGTACGGAAACGCCATGCTCAGCCGGTTCCCGATGACCGAGACCTCCAACATCGATCTGACCGTCCCGCCCAAGAAGCGGCGGAGCGTCCTTCATGCCCGCTACCGGGTTCGCCTGGGCGGAGAGTCGGGAAATCCCACGCGCACCATCCACGCCTACAATCTCCATCTGGGGCTCTCGGGCTTCGAGAGGAAGATCCAGCTCCGGAAGTTCCTCGAGAGTCATCCGTTCGTGGGGCTCCATCACCAGACTCCCATCATCGTGGCCGGGGATTTCAACGACTTCTGGGGTACGCTCGGGCGAAAGCTTCTCGTTACCGCCGGCTTTCGCGGGCTGGGGCCGCCGGTCCGCACGTTCCCCGCGTGGGGACCGATCCGCGCGCTAGATTCCGTCTACGTGCGGGGCAACATTCGCCTCCTCCACGTCTACCGCGCTCGTCTCAGACTCGCGAGACGGGCATCGGATCACCTTCCGTTGGTGGCGGAGCTCGAGATCGATTGATGGACTGGGCGGCGGTTCTCGAAGCCCAGAGGCAGTACCTTCGGAGCGGGGCCACGCTCTCCTTCGACTTCCGGCGCCGACAACTCGAGAAGCTCGCGCGGCTCCTCCGCGAGAACGAGTCGCGCATCAATGAAGCTCTCGCCGCCGATCTGGGAAAGTCTCCCTTCGAGGCCTACGCTTCCGAGATCGGTTTCCTGAGCTCCGAAGTGGGTTTCGCCCTGAAGCATCTCGCGAGCTGGATGCGGCCCGAGCGCGTGCCCTCCCCGATCACTCTCTTTCCTGCAAAGAGCCGCATCTTGCGCGAGCCTCGGGGTTGCGTGCTCATCATCGCGACCTGGAACTTCCCGCTTCAGCTCTCCCTCGGTCCCTGGATTGGGGCCCTCGCCGCGGGGAACTGCACGATCCTCAAGCCGTCCGAGCTCGCCCCTCACGCCTCGAGCCTGATCGCCGATCTCCTGGGCGCGAGCTTCCCGAAGGAGCTGGTGGCGGTTGCGACCGGAGGGGCGGAAACGAGCCAGGCGCTCCTGCGCTTGCGGTTCGACCACGTTCTTTTTACCGGGAGCGCCTCCGTCGCCCGCGAGGTTGCCGCGGCGGCGGCGAAGACCCTGACCCCTTTGACCCTCGAGCTCGGAGGGAAGAACCCGGTCATCGTTGACGGGGACTCGGATATGGCGCTCGCGGCCCGGCGCATCGCCTGGGCCAAGTTCATGAACGCGGGTCAGACCTGCATCGCCCCCGACTACGTTCTGGTTCCCGAGCGCCGAAAGAACGAGCTGGTCTTCGGGATCGCGGCGAACGTGACCCGGTTCTTCGGCGAGGACCCGCGCCTTAGCAAAGACTACGGCCGCATCGTGAGCCTGCGTCACCTCGACCGGCTTTACTCTTACCTCGAGCACGGTCGAGTCACCTTCGGCGGAAACCGAGATCGCGACGAGCTCTATCTCGCCCCGACGCTGCTCGAGGACGCGGCGCCCGGCTCGCCCCCGCTCGAAGAGGAGATCTTCGGACCGATCCTTCCCATCGTTACGTATCGCGAGCTCGACAAGGCGATCGAGGTCGCGAACCGCCATCCCGATCCGCTCGCCCTCTACGTCTTCTCGAAGCGCAAAGACGTCCAGAGCCGCGTGCTCCGCGAGGTCCCCTCGGGAGGCGCCGCGGTGAACGACCTGGTGATGCAGTTCATGAACCCCCGCCTTCCCTTCGGCGGGCGCGGGACGAGCGGCGTCGGCGAGTACCACGGCCGCTTCGGGTTCGAGCTCTTCTCACACAAGAGAGCCGTGGTCCAGGGCTCGCGCCTTCTGGACATCCCGATTCGGTACCCCCCGTATCGGGGGAAGCTGTGGTGGCTGAAGAAGCTGCTACGATAGCCGAGAATCAGATCTTCCCGTGCGGTAATATTTGCCGTTCAAGCGCTCCCATTGGCGCAAAATTGTACCGTAGGGGAATACTGCATGAAGCCGATCCTGGGAGGGCTTTTCTAACGAATCGCATGGGTGGGCATGCTGAGGAACGTCTCAGGCCGAGTCGTACATGACCACGCCGCTGTGAGTGTACGACTGTGAGCCGTCATGAGCCGCGAAGGCGCTCCTCCCGCTTCCAGCGGGCTTTCTGGATGACGGATGGGAATTTGCTCGCGCGAGCCTCCCCCAGTTGTCAAGAGAAAAATACAGTGAACTTCAGTTTTCTCTCGGGACGGGGACACGCTCCTCAAGACACCGCCACAGCAGGTAACGGCTTTTCGCTGGCATTCTCGATGGAAGCGCCGTCCAGCCCGGCTCCCTCTCGAGAATCGCAGCCAGGATGTCCGAGACCGTCTCGTCCATGAACGCTTTCCTCCCGGTCAGCGCTTCATAGAACACGCACCCGAAAGACCAGATGTCCGTCCTCCGGTCGAGACTCTTCCCCCGCGCCTGCTCCGGGCTCATGTAGGACGCCGCCCCCAGGATGATGCCCTGCTCCGTTCCCTCACGGGTGAGCGACTTCGTCCGGACGGAGTCGTTGGCCTCTTACTCGCTGCCCTCGGTTCCAGGCGTGGGCGAGACAGGCGTTCTCGACCCACGCTCCGACCGTTTCGGGTCCTGGGACCGGTCGGGAATCCCACGGGCTGAAGGAAGACTCGCCCAGCGACAAGGCGGACCAATCCGCGAGCGGGATCCGCTCGAAGCGTCCAGCAAGGTTCTCGCGCGAGCCCGCGGCGAGCCGGAGAGCAGAGGAGCCGGTCGCGACGACGTGAACCGGTCGCTTGCGGCGGCGAAGGCGGTCCCACTCACCTCTTGAGGCGATTAGCCCCGTCCGGCAGGAGAGGCGCCGCGTCGAGGGAGGAGGACCGCGCGTCCCTCCTGAGTGGCGGTCTCATCGGCGCGAACCCAGTTGTGGGGGGCTCGGAAAAACTGGGGGCAGCCAAGCCGCGGCTTCCGCCTCTCCCCCGTAGGCCTTCGCCAGACCGAAGTCGAGGATCTTGACCGTGCCGTCCTTCGTGAGCTTGAGGTTCGACGGTTTGAGGTCGCGATGGACGATTCCCTTCTCGTGCGCGGCCTCGAGGCCTTCGGCGATCTGCCTCGCGATCGCAATGCTCTCGTCGATGGGGATCGCGCCGCGCTTCAGCCGCTCGGCGAGGTCTTCGCCTTCGACCAGCTCCAGCGCCAACGCGACGACGCCGTCCGACTCTTCGAGCCCGTAGATGGCGGCGACGTTGGGATGGTTGAGCGACGCGAGCACGTGCGCCTCGCGGCGGAAACGCGCGACACGTTCCACATCCTGCGCGAAGGCCGCGGGCAGCACCTTGATGGCAACGTCGCGGTTGAGCTTCGTGTCCCGCGCGCGGAACACCTCGCCCATACCGCCCTTGCCGATGGGCGAGAGGACTTCGTAGGGACCGAGCTTCGTGCCAAACACGAGCGGCATGTTCGGGGCTACTCGACCCGAGATTCTACCGGGATGAAGGGAAAAAATCGCGTCTCAGGGAGGTTCCTTGGCCGAGTTTTCGTCTTTGCAGAAGTAGGTAGCTTCCCACGGCTGTGCTCAGCGGCGTCCTCCTTGAGCTGAGAGTGCACTCCGGCTGCAGATTGCCCTATGTCGACAAAAAACACTGTATCTCGCGAACTTAACGTAGAGTCCGAGGTCATCGGACGGCGCATCTACATCATCCGAAGCCAGAAGGTCGTGCTGAGTACGCACCTGGCCGAGCTCTACGGAGTCAAGCCCAGAACACTCATCCAGGCCGTCAAGCGCAAGGCTTCTCGCTTCCCCTCCGACTTCATGTTCAAACTGACGAAGTACGAGTTCGATTCTCTAAGATCACAGATTGTGATCTTAGAGAAAGGTCGGGGCCGGCATCCCAAGTACCCTCCGTTTGCCTTTACGGAACAGGGAGTCGCCATGCTGTCGAGCGTGCTCAACAGCGAACGCGCCGTTCAGGTGAACATCGCCATCATGCGCGCCTTTGTCCGCCTTCGAGAAATTCTCACCCTCCACAAGGATCTCGCCCGCAGGATCGAGGCGCTTGAGAGAAAACATGCCGACCACGATGCGAACATCCGCGTGCTCTTCCAGACCATCCGCGAGTACCTAGAAGCGGCGCCAAAGAAGAGACGCCGCATCGGTTTCAAGTCCGATCCTTAATTCATTCTCGAAGCTCCGAAACCCCCGAACGCGGCTTGGGCAAACGGAGAAGACCGTTACTCGATGCGGATGGTAGCATGACTGGGCTGCTAATCCCTCGAATCGCTCGTCATAGCGATTCCAAGAAGCTCGAAAAAGAGCTCGCGCGCGAGCCGGGAAAGATCATGCTCCGGATTCTCGAAGTTCCGAAAGCGCGAGGTCGAGCTCCGTCAGGGAAGCGCCGGGCCCGGTGCCGAGGGCCGCAATGATAAACTAAGCCTGAGCGAGCATAGACATGCCGGTAGACTGGAAACAACATATCGTGAGCACGCCCGACGTTCTTCGAGGAAAGCCTCGGGTCAAGGCGACCAGGATACCTGTGAGCCTTGTTCTGGGTCATCTCGCCGCAGGTCAAACCGTCGACGAGATCATTAAGGAATATCCTGATCTGACGAGCGAGCAAATCGCCGCATGCCTCGATTACGCTCGTGATCTGGCGGAGCTAGAAATACCAACCTGATGGCGTTGAGGCTCTTCGCCGACCATTGCGTTGCCACTTCGGTCATTGACGCCTTGACCGCGACAGGAAGCGAAGTACTTCGCTTGCGCGAACATCTGGCAACAGATTCGCTGGATCCGGCGGTCATTGAGAAAGCACATCAACTGAATTGCCTGCTCTTGTCCGTAAATGGCGATTTCGCGGATATCGTGAAATACCCTCCCAAGGACTATCGCGGGATCATCAGTCTCCAAGTTCGAAACCACCCGGAAGTTCTGCCCCAGATTGTGGAAGAAGCTCACGGCGTACCTTAACGCCCACCCCTGAGATGAGCCATTATCAGGGCAAACTATTCCTGTTCGAAGCCCATCGCGTGCGCGTTCGGACTTGAGCGCCGGCTTCTCGAGGTCCCGAAGGCAATCTAAAGGACCGAGTCTTTCGCCGGGAGAGAGCGTCATCGCCTGCCCGCCGGCGCGATACGCCGCAGCTCGTCGAAGAAGTTCTGGATCAAGACGACTTTGTCCCGCCTGGCCACGGCCTCGTCCCCCGAGGCTTTCAGCACGGCGACCCGCTCGCCGTCCGGGTGCAAGTCGTAGGTCCAGCCGAAGGATCCGGGCACGAGCCCCGGCGACCACACCCGCGGCTTCTCGGCGCGGAACCGGTCGCCTTCCACGGTGTAAGGGGCCACCATGATCCTCCCGTCCTCGCCAAGGTGAAAGAGCTCTCTTCGGCTTCGAGACCACGTGGGCAAGCTTCCGCCGGCGGTGGAAACCTGCCACTTCCCCCCCGGACCCGGGTACGGACGTACGTACACCTCGTAGTGTCCGGACTCGTTGGATCTATACGCCAGCCAGCGCCCATCCGGCGAGAAGGCCGCCTCGTATTCGGAGAAAGGACCGTTCAGAAAAACCGTGGGCTTCCCCGGCTTCCACCCGGAGGCCTCGTCCCCCGTGAGCGGCAGGATCAGGATGTCCAAGCTCGTTTGTGGGTTGGTCTCATGGAACGCCAGGAACATCCCGCTCGGATGCCACGATGTCGGGTATTGCTGGTTCTTGCTCTCCGTCAGCCGCTCCGCCTCGCCCGTCCCGTCGGCTCGCTGCCAGTAGAGGTTTCCTGTCGCCTGGTCCGCCCGCGTCGAGAGAAAGGCGATGCGCCGGCCATCGGGGGTCCATTCGGGGAATTGATCCTGGCTGGGATCGAACGTGAGACGAGAAAGGGTGTCGCGCCCCCATTCGTAGACCCACACGTCCCGGTTCTTGCCCTCGAGGATCTCCAGCACGAGCCGGCGGCCATCGGGGGAGAAACGGACGTTGTTGTAGACGCCGGGCGCCGCGCGCAAAGGCTGAAGCTTCCCTTCCCGGTCCATCCATTGAATCGGCACGGCGACATCTCCCCGCTGGTACACGAGCGTTCCGTCGCGGGAGAAGGCGAACTGGGCTCCCCCCCTGCCCGGGTCAGCGCTCATGCCCGCGAGCACGGGCACGGGTTGGCCCGTCAGCTCCAGCCGATCCAGATCTAAGCGCGCGGCGAAGAGCGTGCCTTCGTGAATGAAGACCAGGTGACCGCTCGGAAGGTAACGGCCATGATATCCGCCGCGATGCAGCACCTTCCTCGTGTCGCTGGCGAGCGAGTGCACGACGAGGCTCGCGTCCTCGTAGTTGCCCCTCGTGCTGCCCGCCGTGTACAGGACGGCCTTGCCCCCGGGCAGGGCCTGGGGCCAGCGGTGCGTTCGCTCCTGGGAGGCCGCATCAGGCGTGGTCAGGGTCTGCGGCGTACCTCCCGCCGACGACACACGCGAAAGGACCACGCCCGGCTGGCCACCG
>Ga0209324_10003707_pt1 | contig 10511 bp, 10 predicted proteins | sample Rifsed19ft3_FD_184015 | JGI IMG/M metagenome (GOLD analysis project Ga0209324, IMG submission 184015) | Soil microbial communities from Rifle, Colorado, USA - sediment 19ft 3 (version 2) | ecosystem: Environmental > Terrestrial > Deep subsurface > Rock core/Sediment | place: Rifle, Colorado...
TACCCTGCACCTGCCGGGGGATGTTTTCTAACAGAACCTAATTATTCACATAGGCTCAAAGACTTGCTTACTTATAAACCTCACCCAAGTCTCGATGACCTGAAACTCTTGAAGATAGGCAGGCATTTCAGGTTTTCCCCTTCATGCAAGATTATTATAGGAAGAAATAAGGATGAGAATGAGAAAATATGGTCGTTATCAGTAAAAGGCTACCTTTTGAAGGTTGAAGGCTGCGGAAGCCCCACAGTATTGGTCGCAGGGGAGACTACTGATGAATCATTAAGGGTCGCAGCTTCTCTCTGTGCAAGATACTCTGATGCTAAGGACCTTTCTGAGGTAGAAATCGTAGCCATCAAAGGAAATGACACATTCACATTCAGGGCCTCACCGGCAACCAATGAAATAATCGAAGCCTTAAGGATTGAATTAAAAGCCCCAAGAACAAAAATTACGATGACCGAATGAACACTGAGGCAAAGGGTTCAGGAGCTAAGAAAGATATGGCTGGCCTTTTCTGCAATTATTGACCCTTTTTCACTTGCATGGTATGCTTTAATTAAGGTTGCAACTATGGTGGTAAAACAGCTTGTAAGGAGGTGACTTAATGACTAAAGCTGAAAAGATTAAGAAAGAGATTGACTCGCTTTCACCTGAATCTCTCAATGAAGTTGACGACTTTATCTCATCGTTGCGGCAAAAAAGGAGAAGTTTAGAAGAGAAAAAAAGCATTATTGAATTGCTGTGCGGCTCATGGGCTGACGATGAAAGCATCGATGTAATTTTCAAGGAAATTGACTTACAAAGACATATATATCCCGGTAGAAAAGTAGACTTTGATGTTCCTGCTTGATACAAACATAATCATTGCCTATCTAAAAGGTAACTATATCGTCAAAGAAAAGATACTTTCAAATATCGAAGAAATCGCTGTTAGCACTCTTGTAATTGCTGAACTCTACTACGGAGCAAAGTCATCCCAATATCCTGAGAAAAATTTGGAAAAACTATCACGCTTCATAGATGTAATTCGCATAATTCCTTTCGACTTATCGTGTGCTCTAAAATTTGGAGATATTAAAAGCAAACTTAGAGCTATAGGAAAACCAACCGGAGAAGTTGATGCACTGATTGGTGCAACTGCAATAACGCATAATGCTGTTCTTGTGACCGACAATCTAAAACATTTTGAAAATATAGAAGAACTGAAAATAGAAAACTGGTTAGTATAAATTACAATTTAACCCCAGAAAATACCTGTGGGATCTTCGTCTATCTCTTTTAGAAGTTTATCTATATCTTTTGTTGGTTCGATATCATAATATTCATGCCACTTATCATTCCTATCAGCGCAATAAAGAGTCCATTTGCCTGTCTTTTCGTCATATCGAATTTGAGCAACTGGCACAGAAGTCCATTCCTTAATTTCTTTGTTCCATGGCGGCCTGTTTTCGAAAATGGTAACGCTATTGCCTCTGAATTTATAGGAAAGCCTCACCTGGTCCTGAGCATGCTCAGGAACTCTCCTTTTACAGAATTCATCTACTTTTTTTTCGACAAGAGTTTTGACTAATGGTGGTAACGGCATTTTAATCCTCTATAGGATGAATAACAGTAAAAGTTAAAGTGTATTACTGTTAAACAACAGGTCACTCTATTTCATTAATTGTTGACGGATACTCTTTAAAAGCTCCGATGCTAATCCAGTTCCAAATACGCTAGGTTCTTTACTTCTGTTCTCAGCTAATTTTTCCTCATAGGAATGCGGAAGAAACTCTTTTTCAAATTCCTTCATTGAGTAATATATTTTCCTATCTCGTTTCTTTTTCTTTTCCATTTTCTGCCTCCTTGTAATAATTTGCAAAAAATTGAGGATTTAACTCTGGTTTAAAATAATGTTTTCTTTTTATCCAAATAAATCCATCCCCTTTTGAAATAACTGCGACATCAATTGGACCGCCAACGGTTTCTGCTTCCATAGATATTTTTCGTTTGAACGAAGTCAAGTTCACAAGTGATTCTGCCATGGCAGCAAGTTCATCTTTAGGAAGCATAGCAACAACTTTTATAACGGGTTCTACAAAGTTTTTTCTTCGATAATCTTCTAATCTTTTCTTATAAAGTTTGAATTCCTTATTACTTATTTCTTTTAATTTCTCCTTTAAACTTTTTTTCTCATTATCATCTATCTTGTCAATCTTATCAATAATGATGTGAGGATATTCATTAAATATACGAGATAGGAAGTTTTCTATTGCTGTTTCATAGCCAGGTTCAACACCTTCCATAAATGTTGCAACCATTTCACTCTGCGCAAACGGAACAATAGTAGCATTATTATCAAAAGCAATTTTAATATGTTTGTCTTCTCGATATTTCAAAAAATTATTCGCAATTCCATCAAGCAAAAAAGATTGCAGAGAAGGAAATGTGTCCTTTTTTCCAAAGCCAGCAATTACTACCCCTGAAATACCAGAATGAACTACTTCCATTGGAAATTTTGCAAATAGACTTCCCGCAATATCTGTGAGCCTATTAGAAAGAATTTTGCTTATAGGGAGATTTTCGAATACTTCTTTTCTTGCTTTATCAATAGTTGCTCTATATTTATTTATCAAATTTGGAACATATCTTTGAGGAACTGAGGGGAGTAATGCTGGTTTCTTCCATGTGTCATAGTGTTTTTTAATAACCGTGGAAGTTATTTCCTTAATTTCTCGTTTAGCAATTTTGCTCTTATCGCTGATTTTGGCCTCGATTTTTTGCTCAATATTTTTTCTAATATAATAAAAGTAACTATAAATATTGCTTGTGAGATATTTATCTTGTTCTAATTCAGGGAATAATCGATTTTCTTTGCTCATAAAATCTATGAAATCATCAGCATATTCTTTCAAGGTATCAAATTTCTTTTTACTTAATTTATTCCTATAGATTTTAATTATTGTCTCCCATGGTACTTCCATAAATTTAGCACTGCCATATATCATGATGCCGACAGGATGATACTTAGATAAGGTGAATATCTTATTCGCTGATGTGAAGATTTTCTGACCTTTCTCCTCGCGCAAAGTAACGGCACTATCTGCTGCAAGCGCAAGTGCCTCTTTATTCATTATTGCAATTTCTGCTGTCATGGTCCTGTCATCACCTACACTTAACTTATTATACCAACGATATAACGCATTTGAAACTAAAACTCATTAAACGGCCCGTAACCCTCCACTCCATATAACCTTTCCACAGCCCAGTGAACAGCGAGTTCAATAATGTTAAGGCAATCATCAGCAGTCGTGATGAGTTTTAATTGCCTGGATGGCCGCAGATATTCAGGCGCGGATTTTTGTTTTTCAGCAAGCTTCTGACAGAAATCAACAAGTTCTTTTGATGGCTGTGCTTTCCTGAAAGTTAATTCCTTGGCCTCAATTGCCTTTTTTGCAAGGGTCTCAAGCTCTGAAACCATATTTTTATCAGGTATTACTATAGGTGACATTCTGAGATCGCTTATTTCAAATGCTGCAGTATTCTTTATAAATTTTTTGATAATGAAACTGAAAAGGTCAGAATTTATAATAGCCAAAAAACAATAACCAGGTACTCGCTTATAAACAGGAGTAAGCCTTGACGCCCCTGCATCAAACACACATTTAGGCTGTAACTTAGCTTTTAAGGATGTATGATTCCCCAGAAGTGTATATGTAACGCCCTCCATGAAAAAGAATGTAGTCCCCTGCCAACGGGCCTCAGGAGCCCTACTCATGTATTCAACATTTTCTTTTGACCAATTGATAAAAAGCGGCGCATTGTCAGTCCATTTGTTTCCTTCTGGGTCTCCTTTTCTAAAAGGTACCCATGTTTGTGTACTTGTAAGACCTTCATATATAACCTTTTGTCGAGTGCTTTCATCCCATGTATATGGATTTACTATTACCGATGGATTGACAATGCGATAAATTTCTCCTCTTTTAAGTTCAAGGTCTCGTGTATGGTTGAATTGCCCTTTTAAAGGCTCAACTATAGATTCAAAATCATTATCATTTTCAACTAAAAGTCTATTAAAAACAGGGCCAATATCAGAATGAGTATTCCACTTATCTAAAAGTTCTTTTTGTCTATCTTTTATCTTTTTTGATTGTTCTGTCCCATCAAGATAGCCTAAAAACCTCCCATTATTGCCAGTTCTCATGCCTTGCCCACCTTCTGCAATCAATCCTACAAGAGTAACATCACCTGGCTTAAGAGTTTTATAATATTCAAGGATTTCCTTTTTGTGTTGTGCAAACTTTTTAGATGTCTCTATTTTGTCCCACCATTTATTTACCAATTGATTCATAGGCTCCATGAATCGGTTATAGAGACGGATAATCCCATCTGTTGGCTCAAAGAAAGACTTCTTCAGTGCTTGTCTATAAGGTTCAATACTTGTCTTATGGAGTCTTAGACAGCCCTGTCTCGCATGATAAACAGGATACTCCTTACTGTCACATTTAAAGTAAGAGTCTCCTCTTTTAAATTCAGGCGTTCCTTTTGTGAGATTTATTAATTCAATTTCTGGTTTATTTGTATCTGTTTCATACCTTGCCTATATAAAAATAAGTTCATCTTCCGCTTTAGCTTTAGTCTTCTCTGCAACAAAAATAGCTGCATCAACAGTGGCTTTGAAAGGGTCACACTGACCGAGATGAGTAAGACGACAATTCTGAAATAATTCCCTTAGTCGTTGCTTTGTGCTAAGGGTAAAAAATGTGTCAGATATTATAAAGCCGAACGTTCCGCCTTCTCTGAGAAGGTTAAATCCCTGAAAAACAAAATGGACATAGAGATCGTCAACAAAATTAAAGAGATATTCAAGCCCTTTCCTGTAGGCAAAGTCGCTTGAACTCTGTGTTGATATATAAGGAGGATTTCCGAGGACAGCATCAAACCCAGGATTATTCTTTTTAGAGCCATCCTTTTCGAAAAAGACATCTGGGAACTCAAGTTCCCAATGAAATGGCTCTATCTCCTTCATAATCCCTTTGAAAGGTTCCTCCAATTTTATCCATTCTTCTTTAGACTCTTTTGATTTCTGCTTTGTAGCTGAGATTAGATGATTCGCCAGCTTATGGTAAAGGGGGTCATCAAGCTTCAAACCTGCCAGCGTAGCCGTCCATAAGTTACCAATAGTCTTAAATGGTTGAAGTCGATTTATAACTTCCTTTTGCCAAAGGGTTTCCTTCTTTTTAATTACATCTAAATCGGTACTTGCCTCCCCCTCTATGACCTCAATATTTTTAATTGCATTTACTACCGCATTTGATAAGTCAGGGCCAAATGAAAAATGCATCTGGGGTATTTGTCTTTTGGAGGGTAAAGTCACCATATCATCAAGCTTTGCACCAATCAAAGAATTACCAATTCTCAGATGGTGGTCAAGAAAGTTTAATGGTTCATTTGAAGCTATACACGTGAGCCATAATGATAGCTTTGTAAGCTCAACTGCAAGAGGATTGGAATCAACTCCGTAAATACATGCTTCAACAACTCTCCTTCTCCAATATGAAATTTCTGCCTGCTCTTGAGAAAGACCTGGAGAAACAGACACTACCTGAAATTTCGTTGTTGGATGTTCAACAATCCTGTCTGCAAGCAACTCTGTAGCCCTTACAAGAAAATGACCGCTCCCCATGGCAGAGTCTAATATGTTCAGTCTCAAAATAGCATTTGCAAAGGAATTGTCTTTACGGTTTGCCTCTAATGATTCTTTAACTTGTTCATTTCCTTCAATTCTCTTAATCAATGGTGATAAAGTTTCCTCTACAAGGTATCTGACGACAAAATCTGGTGTATAAAAGGTTCCTGTAGACTGGCGTTTTTTATACTCATCGCTTAATGACAATAGGCCATTATTAATTACTAAACTGCCCCCTAAAAGACCTTCGTATATGTCACCAAGCTGCCTCACCTCAAGGTCTGCATAATCAATTGTTCCTAAATCAAGTTCTTGCTGACCCTTTCTTTGGGAAGGGCCGCTGCTTAAAATAAGGTCTTTTAAAATATTAGATAGTGATTTTTCTCCAATTCGCCATTTTTCTAACTTTGGATATCGTCGATGGTCAAATAGTCCACCATTGTACTGAGGGACATTACATGCTTTGTTTCTTGCTGGTTGGTCACCGTTTATCAAATGAAAAAGCCCTAATAACTGTTCATATAACTCTGTAAATTCATTGGACTGGGAATAGAAACCTTGTTTAAGTTTGGGAATAAGTCTCTGCAAAGAATATCGTTCCCTATAATGCTGATTAGAGCCGGCTCCTGATAAACGAACAGGTAATAGTCCTCTACTTTCTGCATACAAAACAAATAGCAAGCGGTAAAGAAATATAAGGCAGCTATCGTATAACTCAGAAATATCGGCTTCAGTGAGATCATTTTCTTTATAAGACCAGAAACCATTCGCAAGGTCTTCTAATACGGTGAAAGCCATCTTCCTTAAATCTTCTTCAAGGGCGGTCTGATACTGAATCGCCTCACTTCTTATGTCATCTAATTTGCATATGCCATCAGTTGGTATAAATGCTTCAGGCCGAAAGAGTGTGATGAAAACCTTGAAATCTTCATAAGTACAAAAATAATTCTGCCCTGCAAGTCTGAACTCAAAATATGCACTTGGTCGGGAATCACGATTATATAGTCTCCAGATCCCACCATTAGTCAGGATTGCCCACTTGAAAAAAGGATTCCCAAATTGGTCAGTTGCGTCACTTAAGTAGTCCCGAATTTGCTGATGTGGAAATCTTCCCGGGGTTTCCTTTTTTGAAACTGTATCAAGAGGATGATTTACCTTCTTTGCCTCTAAAAGGGTAATAGCTAACCTGTATTGACCTGAGGGCTCTAAATCAAAAGCCCTTTCTTTTGTATTATTATCCTGAAAAACGAGATAATCGGGTTCCCGTCTTTTAACAGAAACAGGAAGCTTTCTAAATGGTAAAAATGCAAAGCCGAGCTTATCTAATATCTTCTCAAGAAATTCTCTTTTGGTAAGTTCTTCATTGCCTCTTCCTAAAGTTATATGTTTCTTTTTCCATAAATCAGAAATATAGTCATAGAGAGGCTTTGCAAATTCATCAGCTGGCCAGAGGTTAAAATCTTTTAATCTTGAGCGGATAAAATGTTCAGAGAAAATGCCATTTGTTTCCCATGCAGGAGTATAGTCAGGAAGGAGGGAAAGATTTTCTATACTGTGCCTTTTCCTCGGCATTGAGTAATTATACAATGAAATATGGATTCTTTTTGTTAACTACAGCCTCACTGTTATGCCTTTGGCCCTAAGGTATTCTTTTGCTTCTCTAATTGTGTATTCCTTGTAATGAAATATAGATGCTGCAAGGACTGCATCTGCCTTTCCATATTCGAGTGCTTCATATAAGTGTTCAAGGTTTCCTGCACCACCTGACGCAATGACGGGAATACCCACAGCCTCAGAGACAGCCTTTGTAAGTTCAATATCATATCCGTCTTTAGTTCCATCCTTGTCCATACTTGTAAGCATAATCTCGCCTGCACCGAGATCCTCCATCTTTTTTGCCCATTTAACAGCATCTATGAGCTTCATCTTTCTTCCGCCATGGGTTGAGATTGCCCACGTCAATTGAGAAGCCGCCGGAAGTTTCAGACAAACATCTTTAAGCGCCTTGTCATCGAACCACTTCTCACCAGTAGCATCAGGCAAACTTCCATATACCCTCTTTGCATCAATTGCTACCACAATGCACTGAGTGCCGAACTTTTCAGCCGCTCTGGTTATAAAATATGGGTCTTTTACAGCAGCGGTGTTAATTGACACCTTATCACATCCTGCTTTAAGGAGATCCCTGATATCATCAAGGGTTCTTATGCCTCCTCCAACAGTTAGAGGCATGAATACTTCCTCGGCAGTCTTCATAACAACATTCAGGATTATCTTTCTCTTTTCATGAGAAGCAGTAATATCAAGAAATATAAGTTCATCAGCTCCCTGCTCATCATAGAACTTGGCATTTTCAACAGGGTCGCCTGCATCTCTTAAATTGACAAAGCTGACACCTTTAACAACACGCCCGTCTTTTACATCAAGGCAGGGGATTATTCTTTTAGCAAACATTTTAAACCCGTAAAACGTGATGCGTAATGGGTAATGGGTTCTCTTCTCAACTTATTACGCTCTTTCATTTTTTACTTTACCTCTAAAAAAGTTTATCAAAAAATTCTTCGAAGCTCAGCTTCGGTAAAAGTAGATTGTATATCCTGTCATTCCCCGACTTGATCGGGGAATCCATCCTGTCCCAGCAAAAGCTGGGAACTACTAATGAACTGGATTCCAGTTTCCACGGGAAACTCTGGATTCCGCATCAAGTGCGGAATGACGTCATCACTCATTACGCTTTGCTCATCACGCATTACTCTTTACGATTTTTATTGCCTCTTTAAGATCAAGCGTCCCGGCATAAATTGCCTTGCCTGTTATCACTCCCCAGATGCCCTTTATTTCCATCAGGTCCTTGATGTCCTTGAGGCTTGAAACTCCACCTGCAGCAATTACGGGAATCTTTACGCTCTCAACGATATTTCTTATAGCATCGATATTCGGACCTGACAGTGTGCCATCCCTTGCTATATCTGTATATACAATACCTCCAATACCTGCAATCTCTAAACGTCTTGCCAGTTCCACTGCATGAACGGTTGTCACTTCTTCCCATCCCTTGATAGCTAACATGCCTTCCTTTGCATCAATCCCGATTAAGACCCTACCAGGATATTTTCGACATGAATGATTTACAAATTCAGGGTCTTCTATAGCTGCTGTCCCAATGATTACCCTGTCGATACCTGCTGAAAAGAGTTTAGTAATATTCTCAACCGTCCTTATACCACCACCTAACTGGATTTGTATCTTCACTGCCCTCCTGATCTTTATTATCGCATCAAGGTTTTTTTGACTGCCTGTGAATGCTCCATCAAGGTCAACTATGTGTATCAGTTCTGCTCCACAGGATTCCCACCGTTTTGCAGTTCCTGCAGGATCATTCGAATACATTGTTACAGCATCTCTCTTACCCTGAAAAAGCCTGACACACTGCCCGTCTTTCAAATCTATTGCTGGAATTACAATCATACATTAATATAATACAAAAGGTTCCATCCTTGCGGGAATCAAAAATAGAGATAAAACCATAAAATGTAATAATACAAATATTTAAGATAGGAAATGCAGTTGAAGAATTTTTATACGACACCTTAAAGTAAAACTTTTTGTGCGTAAACGAATAAACCTTTATGCTATAAGGCACTTACGATTGCCATACAATAATTCTGTCGATTATAAAAATTCTGAGACAGCATTTCCTATCTCTATTTTTAGGCCGGGAGGGAAATATTGATTCCTGCATCAGCAGTGATTGTGACAAAAGATGAAGAGTCAAATATTCAAGACGCAATCGAGAGCATAAAGGATTTTTCCGAGATAATAGTAATTGATTCTTTCAGCTCTGACCGTACTGTTGATATCTGCAAAAAATACACAGAGAAAGTATTTCAGGAAGAATGGCAAGGATACTCAAAACAGAAACAGAAAGGCATTAACAGGGCATCCATGCCCTGGGTCCTTATACTGGATGCCGATGAAAGATTAACATCAGAACTGAGAACAGAGATTTCTCTTTCCCTGGAGAATAAAAACCACAGTGGTTTCTATATACCAAGAAAGAATTTTTTTCTCGGCAGATGGATAAGACACGGCGGGTGGTGGCCAGATTATACCCTCAGGCTCTTCAGAAAAGACAGGTCGTTTATGGAAGAGCGTGAAGTTCATGAAAAGGTGGTGGTCAGGGGCAGCACAGGCTATCTAAAAAATCCTATGGAGCATCATACCTCAAGGTCCCTCTCTGATTTTATAAAGAAGTTAGAAAACTACTCCACACTATCGGCACGGGAAATGGAACAAAAAGATTTCATGCCCGGTATATTCTCCCTTATTCTTCGCCCTTTGTTTACATTTTTCAAAATGTTTTTCCTCAGGAGAGGGTTCCTTGACGGGAAATATGGATTGATACTATCCCTTCTTTACAGTTATTATACTTTTTCAAAATATACCAAGATATGGGAAAATAAAATTATAAAAGGGAGTCTGTTATGCATATAGGAGTAATTGGAGTAGGCTATGTAGGACTTGTAACAGGTGCCTGTTTTGCAGAATTCGGGCTCTTTGTCACCTGTGTTGACAAAGATAAGAAAAGGATAAAATCTCTAAAACAAGGTTGTGTTCCTTTCTATGAGCCAGGCCTTGAAGAGCTTGTAAAGCGAAACACCAAGGAGGGAAGGCTTACCTTTACAGCAGATATCACAGAAGCGGTTAAGTCGTCCCTGGTTATATTCATAGCTGTTGGCACACCTCCGCGAGGGGATGGATCTGCAGATCTTAAGTACATTGAAGAAGTCGCTAAAGAAATAGCTGCAAATCTGGATGAGTATAAGGTCATAGTCACAAAGAG
>Ga0209324_10003710_pt1 | contig 10510 bp, 8 predicted proteins | sample Rifsed19ft3_FD_184015 | JGI IMG/M metagenome (GOLD analysis project Ga0209324, IMG submission 184015) | Soil microbial communities from Rifle, Colorado, USA - sediment 19ft 3 (version 2) | ecosystem: Environmental > Terrestrial > Deep subsurface > Rock core/Sediment | place: Rifle, Colorado...
GAGCTGGCGTAACTCCTCAGGCCGCCTCTCGAGCGCGGCGTCCGCTACCTCGTCAATGTCCATGCGTATCTCGGCCAAACTCGCCATTCACCGCCCTCCGGCCTGCTCTGCGATCATGGTGCGTTCAATCACGGCGAAGCGGCTTGCGCCTGCGCGCGCTTGCGCACGTATATCGGCGCGAACGCGGCGTGCTGGTTCAGCTCGATCTGCCCCTCGCGCGCCATTTCGAGCATGGCGGCGAGGCTTGAGGCAAACACGGTCGCGCGCATCGACGGCTCGACCACATAGGCAATCAGGAATTGGTCGATCGCCATCCACTCGCTCGCCGCGCCGATCAGCCGCTCGAGCGCCGCGCGCGCTTCGGCGAGCGACCATACCGCGCGCTTGGTCAGGCGCACGCGGGCAAGCGCATGGCGCTGGCGCTCGCGCGTATAGGCGGTCAGCAGATCGTAGAGCGTCGCCGACCACTGCGGCCGCTTGATTTCGGCGATGGGCTCGGGGGCGCCGCGCGCAAAGACGTCGCGCCCAAGCTGCGCGCGCTCGAACAGGCGGCCGGCGGCGACGCGGATGGCCGCGAGCCGCTTGAGGCGCAACGCCAGGGCATTGGCGAGGTCGGCCGCGCTCGGGCCCTCCCCGCTCGGCACTTCCGGCAGCAGCAGGCGCGATTTCAGGTAAGCAAGCCACGCCGCCATGACCAGGTAGTCGGCGGCGAGCTCCAGCCGCAGCCAGCGCGCCTGCTCGATGAAGGCGAGATACTGGTCGGCGAGCGCCAGGATGGAGATTTTGGCGAGGTCCACCTTCTGCTCGCGCGCGAGCGCCAGCAGCAGGTCGAGCGGCCCCTCAAAGCCCTCGACATCGACGATCAGCCTTGGTTCGTCCGGCTCCGGCCCGGCATCGCTGGCGAAGGGCTCCAGGCCCCATTCAGTCGCGCTCATGACACACCCGTGGTCGCGGCCATCAGGCGGGAGAACTCGCCGCGCGCCGCCGCGATATCGAGCGGCTGCGGCGGTCCGCGGGTGGCAAGCGCCGCCGCCGCTCGGCGTCCGGCAGGGCCGGCGAGATCCGGTGCGCTGGCGGCGACCGCGCGCATCTCGTCGAGGCGCCCATTGCAATGCAGCACCACGTCGCAGCCGGCGGCAAGCGCCGCCGCCGCTCGCGCGCCGATCGGCCCGGACAGCGCCCCCATGGCAATGTCGTCGCTCATCAGCAAGCCCGTGAACCCGATGAAGGACCGAATCACATCTGTGATGATAGTGGCCGAGGTCGTGGCGGGAAGCGCGTCGATGGCGGCAAACACAACGTGAGCGGTCATCCCGAGCGGCAAGGCGGACAAGGCGCGGAATACGGCAAAATCGGTGGCTTCGAGCGTGGCGCGGTCGGTGCGCACCACGGGCAGGCGCTGGTGGCTGTCGGCGCGCGCGCGGCCATGGCCGGGCAGGTGCTTGAGCACCGGCAGCACTCCGCCGGCCGTCAAGCCTTCGGCGGCGGCCGTCGCCAGGGCGACGACTTTTTGCGCCGAAATGCCGTAGGCGCGCTCTCCGATGACCGGATCGGCGCCGGGCGCCGGGAGGTCGGCGACCGGCAGGCAGTCCACCGTGATCCCCAGTGCCACCAAGTCGGTGGCGATCAGGCGCGCGCCGAGGCGGGCGGCTGCAATTGCCGCCGCCGGATCGCGGTCATAAAGATCGCCATAGGCGGCCGCGGCCGGATAGGCCGCCCAATGCGGAGGGGCGAGCCTCTGCACCCGGCCGCCCTCCTGGTCGATGAGCACCGGGGCCTCGGGCCGCGCCACGACGTTGCGGAACTCTGCAACCAAATCATGAACTTGTGCAGGCTCGCGGATGTTTCGCTTGAACAATATCAAGCCCCACGGGTCGCTCGCTGCCAGAAAATCGCGCTCGGCCGGTGCGATGGCCGTTCCCGCGATCCCCGTGATGAAAGCCCGCGCCATCGCCGGGGCTTAGCCCAGGGGCTCGCGCAGGGTCAAGCTATGTGGGTCGCACTCAATAGCGCTGCACGAGGCAGCTTCCGCCGGCGGCCTTGAGCTGCTCGCATAACTCCACCGCGCCCTCCCGCGCGGCGAAGGGCCCGACCTGGGCGCCGTAGAACGTGCCCTTGTTGCCGAGGTCTTTTTTGCGGATCAGCATCTGCCGTCCCCCGAGGATATCCGGGTATTTGGCCTGCGCAGCGCGGAATGCGGCCGATGCGTCCTCCTGCGTGCGCTGGGCAGACAACTGCACAACGAACTGCGCCACCGATGGCGCCGCGCGGCTCGGCGCCGCAAGGGCGGCCGTGCGGGCGGGCGGCTCGGCCGCGCCGCCCTGCGGGGCAAGCGAGATCGGAGCAGGCCCGGCCGGCGCTGCAGGAGCGGCCGAGCGCGCCTGCTGGCGGCCAGGGGTTGGCGGGGGCGGCGCAACGCTCTCGCCGGCCGGGGGTACGGCCCGGGAGCTCGCGGCACCGGTTGGGGGATTACCGTTGGCTAAGTCGGAGCGGATGGGCACCGTGCGCACCTTGCGCGGCTCGGTGGGCGAGGCGGCTGGCCCCGGCTGGGAGGTAAACGGCGCCGTGCCCGGTGGCTGTGGCCACGCCGTCCCCGCTGCGGGCGCCCCGGACAGGCCGGCCGCGCCCGCGCCAGGCTGGAGCGTGCGCGGTGCGCTCGCCTTGATATCGACGGGCTTCTCCTCGCGCGGGACGACCTTCTCGTTCTGCTCGCGCTCGCCGACCAGGCGATCATAAATCTGCTTGCTGCTGGCGGCCTCGCTGGATGTCGCCGGCACGATCTTGCTGGGCGCGCTGTCGGCCTTGATCAGCGGCGGCGGGCTCGCCGCGCCCGCGCCAAAAACCGTGCGGTAGGCATAGGCGCCGGCGGTGCCGACGACGGCCAAGCCTAACACCGCGGCGACCGTGACCAGCCCGCCGCGGCGCCGCGGCGGCCGCTCGTAAGGAAAGTCCTGGGCGTCCTGGTCTTGATCTTCCTGACCGTGGGCCGCCGAGCCGCCGACCTCGCGCTCATAGGGCTCGGCGCCCTGCGCGCCGTAGCCCGCGGAACCCTGGTCCGGAGACGGGTGGGCCATTCGATCGTATCCGGATTCCGGCGCCAGCGGCACATGTGGGCCCTCGCCCGCTGGTCGCAGCGCGTCGGCCTGATAAAGATCCGGTGGATGCGAGCTCGCTGGCATTGGGTCGCGCCGGACATGCCTCTCGTCGCCCGCATAGGGAATTCCACGAAACAACGGCCTTTCGTCCGGGGTTTCGGGACCGGAGTCGCGACCCTGCGCCAGCGGGCGAGCGGCTCCGTCAACGCTGCGCGGCGCGCGGGTGGGATCGCCGAACGGATCGATCTGCCCGATCAGGCGGGCCAGCTCCGCCAATGGATCGCCGGCTCCCCCGCGCGAAGCTGCGCTCGCCGGCCGATCAGCGGGCGGGGTGTTCGCACGATAGTTACGCCAGTCGTTGTCGGCCGCCATCCGGACTGCACCATCGATTCAGGCGATTCTCGCGGCGCGCGATCACCAGATCGCGCAGCCGCGGTCGCTCACATTAGCTTGCGCCGCGGACGGACCTCCCGCACTCACCGCATCTCATCCGGCGCTTCAACACCCAGCAGAGCTAGCCCCGCAGCGAGCACATTGACAACGCCTGCGACGAGCGCCAGGCGAGCCGCTGTCATTTTGCGATCATTCTGGATAATGAAGCGTAAATGTGGCAAGTGGTGCCCCCTCGTCCATTGCGTGTGGAACTCACTCGCAAGATCATAGAGGTAAAAGGCGACGCGATGGGGCTCGTGGGCGCCGGCCGCGCTCTCCGCCAGGCGCGGAAACAGCGCAATTCGCCGCATCAGCGCGAGTTCGACGGGGTCATCGAGCCGCTCCAGCGCAGCGTCAGCCAGCACGCGGCCGCGCGCGCCCGGCTCGCTCGGCAGGTCGGGGATGACCTCGCGGGCGTTGCGGAACAGCGATTGGCCGCGGGCGTGGCCATATTGAACGTAAAAGACCGGGTTGTCGCGCGACTGCTCAATCACCTTGGCGAGGTCGAAATCCAGCACTGCATCGTTCTTGCGGTAGAGCATCATGAAGCGAACGGCGTCGCGGCCGACTTCATCCACAACTTCACGCAACGTCACGAACTCTCCGGCCCGCTTTGACATTTTCACCGGCTCGCCGGCCCGCAGAAGGCGGACGAGCTGGACGATTTTGACGTCGAGCGTCGCCCGGCCCTGGCTGATCGCCTTGACCGCGGCCTGCATGCGTTTGACGTAGCCGCCGTGGTCGGCGCCCCACACGTCGATCATGTCGGCAAAGCCGCGATCGAACTTCGATCGGTGGTAGGCGATGTCCGAAGCGAAATAGGTGTAGCTGCCGTCCGACTTCATCAGCGGGCGGTCGACGTCGTCGCCGAAGGCGGTGGCGCGAAAGAGCGTCTGCTCGCGGTCTTCCCAGTCCTCGATCGGCGCGGCCTTGGGGGGCGGCAGGCGGCCCTCGTAAACGTGGCCCTGCTTGCGCAAGGCGGCGATCGTCTCGGCGACGAGGTCCCGCTCCCCACCGGCGCCAGCTACCAGCGAGCGCTCGGAAAAGAACACGTCGTGCGTGACATTGAGCGCCGCCAGGTCCTCCCGGATGATCGCCATCATCATGGCCACCGCCCGTTCGCGCACCATCGGCAGCCACTCGCTTTCGCCCAGGCGCTTGAGCGCGGGGCCGAACTCGGCGGCGAGCGCCGCCCCTACCGGCTTAAGATAATCGCCGGGATAGAGCCCTTCCGGAATGACACCGACCGCGTCCCCCAGCGCCTCGCAGTACCGCAGATAGGCCGAGCGCGCGAGCACGTCGACCTGCGCGCCGGCATCGTTGACGTAGTACTCGCGCGTCACCGCGAAGCCGGTGAAGGCGAGCAGGTTGGCCAGCGCATCGCCGAACACCGCGCCGCGGCCATGGCCGACATGCATCGGCCCGGTCGGATTGGCGGAGACGTACTCGACGTTGACCTTCCTGCCGGCGCCGATGTCGCCGCGCCCGTAATCGGTGCCGGCGCGGATGGCCGCGCGCAGCGCGGCGTGCCAGGCCGCCGGTCTGAGCGTGAGATTGATGAAACCGGGACCAGCGACCTCGGCGCTCTCGACCAGGGTTTCCGCCCGCAGCCTGTCGGCGATCGCCTGGGCGAGTTCGCGCGGCTTCCTGCCGGCGTCCTTGGCCAGCACCAGGGCGGCGTTGGTTGCCATATCCCCATGCGCGGCCTCGCGCGGCGGCTCGACCAGCACGCGCGAGGTGTCGAGCCCTTCCGGCAGGACGCCGTCGGCGATGAGCGCGTCGATGGCCTGCACGACGCGCTCGTTCACCTCGGCGAAAATGTGTCTGCGCGGATCGGTCATGGCGCTGCGACATAAGGAAAATGCCGGGCGCGCGTATCGTAATTCCGCTGGCGAGTCAAAACGGCCCGTTGTCGCCGGCCGCTCATGGCAGCGTCTATCGCGGCTCGGAAGGCGTGGCGCCGTAGAGCAGGTCACTGCCGGCGGCGAAGGCGACGGCGAAAATCTGTTGCGCGGATTGGCGGATGCGACTGCCACGTGAGTGAGAGCGCCGGGAATGTGTCGCCATTCCGCGGCGCAGTCGAGACGCCCGACGCTCAGGACGCGACGTGCCTGAGATCATGAATGCCGAACGCTCATGCACAGCACGCCAGGCAATTTTGATCGCAGGCCCTGTCTTCAGTTCGTGGATTGCGTATTCCACCCGGCGGGCAGATTGTGCGCGATGCCCTGGTGGCACTCGATGCAGGTCTGCCCCTTCTCGACCGCTGTGCGATGCAGCCGCCGCGCGAGCCGGTTCTGCGAGGCGAGGTCCATCGATTCCATGGCATGGCAATTGCGGCACTCGCGCGAGTCGGTCGCCTTCATCGAGTCCCACACATATTTAGCCAGCGTAAGCCGCATCGCTTCGAACTTTTCCGGTGTATCGATGGTCCCGATGACCTTCTTGGGGAGTTCCTTGAACGTCGCCTGAATCTTGCGCCCCACCTTGTAGTGCCATTCCTTGGGAACGTGGCAGTCCGCACAGGTCGCGCGAACGCCGGTTCGGTTGGTGAAGTGGACGGTTTCCTGCAGCTCCTTGTAGACGGTGCTGCGCATCTCGTGACACGAAACGCAAAAACTCTCGGCGTTCGACAGATCCAGCGCCCAGTTGAACCCGCCCCAAAACAGAATTCCCACAACGGCTCCGGCGATAACGAGTGTGCCGAGCGCGAAACGTGCGCTCGGCCGCGCGACGAAAGCCCAGGCGCGCGCGATAACTCCCTTGCGGGAAGTGGTGTCACCCGGCTTGCTCATGATTGCCCCCGCTCTTGGTGCATGCGGCTGCGCGCGGTACGAACGCCGCTGATGAATGAAGCGCGTCTACTTGAGCGTCACCGCCCTGATGTCAGCGTCGACCCCGATCCCCAGCGTCAGTGGAAAGGACACGTGATGGAAGCGGGTGGTCACGTTGTCGTCGTGAATGGCAATGCCCACCGTGTACTTCCCGCCGACCTTCATGACCTTGTCGTCGGCTGGGTGGCCGGTGTCGAGCTTGCGCCGCCAGACCAGCGTGTAGGTGCTATCCTTCCAGGTACCGAAGACGGCATCGTTGTCGGCGGCTGAGCCGCGCGCATCCGCGCGGCTCAGCAACCGCCCGGGCAGAATGTCGCCTTCCCTCCAGTCGGCGTTCGGATCGAACGGGACCGCGTTCGTGTCCTTGATGATCGCTCCGGGCTTCGCTGGATTGCCGATGTCCTCGGCGCGCAGCGCCTTGGCGCCGACCTTGCTCGCATCGAACATGAAGAGCGGCGTCATGGTCCGGCGGTTGACGTTCCACGAGAACGGATTCTTGCCTTCATCAAAATTGCGATATTCGAGCACATAGCCGTCATCAGCCATCCCGACCGGGCCGGACCGGTTGGCGCGCCACTGCATGAGGTCGAGAAAGCCGCCGGCGGCCTTGATCTTGTCGATCTCCGCGCGCGACTTGGTCTTGTCCCAGTTTGCCTTCGCATCCGTCCGGGTCGACGCGAGGTATTTCCGGATGTCCGATTCCTTCATGCCGGCGTCGCCGAATAGAGGATGCTTCTTGACCGGCTCGCCGACCATCTGGTTGCGGGTGTCGCGCATGCCGTCGTGGCAGGTCAGCCAGCAGCCCTGCTGCGCGAACAGCGAAACCTTGCCGTCGTCCAGCATGATCGAGAAGCGATCCTCGTAGAGCGGCGGCTGTTCGCCCGAGCGCACCACCTTGTCGTTGCGGTCGTGGCCGTACCACTTCCATTGTTTCCCGTCGAAGCGCACGTAGTCGTGCATGCGCCCTTCGCGACTGAGGTTCGTCTTCCATTGGAAGCGGAAATAGACGTACTCCGCATCGTGCGCGGCTTGCACGGCGACATCGACGACGCCGTTCTTGCCGGGGATCGGCGTCGGCTCGATGGGGCCGTTCTTGATCAGAATATCGCCGAGGTCCTTTTCATCACCCTCATGGCAAGACACGCAGCTCTTGCCCTGCGTCAGCGACCTGGCACCTTTGTGGGCACGGCTGACCAGCCAGTCGTAGGTGGACTGTCCGGGATAAAACAGCGTGACCGATTTCGTCGGGATTTTCGACCAGTCGATGCTTTGCGGGTCGGCGGCGCCGGCTGGACCTCCGAGAACGGCCAGCAAACACAATACGGCAACGCTGCATGGTGGAGCATGCATGATCACACCCCTTAATCTATTGCTCTAGCCCTACGGGCGGGACCCGGCCCGACAGTCCTTGGGTCGGGAGCGTGGAGGACCATAGCAGACTTATTCATTGTGGCCACAAGCGAAGTCGTGGCGTTGACAATAATCAAACAAGCTGCGTCAATTTCCAGCCTCAACAATCGCAACCTCGATTCGAGTCGCCCATTCGGAATTAGCTGGCGGCGAAGCACGGTCGTGGGACAACAAGCTGCGGGTTCCGATGGCGACGCGATGCCGGCTGGGCGTCATCGCGGCGATCGCAGCCAAGTGTTCTCGCCATTCGGTTGACGAAATCCGCAACGCTCAATCGTTCACGAGCGGGGTTTGCTTGATGGACGGTATCGCCACATGGATGAACGGAACTTTCTCCGCCGTGTGGCACGCGTTACAGGCGCCGCGCAGCACGTCGAGGCGCGCCTTGAACAAGGCGATATCCTTCTTGCGGATCGCGTCCAGCACCTGGGGATAGGCTTCCTTGAAGAAAATCTGCTCAGCGCTTGCTCGCCGCTTCGGGCGGCGCTCAAAACCGTTCTGGATCGCCCACGCCATCTTCTCGCCGGTGTAGAGGGCGTAGGCCCAGTTGCCCTCGATGGCGCCGAAATACATTTCGATATAGCGGTAGTTGACCTCGAACGCCTCGGTCGCACCTTCCGTCGCATGTGCCGGGCGACCGCGCGCGGGCGCGCGGCGCACCGGATGGCCAAGACCAAGCTGCGGGAACTCGCGCGCGAACTGATCGAAGGAAAATGAGAGCCGAGCCTTGATGGAGAAGCAAACGATGATGACAGACTCGACCCCACCGGCGACCTCGGCATTTCAGCACGGCTCGTCCTGGGAGGTGCTCGCCGTCTTCACCCGTCTCGGCCTTACCTCGTTCGGCGGCCCAATCGCCCATCTCGGCTACTACCGCGATGATCTGGTGGTCCGCCGCAAATGGCTCGACGAGAGGACCTATGCCGATCTCGTCGCGCTCTCCCAGTTCCTGCCGGGGCCGGCGTCGAGCAAGGTCGGCATCGCCATTGGGCTCCTGCGCGCAGGCTATCCGGGCGCGCTTGCCGCGTGGGCCGGCTTCACGCTGCCCTCGGCGCTCGCGCTCGTGCTGTTCGCCTACAGCGTGGCGGCGTTCGGCAACGCGCTCGGCAGCGGCTGGCTGCATGGCCTCAAGGTCGCGGCGGTGGCGGTGGTGGCGCAGGCGGTGCTCGGCATGGCGCGCGCGCTGGCGCCCGACCGCGAGCGTGCGACCATGGCAGTCGTTGCCGCCATCCTCGTGCTGGCGTTCCCGTCCGCGTGGGGGCAGGTCGCCGCGATCGTCTTCGGCGGGCTCGCCGGCTACGCGCTCTTGCACAGCGCAGCGCCCGGCGATCACGTCGCGTTGCCGCGCGTGGTCAGCCGCAGCGCGGCGATCGCGGCGCTCGTCGTCTTCGTCGCCATCCTGTTCGGCTTGCCGCTGCTCGTCGCCGTCCTGCCCAACCATGGCCTGAAGCTATTTGAGGCGTTCTATCGGGCGGGCTCGCTCGTGTTCGGCGGCGGACACGTGGTGCTGCCGCTCTTACAGGCCTCGGTGGTGCCGCCGGGCTGGGTGACCAACGACGCCTTTCTCGCCGGCTATGGCGCCGCCCAGGCGGTGCCGGGCCCGCTGTTCACCTTCTCAGCCTATCTCGGCGCCATCATGCAGCCCGCGCCGAGCGGGTGGCTGGGGGCGATATTGTGCCTGATCGCCATGTTCCTGCCGGCGTTCCTCTTGGTGATCGGACCGCTGCCGTTCTGGGACGACCTGCGGCGACAGCCCTGGGCGCAATCGGCGCTGCGCGGCGTCAACGCGGCGGTGGTGGGCCTCCTCCTCGCCGCCCTCTATGACCCGGTGTGGACCGCGGGCATCGCCGGCGCCGGCGACTTTGCGCTGGCGATCGCCGCCTTCCTGCTGCTGTTCATGTGGCAGACGCCGCCGTGGCTGGTCGTCGTCCTGTGCGCGATCGGAGGCGCGGCGATCGCGGCGCTGTGAAGGACTAACGCAAGTCCGGCGTCCTGGCGAACAGCCGCGCGTGCTCGATGAGCGCAAAGCGGTCGGTCATGCCCGCGATGAAGTCGGCGATCTGGCGCGCGCGCATCGCCGGCTCCTTGTCCGCATGCTGCCACTCCGGCGGCAGGTCCTGCGGCCGCGCCAGGTAGCGGTCGAACAGGTCATGCACCACCCCTTCCGCGTCGGTCATGATGGCGAGCACGCGCGCGTGCCGGTACATGCGCGGAAACAGAAAATCCTTGATCGCGCGGTCGGCCGCCGCCATCGCCGGCGAGAAGCCGATTACCGGCCTGCCCGCCTGCCGCACATCGTGGGCGCTGCGCGGAGCGCACTCGGCCAGTCGCCGCCCCGATTCCGCGATCACGTCCTCGATCATGCCGGTGATGACGCTGCGCATCACCTCATGCGTGCGGCGCCCGGGATCGAGGCGGGGGTGGCACGCGTCGACCTCGCGCAGCGCCTCACCGACGAGCGGAAGCTCGGCCAGTTCGTCGAGCCGAAAAAGCTCGGCGCGCAGGCCGTCGTCGGTGTCATGGGCGTCGTAGGCGATGTCGTCGGCGATCGCCGCGATCTGAGCTTCCGCGCTGGCGTAACTCCACAGCGCGAGGTCGTGCTTTCGGGAGTAGTCGGCGATGGCGGCAGGGATGTCCTTCCCCTCCACGTTGCCGATGAAGTTGAGGTCGCTCCGGGCTAGGAGGGCGTAGGTCTCCTGGGCCAGGGTGCTGCCCTTGGTCTCCTCTTCGCCGATGTTC
>Ga0209324_10003714_pt1 | contig 10508 bp, 9 predicted proteins | sample Rifsed19ft3_FD_184015 | JGI IMG/M metagenome (GOLD analysis project Ga0209324, IMG submission 184015) | Soil microbial communities from Rifle, Colorado, USA - sediment 19ft 3 (version 2) | ecosystem: Environmental > Terrestrial > Deep subsurface > Rock core/Sediment | place: Rifle, Colorado...
GGCTTTACTCTGTAACAAATACAAATGTAACAACGACTTATAATGCCTATGATGAGATGGGCAGGGTTACAAGCACAACAAAGACCATAACAGGAGACACGACTCCATACACAACACAGAATGAATATGACCTCTCCGGAAAGCCCACAAGGATAACCTATCCTGACAGCTTTTGGGTGGATTATGCCTACTATGCTGGCACAGGTCTTCTTCATACAGTCACAGGCTCTGATGGAGTTGAATATGCCGAAAACACTCTTTATGAACCAACAGGAAAGATAGGGCAGATTGATTATCATAATGATACAGCTACAAGATATACCTATGATTCCTGGTCAACAAAACTCCTTGGCATAGCAACAGATGCCCATAGCAATCCCATACAAACAAAGGCATACTATTATTCAAGGGCAGGGGATATAACATCGATAGAGGACCAACAAACAGGCATCACATACAATTATACCTATGATAAACTCCACAGACTTCTGACAGAGACAAACACAGGAACATATGCCCCGATTACTTACACATACAGTGCAATAGGGAACATATCATCAAAGGTGATAGGTACAAACACTTTTACATATGCTTATAGTCTTAGTGCTCATAAACATGCGGTGTCAAAGATAACCCTGAATGGAACAAACTATAGTTATACTTATGATGCAAACGGAAACATGACCAAAGGATATGACTTCACAGATTTAGCAAACATAGCCACACGAAATATCACATACAATGCAGACAATATGCCTGTTCAGGTAACACACACCAGATATGGAACAACAAACATTACTTATGATGCTGCAGGGGGAAGGGCAAAGAAGGTGAGTCCTTCAGGGACAACCTATTACATAGGTGAGCACTTTGAGAAGATAAATGGACAGACAATCAAATACATCTTTGCTGGTGATATGAGGATAGCAAAGATAACGTCATCCAATACCTATTACTTCCATAAAGACCATCTTGGAAGCTCAACAATAATGACTGATTCATCAGGAAATGTGGTGGAGACGACCAACTACATGCCATTTGGTGAGACGAGAGTTCATACAGGTTCCACCGTTACAAACTACAAGTTCACCGACCAGGAACTTGATCCTGAAACAGGGCTTTATTACTATGGGGCGAGGTATTATGATCCAGTGATAGGAAGGTTTATAAGTGCAGACAGTATTGTACCCGACTTTTTAAACCCTCAGACATTAAACCGTTATTCCTATTGCCTGAATAACCCACTTATCTACACTGACCCCTCAGGTCACTTCATGTTAGGACGTTTCTTAAAATCTTTCGTTAGTGGTATTGTAGGCGGGGCGGTTGCTGTTCTTACTGGTGGCGCAGGAGCACCGTTGGTATTGGCAGCAATGGCTGGAGGCGCAGCTGCAGGTGCTACCCATGCAGCATTAAGCGGAGGGAATTTAGAAAGCATATTGCAAAGTGCAGTTATAGGTGGAATGCTTGGAGGAATTGGCGGAGGCTTATATGTAGCATACGGTATGCCTGCTGTTTATGGAATGCTTGGAGCAGGTGCGGCATATTCCGTTGCTACAGGCGGATTAGACTCTTTAGCATATTATGCAGGAGGGATTGCCGGGGGAATAGCTGGAGCTTATGGGACACAATATGCAATGGACAATTGGTTTGCAGGAGAAGTAGGGGATGGGATAGGCTCGACTCAATCAATTCCTCGGAGTACTAGACTTATAAAAGGTAATATTGACGGCGTTGAAATAGATTATACAACACCGAAGGCTGAAAATCCCGTAGATTCTGTCCTTGCAGATCGTTTTGAAAGCGCAGTAAGTTTTACCAAAAATGGATATCCAGGACTCAATAAGTTAACTATTTCTGCTACAACAAACGCACATAGACCACCAAGTCTTCATGTAAAAGGGTTTGCAATAGATATTGCTCGTGTAAATGGTATTAAAATTGGAGCAGGATATGGTAGAAATCCTTTTGTAACATCTGTTGTCAAAAGTCTTCAAACAAATCTTGGAGGCGCTTATGAGAATTATGGTCCTGCTCTGATGATTGGTCCCCGTGCAGCTTCAGATTATTTAATAAGGAGCCATCAGAATCATATTCATTATTCAATTAAGCCTTGAAAAATAATTTTTGGAGGATATTTATGGTAAGGTTGTTAACAATTATAACGACAATGATTATGTTTCTTATTTCATATACAAATATATCAGAAAGTGCTGATCTTGGCTTAAGCAAGATTAAGTTTTATGGTTATTTCACAGGAGCAAAAAACGTCACTTATTATGTAGATGACCAACCTATTAAAGTTAAAAAGGGTGAAACTTTAAGACATGAATTTAATAGGTTTGATAAAGTAGAAGGTGTGATTATTGATATGATGGATGTTGAAAGTACCGTTCTTAATCAAAATAAGAAGGCAATAATGGAAATAGAAGTAAGACTTTCTATCTCTCCAAAGGTGGCTTATTTCGTTTATATTAAAGACTATCCGGAAAAGATGTGGAACATTGAAGAAATGGAGAGAACAGCAGAATGGTTTGCTCCTATTGTGTTACTTAAAAGCAAAATTGATAAATTGGATGCGGGATCTTCCTCAAGGGTAGTTTTTGAAAAGATTAATATAGGAAAAATTATTGATGGGTATCTCAAAAAAGAACTATGGCCTATTGAACTTGAATTTAAAATGAGCATTGAACCAGTCTGTAAAGAGGAGACGTTCAAGAATAATACAGAGCGTAGAACTCTGAAAATTCCGGTGCCAGTCTATTAAGTCCTGTGCTTCCCGTTCCCCTCATTCTTCCTGACAAGGGTATAATAAGTACAAGGGTCACTGATGTCCGGTAAAAATTTCTGTTCTCGGAAATAGATATAATCCGGCATCTGTATTTAAATAAAAAAGGAGCTAACATGAATGGTTATATAAAAACTATAATTATCATAATCACACTAATTTGCTGTAATTCGATAGTTGATGCTGGTGTTGAGAAGATATCTCCTGGTAAAAAGATAAGTATAGAAATGGAGACCTTGCCGTCCAATATTAAACCTGGGGCAAAACCTATTACGCTATCTGGAGATATATTAAAAGAGCTTTTCCCTGAACTTAAAAATCCAAGATTAATGAAGTTAGGAGATTTGGACTCTTCTTTTAATGAACAAGAAGATTTTATTGAAGGGGGATTTACTTTTGTATTAAGAGGCGATTTTAACAGGGACGGCATAGCGGATATTGCCTTTGTTGGTAAATATGATAATTCAGAAAAACAAGATGAGAATAGTTTTATTGCAATCTTAAGTGTAAAGGGCAAGAAAGTTTTAAGAATATTTTTCTCAAAGATATACAAGAAAAAGATTTCTCTTGTAAGAGTAATAAATTACAGACCCAATATTGATGCCATAGGCATGACGTATATTATTCCAAGCGAAGATTGTGGATATCTTTTTTGGAGTGGAAAAAATTGGTATTATGATGATGAATGCAAGGATTAAAATTATTTGGTATAAAAGAGAATAAGGGTTAAGGTATATTTCCCATATTATCTTTAGATGCCCCGATTACTTATGCATATAATGCCATAGGAAACATATCATCAAAGGTAATAGGTTCAAACACATTCTCATATGCTTATACAAGCACTCACAAACATGCTGTAAAGAAAATAACCCTGAATGGAATAGAGTACATTTACAACTTAGATGCAAACGGAAACATGACTAAAGGATATGACTTCACAGATTTAGCAAACATAGCCACACGAAATATCACATACAATGCAGACAATATGCCTAAAAAGGTTGTCCACACCAGATACGGAACAACTAATATTACTTATGATGCTGCAGGGGGAAGGGCAAAGAAGGTGAGTCCTTCAGGGACAACCTATTACATAGGTGAGCACTTCGAGAAGATCAATGGAGAGACAATAAAATACATATTTGCTGGTGATATGAGGATAGCAAAAATAACTGCATCAAGCACCTGTTACTTCCACAAAGACCATCTCGGAAGCTCAACATTGATGACAGATTCATCTGGGAATGTTGTAGAGACAACAGAATACATGCCATTTGGAGAGATGAGAGCACATACAGGTTCCACCGTTACCAACTACAAATACACAGACCAGGAACTTGACCCTGAAACAGGACTTTATTACTATGGAGCAAGATATTATGACCCTGTGATAGGAAGGTTTATCTCACCTGATTCAATAGTCCAAAATCCTTTTGATCCACAAATGCTTAATCGTTATAGTTATTGCAGGAATAATCCGCTGATTTATACAGACCCGAATGGACAATTCTTTGGAATAGATGACATTATTATAGGGGCTATAGTAGGTGCCATCATCGGCGGTGCCGCATCAGCAGTAACAGGTGGCGATATATTGAAGGGGATGGCAATGGGAGCTATTGGAGGAGCTTTCCTTGGTGCAGCAGCAGGGTATGGATTTGTTGCAGAGGTGGCGGCAGGAGCTGTAGGAGGAGGTGTGAATGCGGCAATTTTTGGAGGTGATATAGGGCAGGGGATAATGTATGGTGCAATAGGTGCTGCTGTGGGATATGGGATTGGACAATTAAGTGGATTAGGAAATGCGAACTTCAAGTTTGCCACTCAGGTTATAGGCGGTGGTATAACCAGTGGTACTATTGCTGAATTAACGGGCGGAAACTTCGGTCAAGGCTTTACTGCAGGTGCAATCGGAGCAGCAGCAGGATATGGGATGGGTAAGTTAGTCCAATATATTGAAAATTTGAATACAGCAAAAGGAATAGCAACTGACGAATTGGCTGGGAAAAAAGCAGGAGAAGCTTTGACCATTGCAGAATGGCAAGAGGCAAATACAGTAGAAGTTGCTTTAGGACCATTTGGTCCTGGTTTTACAAATGTCCGCCCCACAGATTCTTATGCGTTTGATTTTGATGCTATTCCAACAGATCCTGCTATAGAATGGATGATGCAACCTATTCATGGTGCAAGACCAGGAGTGTTTGCAGGTGCTGGTTTACAGGGTCTATACGGAGGATATAAAACTGGTAATTATTTATATCGAGGTATATCTCCTGCATTTAAACATCCAGTACCGATATTACCTAACCCAAATATCTTAAAACCGCCTGCACCACAACTGTTGCCTGGGAGGATGAGAATCAGATAGGGTGATTATTGATTACAAACTAATCCTTTATACATATTATCCAGTTCTTATTCTTGTACTCATTGCCGGACTTCGAGACAGATTTGAACCCCAAAATAAAGTGCTTAAGGCACATAATTGGACTTTAATACCTGCAATTTTTCTAATGATTTTTTTCCATAGTGGGAGTGTTGTTATCCAATCTTTTTGGTATTACATACCCATCTTTAAAAATTATGAATATAATCAGTTTAATTTGGATATTGTTATTTTTGGGGAAGACCTTCTAATTTTAATCTTAGCATATTTATTTTTGCGGTATATTTATCATGTATCAATTGCTGATGCATTTTATCTGAAACTTTCCCAATTCCCATTTATATTAAAAGTATGTGCTGTATTAACAATAATAAATATATGTATTTATTTTTTAGATTTAAATTCATTGCCTAATATTCAAGGAACCGATTATGAATTTTTAAGATCGATGAATATGAAAAATTTTGTCATCTATTACTTTGGTGTTGTCATAATTGCTCCAATTGTAGAAGAAAGTATATTCAGGGGGTTAATCTTTAGCCCCCTTTATAGGAAATGTGGTAGATATATTGCTCTTGTTTTATCTTCCCTTTTTTGGACATATGGACATCCCAACCCCTTATTGTCAAGTATTGGAATATTTATTTTCGGTTTAATTTTAGGATGGCTATACGACAGAAGCGGTTCTTTAATTCATCCAATAGTACTTCACATGTTCCAAAACAGTTGGATAGTGGTCTATTATCTAACCTGAGGAAGTGTAGAGGGGGCAGGCTACTTTTCCCATCCCTCAGGTTGCCTCAGGTGGCGTTTCCAGTGGAATCATTGCAGAATTGGCAGGAGGAAAGTTCAGAGAAGGATTCACAGCAGGAGCAATCGGCGCTGCAGCAGGATATGGGATGAGTAAGTTGATTGACTATTTAAATGCAATGAAAGGGGTGAAAACGGGAACACGAATACAAGCTGGAAAAGCCTTGAATGTAGATGGAGAATATCTCATAGCTTGGGATTATAAGGAGGGAGTCACCGGAAATGGTTTGCAGGAAAGCATTACAAGTATAGAAGATACTGTAGATGGAGTATTCAATGATTTGGCAGGAAGAGATGCATTTGTAACTTCTACGACAGAAGGAACTCATGGGCCAGATTCTTTACATTATTCCGGAGACGCTATTGATTTAAGAACCAGAGATCTTAGTTCAAGTCAAATAAATACAATTACTAACAGGCTAAGAAACGAAGTCGGTCCCAATTATGACGTAATCTATCATGATAGGCATATACATATAGAGTATGACCCGAGGTAGTATGTAGTAAAAAGTGTTTACAATTAGATCAGGAGATGTTATGAAAAAATATCTTATACACCTTTTCAGCGTATTTATTTTAATTTACCTTAGTGTTAATGCTTATTCAATTACGGGAGACGGAAATCCATTGAAATATATTTCCAGTTGTGAACTGGATTTCAATAATGATAATGAACCTGATCTCGCACTTTTGGTTGAAACTCTTATGGGCCGTCAGCTGATCGTTCTTTTAAAAACTGCAAAGGGATATAACACATTCGTTGTTTCAAGAGGAAAGCCTGATATGCATTTGTCTTGTCATTTTGGAAAAATTATTAAAGAGACTACTGCTGGAGGTGGAAAAGGACGAACTTATAAAACTCCTGGCACATATATTAAATTAACTCGACCTGAAGCGTCATCTGTTGTCTATTTTTGGGATGGAAAAGGATTTAAAGAAGTATGGACATCTGACTGATTCAAATGGAAGAAAATAGTTAGAATATTCATAGGGATGCTGTCGCCCCATTTTCTTTCCCGGTAGCGTCGTCAAAGAAATTAAGAAAGATTATAGAGAGAGATTATAGTGTCAGGTCTTGATAAGAAGATAAGTGAAAGGTAAGGGTCAAATCTTTACAGCTTGTTGAAAAACTATGTTTTTGCAAAGCAACCTCTATTATCAAACTGCAATTTCTTGACATTCTGAGGTAACCGTACAAATAATTTCAAATAAAACATTGTAAATTAACATGCTGCCAGCCTTAGAAAACCAGTCAGCAATCATCTCTTGAATAATTTGAATCCCTATTGTACTATTAATTAAATTCTATCCAAGGGGGAACTGAATGAAGGTAATTCTTAAGGAAGATGTTAAACATGTCGGGAAGATGGGCCAGATCGTGGATGTTGCAGACGGATATGCAAGGAATTATCTAATACCAAAGGGGCTTGTTGCAGAGGCCAGCACAAAGAACATAAAATTTCTGGAGCACGAAAAGAGAATTATCCAGGAGAAGTCAAAGAAGATCAGAAATTCAGCCCAGGACCTCGCACATAGGATATCTTCTTTAACAATTTCGATTAAGGCAAAGGCTGGCGAGGAAGGAAAGCTCTTTGGTTCCATAACGACCATGGATGTTGCAGAAGCGCTTCAAAAAGAAGGGGTTGAAATAGACAAAAAGAAGATTTCTCTTGAAGAACCAATAAAGAGACTCGGCTCCTATACTGTCAATATAAAGATCCATCCCGATGTATCAGCGCCGCTTAATATTCAGATCGTTGAGGAATGAAAGAAATAGAATCACAATTAGAGAAGGTACCTCCTCAGAACGTAGAGGCAGAACAGTCTATCTTAGGCGCTATCCTCATTGATAACGAGGCATTGCCAAAGGCATTGGAAATCATTGACAATGAGGATTTCTATAAGCTAACCCACCGCAAGATATTTAATGCAATGTTAGAACTTTTTGATAAGAACGAACCTATAGACCTTATAACCTTGACAGATTACCTGAGAAGACAGGATGAATTAGAGGCAATAGGAGGTGTTTCCTATTTATCATCCCTGGTGAATATGGTTCCTACCGCAGCAAACATCAGGTACCATTCGAAGATTGTCAGGGAGAAGGCTCTCTTAAGGGGTCTTTTGAAGTCAGCAACAGAGATTGCAAGTAGGGTATACGAAGACAATTTTGAAGCTGAAGAACTTGTGGATTTTGCAGAGAAATCCATCTTCGATATCTCGGACAAGAGGGTGAAGGCTTCTTTTGTTACCCTCAAGGAGGTCATCAAGGGCAGTTTCGAGATGATCGAACGCCTCTATGATAAGAAAGAGACAATAACGGGTGTCCCTTCAGGCTTCAGAGACCTCGATGACTTAACAACTGGTTTCCAGAAGGGTGACCTCATAGTTGTTGGCGGAAGACCATCAATGGGGAAGACGGCATTTGCCCTCAATGTTGCCCAGCATGTTGGCCTTGAAATAAAAGAGCCTGTTGCCATATTCAGTCTTGAGATGGCAAAAGAGCAGCTTGCGTTCAGGATGCTCTGTTCCGAGGCAATGGTAAATTCAAACAGTATAAGAAAAGGCTTTATAAAAAAAGAGGACTGGCATAAATTAACAGCTGCGGCAAGCAATCTGACAGGGGCACCGATTTTCATAGATGATTCATCAGGAATAACTGTTCTTGAAGTGCGGGCAAAGGCGAGAAGACTGAAAATGGAGCATGGACTCAGCCTTGTGATTGTTGACTATCTTCAGTTGATGAGGGGGAGGGGAAGCTTCGAGAGGCGTGAACAGGAAATATCAGAAATTTCCCGTTCCCTCAAGGCCCTGGCAAAGGAATTAAGTGTGCCGGTTATTGCAGTAAGCCAGCTGAACAGAGTTGTGGAGCAACGGAGACCTCCAAAGCCCATTTTAGCAGACCTAAGGGAATCGGGTGCGATAGAGCAGGATGCTGATGTGATACTCTTTCTTTACAGGGATGAGATCTACAACAAGGATAATCCGACTAATAAAGGGCAGGCCGAAGTTATTATTTCGAAGCAGAGGAATGGTCCTACAGGAATTGTGAATCTTGCCTTTATTTCAAATTGCACAAGGTTTCTGAGCATGACAGACAGAGAATTTAATCCGCCTATGGAGGAAGAGGAGGCATTTTGAGAAGGTCTCCTGCAGTTGCTGGCCAGTTTTATCATGCTACAGCATCTAAATTAACTCAACAGGTTGAGCAGTACATAAATAGAAATGCACAAAAGGAAAAGGCAATTGCCCTTATTGTACCCCATGCAGGATTAATATACTCAGGCCCCGTAGCAGGTGCTGTTTATTCCTCGATAGAATTTCCAGAGACATTTGTCTTTATAGGGCCAAATCATACCGGCCTCGGAGCGCAGATATCTTTAATGGAGTCGGGTGAATGGGAGATACCAACAGGAGTTATCCGTATAGATGAGAAGGTTTCCCATAAGATTGCTATGAATGTACCCATGGTAACGAAAGATGTACAAGCACATTTGTTTGAGCACTCACTGGAAGTTCAACTCCCTTTTATTACATATCTTTCCAAGGGAATAAAGATTGTGCCTATAGTCATCCTTTCAGCATCTGTAAAAGAATGCAGGATGCTCGGGGAGGGCATAGCAAAAGCAGTGAGGGATGTAGGCTATCCAGTTATTATTGCGGCAAGCTCGGATATGAGTCATTATGTGTCTGATGAAGTTGCCAAGAAAAAGGATGGGAAAGCAATCGACAGGATACTCTCCCTTGATCCGGAAGGTCTTTATGAAATTGTGGTGAAAGAAAGGATATCCATGTGTGGTTATATTCCTGCCACAGCCGTGCTTTTTACAGCAAAGGCACTTGGTGCCCAATCTGCAAAGCTTGTAAAATATTCTACATCAGCAGAGGTAAGCGGAGATTACGAGCATGTTGTTGGTTACGCAGGGATTGTGCTGAGATAAAAACATAAAATTGGATTAATAATTAATTATGGCAGAAAGGTTAGCAGAGAGAAGAAAAGATAAAAGATATAATGCAGAAGGGGTACAGGGAAGTATTCACTCCCTGTCCGACTTAAACTTAACAGATATCAGCATTGGAGGAATGGCTATAGAGACAGCAGGGAGACTTGATATAGACAGGGAATATACTTTCAGAGTTAGAGATAAAGATGCCTCTATCAACCTGAAGGGATGTTCTGTCTGGTCATTTCTCGGACAGATAGAGGAGAAGAGTACAGGGAGTTTAATTCCTATATATAGGACAGGGATAAAGTTTACAGACCTCCTGGATGAAAGAGCTAATATAGTTTTGAATTTTATTGAAGAGAATAGAATGAGTACTTCTGAGAGGAGATTAAGGGGAATCCGGTTTAAAGTTGCAAATTCCGAAAACATTAAGATTTGCTATCCTTATAAATATAATGTAAAAAAGATAAGTTTTTCGGGGATGGAGATGGAGGCGGAACAACCTTTTACTCCTGGCTCCAGGCAGGATATGGAACTTCTCCTTGATAATAAAGTGTTGAATGTCAGAGGCAGAATT
>Ga0209324_10003735_pt1 | contig 10471 bp, 10 predicted proteins | sample Rifsed19ft3_FD_184015 | JGI IMG/M metagenome (GOLD analysis project Ga0209324, IMG submission 184015) | Soil microbial communities from Rifle, Colorado, USA - sediment 19ft 3 (version 2) | ecosystem: Environmental > Terrestrial > Deep subsurface > Rock core/Sediment | place: Rifle, Colorado...
GATCCAGCTTGTTATGTTCATTGGCCTGGCATTCATCGAATCGTTAACAATTTATTCCTTGATGATGTCCTTTATTCTGTTGGGAAAACTGCCCAAGACAGACGTTGTTCTCGACTTAATTCAACACGCTGTTAAATAGGCGATGGAGGGAACTTAATTGGATATCTTAGATAGCTTGGGTGTTAATTTTAAGGCCATTATTGTTCAGGCGGTTGGCTTTCTCATACTGCTCTTTATCCTCAAAAAATATCTCTTCGGCAGGATATCTGCCATGCTAAAGGAACGATCTGAAGGGGTAAAAAATGAATATACAAAAATTGAAAATGATAAGGTAGAAGCCGAGCGGCTCAGAATAGAATATCAGAGAAAACTCTCTGAGGCTGAAGCCGAGGCGGTGAAAAGGATTCAGGAAGCCGTAAATGAAGGCAGTCGTGTTAGCGAAGAAATAATTAAGCGCGCCAAAGAAGAGATTGAATGGATGAAGGTAAAGGCGCAGGAGGGGATCGATCAGGAAAGGAAGAAGGCTCTGGCTGACATAAGGAATCAGGTGGTAACCCTCTCCATTCTGGCTTCTTCCAGGCTCATCCGGCAGTCTATCAGTGTACAGACGGCTGAAAAGCTAGTCGATGACTTTATTGAAGAAATAGGGGAATTGAGTGTTAGATAAGAGCGTTGCAATTACATTTGTTAATGCCCTGTTAGAAGTGGCTGCAAAAAAAGAGCAGTTTGAACAAATTGAAAAAGATTTGGCATTGGTCAGTGATGTGATTACAAAACACGCGGGCATTAAAAAGATACTGTTTCATCCATCGATTACCCGGAACGAGAAGAAGAAGTTAATCAAAAAGGTTTTTGGCGATTCGGCTTCCGATCTTATGATGAACTTTTTGAATTTACTTGTGGATCGAAGAAAGGAAGGGATACTGGAGTTTCTTCCCGCAATCCACAAAGAAACGGTTGACAGTAGTAAAGGTGTAATTAAAGCCAGGGTAACGACGGTAGCTCCTTTAACGGAAAACCAGGTGAATAGCCTTAAGAAGCGCCTGGATAAGCTTACCGGTAAGAAGGTGGAGATAGAGGTTGTTCAAGACCCGCAGATTTTGGGAGGGATTATGATTCGGATCGGCAACACGATGGTAGATGGCAGCATTGCGGGCAGACTAAAAAATCTCAGGACAAGGCTGTTGGAATTGCGAACGGCATAAGTTAATAGTATAGGAATCATTTTGCTGGTTCAATCTTGCAGATTGAACCATAAGTTTTGAACGGGGCTGTAGATTTTAAGTTAGTGCCAAATTATGAAAATTGCAAAATGTTTAGGTTCAATCGAAGACGATTGAACCAGCAAAAATTGCCCCTACATGCAAATAAAAATAGTCGCCGAAGGCCTAATTTAATGTATAGGAATTTTTATTTTATTTATGCGGGTTAGCGGGCGGCTACAAAAGAAACGAATAACATATAACAAGAAACGAATAATTAAAAAGTAAAAAACACTTAGACATTTTTAATTTCTTGTTACATGTTATTTATTAAGTTCATGTAGTCGCCGAAGGCTTAATTTGAACAGGAGTAAGGGATATGTCATTAGCTGATATTACTTCAATTATCAAAAAAGAAATTGAAGGTTATGAAGAAAAATTAAAGTTAGAAAACGTGGGACACGTTATGCAGGTCGGTGACGGTGTTGCGCGTATTTATGGCTTGGATGAGTGTATGTCCAGTGAATTGCTGGAATTCCCTGACAACGTATACGGTATAGCCATGAACCTGGAAGAAGACAACGTCGGTGCGATCCTGCTGGGTACCGATGTCAAGATTAAGGAAGGCGATATCGTAAAAACTACGGGTAAAATTGTGCAGGTGCCTGTGGGTAAGGCTTTATTGGGCCGCGTTGTGAATGCCTTGGGTCAGCCTATTGATGGGAAAGGGACTATTGTTACTGATGATTTTAGATACATTGAGGGTTCAACCCCCAACATAGTTGAAAGACAACCAGTGAAAGAGCCTCTGCAGACCGGTATCAAGGCAATTGACGCCATGATACCGATTGGAAGAGGCCAGCGTGAACTTATTATCGGCGACCGTCAGACAGGGAAAACCGCGATTCTTATAGATACCATAATTAACCAGCGCGAGTCTGGAGTTTATTGCATTTACGTGGCAATCGGGCAGAAGATGTCCACCGTTGCAGAAGTTGTAAAGACTCTTGAAGATAGCAAGGCGATGGATAACACCATTGTTGTAGTAGCTTCTGCTTCTGACCCTGCGCCGCTGCAATACATTGCGCCGTATGCCGGGTGCGCTATGGGGGAGTATTTCAGGGATAACGGTATGCATGCTTTGATTATATATGACGATTTGTATAAACATGCCATGTCTTATCGCCAGATTTCATTGCTCTTGCGGCGTCCGCCCGGTCGCGAGGCGTTTCCCGGAGATATTTTCAACATCCACTCGCGTCTTTTGGAAAGGGCAGCCAAACTAAGTAACGAACTCGGCGGGGGTTCGCTGACAGCCCTTCCTGTAGTAGAAACACAAGGCGGCGACTATTCAGCATACATTCCGACAAACGTCATTTCTATCACAGACGGGCAGATCTATTTGGAGGGTGATTTGTTTAACGCCGGTATCAGACCTGCAATTTCTGTAGGATTGTCGGTATCCAGGGTGGGTGGAAACGCCCAGATTTCTGCCATGAAGAAGGTTGCGGGTATGCTGCGATTAACCCTGGCTCAGTATCGGGAATTAGCCTCCTTTGCCCAATTCGGATCGGAATTGGATAAGTATACACAAGCACAGTTATCTAAGGGTGAGCGGCTTGTAGAACTTTTAAAACAGCCTCAATATGCCCCCATTCCTGTGGAAGAACAGGTTATGTCAATCTTTGCCGGGATAAATGGATATTTGGATGATATTCCGGTAGACAAGGTCAAGACCTTTGATAAGGAATTCCTGAAATTTATGAAGGAAAAGTATGCTTCCATCGGGATCGAGATTAAAGAGAAGAAAAAACTTGATCACGAAGTGACGCATAAGTTAGAGAATGCTATCAAGGAATTCAAACAAACCTTTGCAAAGAAAGGTTAAGGAATGCTCAGTACTCGTGAAATCAAACAACGCATACGAAGTATTACCAGTATCAAGCAAATTACCCGCGCTATGGAAATGGTTGCTGCAAGCAGATTGAAGAGGGTTGAGTCCAGGGTTATTGCTTCGAGGGCATATACCGGGAAGATGCATCAGGTTCTGAGCAGACTTATTTCTTGCAGTCCGCCCGAAAAATCCCATCCGTTGTTTACAGACAAAGAGCACGAGGCGGAAAATGTCAGGATTGTCCTGATTACAGGGGATAAGGGCCTCTGTGGGGCATATAATAACAATATAATCAAGAAGGTGGTAGAATTTATTCAAGCGCATGCCAGTAAAAAAGTTAAATTAACCCTGATCGGGAAAAAAGGGAACATCTATTTTTCAAAGGGAAAGTATGCGCCTGCAAAGGAAAGATACATTCCAGAGCCGGTAGAGAAGTTCGGATATGATAAGGCGCAGGCATTAGTGTCTCAACTGATCGAGGGGTATGAAAAAGGTGAATTTGGAGAATTGTACATATTTTTTACTAAATTTCACACGGTAATGCAATCGTTTGCAACGAGTATCCGTTTATTGCCTCTGGAAAAAGATATACTTGATTCAAAAGGGGAATTGGTGGGTGAGTATATTATAGAACCTTCGGCAGACCAGATACTTGATCACCTTTTTCCAAAATACATAGAGACCCAACTCTATCAATGTATTTTGGAATCTTTGACGTCCGAATTTGCTGCAAGACGGGTGGCCATGATTGCGGCGACAGAAAACGCCGGCGAAATAATCGATGAATTGACTCGTACTTATAACAAAGCGCGACAGGAAGCAATTACCAAGGAGTTGTTGGAAGTTATTTCTGGCGCCGAGGCATTGGCACAGCATTGAAGTTTTATTATAGTATGATTCTGTAGATACTTCTTTTTTGTAAGTTTTTTAGAAATAGCTATGAGTTGCGAGTTGTAAGTTGAAAGTTACCAGTTCAAAGCAATAACTTACAACTGTCAACTTACAACTTTTAACTCAAAGTTTTAGTTTGGTTGCGGCTATGCCGCTCTATGATAATAAGTATATTGTTTAGGAAGGAGTAAGACCTTTGGCTGCAAAAAAAAGAGAAAATAAAGGAGCAATCGCGCAGGTGATTGGTCCCGTAGTAGATGTGCGATTTCCCCCGGGAAGTCTTCCTGCCATAAAAAATGCGATTAGTATAAAAGACCCGCAAAGGAAAATTTCTATCATTGCGGAAGTTGCACATCATTTGGGGAAAGATACCGTCCGCTGTATTGCTATGTCCTCAACCGACGGGCTTGTTCGAGGCACAGAAGCAATAGATACAGGCGCGCCAATAACCGTGCCGGTGGGGAAAGAGGTATTAGGCAGGGTATTTAATCTGTTAGGTGAACCTATCGATAAGCTGGGAGATGTAAAAACCACGAACCGGCTTTCTATTCATCGTCCGTCACCGTCATTTGATGAAAGAGAGACAACTACGACGGTTCTGGAAACAGGTTTGAAGGTCATTGATTTGCTTGCGCCATTTGCTCGCGGTGGAAAAACCGGTTTGTTCGGTGGCGCAGGGGTAGGAAAGACCGTGCTGATTATGGAACTTATCCGCAGCATCGCAACCGAGCACGGCGGTTATTCTGCATTTGCTGGTGTTGGCGAAAGGACACGTGAGGGAAATGATCTATGGCTTGAAATGAAGGAATCGGGTGTTATTGATAAGACTGTACTGGTCTTTGGTCAGATGAATGAACCACCAGGAGCAAGATTGAGAGTTGCTTTAACAGGTTTAACAATGGCAGAGTATTTCAGGGACACGGAAGGACAGGACGTGCTCTTGTTTATTGATAACATCTTCAGGTTTGTGCAGGCGGGTTCTGAGGTGTCGGCTCTCTTAGGCCGTATGCCTTCTGCTGTGGGTTATCAGCCCACTCTGGCGACGGAGATGGGTGAGTTGCAGGAACGAATTACTACAACAAAGAAAGGGTCGATTACATCCATGCAGGCTGTTTATGTGCCTGCCGATGACTTTACTGACCCTGCGCCGGTAACAACATTTCCTCACCTGGATGCTACGATAGCGTTATCCCGTCAAATTGCCGAATTGGGTATCTATCCGGCAGTTGATCCATTGCGGTCTACATCCAGGATACTTGACCCAAGAATTGTCGGACAGGAACATTATGAAGTAGCAAGAGAAGTACAGAGGATATTGCAGCGTTACAAAGAACTTCAAGACTTTATTGCCATTCTTGGTATGGAAGAACTCTCGGAAGATGACAAGGTATTAGTTGGCAGGGCAAGGAGGTTGCAGAGGTTCTTGTCACAGCCGTTCTTTGTCGCCGAGCAGTTTACAGGAACTAAAGGAAAGTATGTGCCTTTAAAGGAAACCATCAGGGCGTTTAAGGAAGTGATCGAAGGTAAACATGACAATCTGCCAGAACAGGCATTCTACATGGTGGGTGGTATTGAAGAGGTGGTTGAAAAAGCAAAGCAGATGGGTGGATAATCATGGCAAAAACATTTAACTTTGAGATTATTACACCAGCGAGAGTTGTTTATAATGGAATCGTCCAGGGCATTTCTGCTGATGGGACTGAAGGATCGTTTGGCGTCCTTGCCGATCATGCGCCACTGATTACAGAATTGAAGACGGGTATTATAATGGCTGAAGACCCGAGTGGTAAAACAATGCACTTTGCGGTTGAAGGGGGATTTTTAGAGGTTATGGCAAATAATGTTGTTGTGCTGACCGATACATGTATAAAAGAGGGCGAGGTGGATATCGAAAAGGCACGTGCTGAAAAAGATGCTGCAGAAAAGGCGCTAACAAAGGTGGGAAGCGCCGAAGAAAAAGAGAGGGCACAGGCCGCCCTTAAGCGTGCCGACACGTGGTTAAAGCTTGCAAACGTACATTAGTTGTAATTGCGCATAGTATATAAAATACGTAACAGTTCAGCCTCTCGAAATAAATGCAGAATTACAACCCCCTTACCCCCTTTTCTAAGGGGGATTTCGCTAAGTCCCCCTTAAGAAAGGGGGATTTAGGGGGTTGTCTATGCCATTAAACTCATACACGTGCCCTGTTACTAAACTAAAATACAATCCCCCTGGTTTTATTCCAAAATAAGAACAGGGGGATTTTTGTTTTTTTTGACCATGAAATTTTTACAATGTATGGTATAATAAAGCAGTTAGCTTTCGTATAAATTTCAAAGAGGCTTATTATGCAAACAGCCATTAAATTCAATTATCAAGACTATCTCCAGCTTCCGGAAAATAAACGATACGAAATTATTGATGGAGACCTATTTATGGTACCTTCCCCCAATGAAGCACATCAGCGATTTTTAGTGACATTGACAAATATCATGGTGAATTATGTAAGAAAGAATAAACTTGGTTCCATTTATTGCGCGCCTTTTGATGTATTATTTTCAGAAGAGGATATTGTCCAGCCTGACATTATCTTTGTATCCAATGAAAACAGAAAGATTATTACAAAGGATAATATCAAAGGCGCACCCGATTTACTTGTTGAGATATTATCGCCGGGTACGTCCAAAAGGGATGTAGGTATAAAAAAGAAGCTGTATGCAAAAAATGGGGTGTGTGAGTACTGGATTGTTGACCCTGCGCAGGAAACCATTGAGGTATTGAATTTAAAAGAAGGGGCGTTTCTGGGTAAAAGTTACAATACAGGTGTAGGACAAACGTCTCGCTTATCTTCGTCTGTAATACAAGGCTTTGATATTGATATAAAGGAAATTTTTGAATAGGGAATATCTATGACGATACTCGTCACAGGTGGTGCGGGATTCATAGGAAGCCACTTTACCCGCCGTATGGTTAATCAGGGCAGACGGGTGGTGGCGCTCGATAAATTGACCTATGCAGGAAATCTCGAAAACCTGAAAGACGTTACAAAAGATGCAAAAACGTCTAAACTGCTCAGGTTTTACAAGGGTGATATCTGTGATCAGGGATTAGTAGAACGCATTCTGTCGGAAGAAAGCATTGATACAATCGTCAACTTTGCCGCTGAATCACACGTCGACCGAAGCATTTCCTGTGCAAGCACCTTTATTGACACCGATATGAAGGGTGTCTTTGTTTTGCTGGAGGCGTCAAAAAAATTCGGTATAGAAAAATTTATTCAGATATCTACAGATGAGGTTTATGGCACAGCCCATCATGGCGCTTTTAAAGAAACGGATGCCTTAAACCCAAGCAATCCGTATGCTGCCAGTAAGGCTGGTGGAGACAGACTGGCTTATGCGTATTGGGCAACCTATAAATTACCGATTATAATTACGCGGGCATCCAATAACTACGGTTCGCATCAATATCCGGAGAAATTCATTCCTCTCTTTATTACAAATGCACTGGAAGACAAAAAGCTGCCGTTGTATGGCGATGGAAAACAGGTGCGGGACTGGATCCATGTTGATGACCATTGTGAGGCTATTGATTTTCTCATGACTCATGGGGAAAATGGCGAGGTGTATAATATCGGAGGTGGTAATGAGCGGTGTAATATCGATACGGCATTTTTTATCCTGGATGAACTTAAGAAGCCCAGAACATTGATAGAACATGTGAAAGACAGGGAAGGTCACGACAGACGTTATGCACTGGATTGTGCCAAGTTGATGTCTTTGGGCTGGAAACCAAAAATAAGATTTGAAAATGGCCTTAGGGATACGGTAAAATGGTACATTAATAACCAATCATGGTGGAAACGGATAAAGAATGGTGAATTTATGGAATATTACAAGAAGCAATATAGTCACCGTTTTGCGTCTTGTTAAAGGAGTGACACATGCTGCAGGGAATAACTTTAAAAAATACAACGTGGATTATAACTCTAAGGGAAAAGATACGACAGTTGGTTGCATGTATCAATAATTTTAAGGAAGAACATAAGTCTGTTTTCATGAATTGTGCCGTTGTCTGTATGTCAATAAAGACCGGGCTTATGCTCCTTGCTACCTTCTCGACAGTGGTCTTGTTAATAACCATAGGAAGTCAGTATCTTGCCATAGAGACATCAAAGACTAAGGCGCTCCTTTTGGCATCTCCTTTAACTCTTATCGTTATGCTAAAGTTGTATTTTATTTTTAAGATGTTGATGACATACGAAAGATCACGGGTGATAATTAAATCAGCTATCAATGTAATATGGTCGAAGAGTAAAGAGGGAATACAGCGGGTTGAAGGAACGCTTCCCCTGCCGCCACTTTCTCTTGAAAAGGCTAAGAATCGTTAAATCATGATGTAAGAAAAATGGCCACATGACATAGGGCTTCATGATAAAACAGATAAGCCGATTAACAAATTTAATAAAAGGGAGCGCATTAAAAGCGCTCCCTTTTTTTATTTCATCAGAGACATGATGAAATAAAAAATAACCGTCATTTCTTGCCTTCCTGTTTTTCAATGGCCTCTGCACGTCGCAAATAAAGAGGGAGTAATTTATCCGCTTCGCATCGATGTCCCGATTCATACATCCTTTCACCCAAGAGGGCGACATATTTTGCCCTCGGTATCACATGCCCTTCCTCATCGATGATGATATCTTTTTGTTGAAATACGTCCTTGTAAGGCTTAACACCATCCCCGAAAATAACTACAGGGCGTGGAAGGACAGATAAAAGTTTTTCCGGGCGAATCACCAGAAACTCAGAGAATCGTTTTCTCTGAATGCCATGTGATGTATAAATGCAGGCATAGACATGGTTTCGTTTGGCATCGATGATGGGGCATATGGGGATGGAACCCATTGCATAATTTTCAGCTATAATGTCGAATATGGGCACATCGATAACAGGTTTATTTAAAGCGTAAGCCAGTGTCTTTGCGCAGGTCACACCCACGCGTAGCCCTGTATATGAGCCGGGTCCCACATCGACTGCAATCAGGTCGATATCTGCTGGCTTCCAGCCGATTTCGTGAAGTGTTGTTCTGATGGCAGGGATCAATTCTTTCCCGTGCTGCATGCCAGCCCCAAAGTCATTTGCAATGATAACGTGCTTATCCTCGCAAATGGCAACACCGCCGATATTCCCTGACGTTTCTATACCAAGTACTTTCATAGATTTTTACAAGAATATCACAAATAATTGAAAAATAAAGTAAAATTGACTCACCTTTAGTTATCTGATATAGTACGTTATCAATTTTTTGGAATAAGATAAAACCCCTGACATTCATAGATAAGCTTAAAGCCAATAAACTCAAGTGCACATAAAATTTCTTAAATGAAGTCAAATCCTTTATAAATATTGTAAAAGGAGGGTAAAGGAGTATGGAAGGGAAAAATTACATCAATGGGGCATTTGTAGATGGCTCTTCTGGTGATCGGTTTGAGAGTAGAAATCCTGCCAATACCGATGAAGTGTTGGGGACTTTTCCACTTTCTTCTGAAACTGACGTAAATAAAGCCGTTCATGCCGCTCAAGAGGCTTACCATAGCTGGAGTCGTTTGTCTCGTATTAAACGCGGTGAGTATTTTGATGAATTTGTCCAGTTGTTAAAAAAAGACCGGGAAGAAATATCCCGCTTGGTGACGAAGGAATGCGGGAAGGGAATTGTTGAGGGTCGTGCCGATGTGACAGAAGGCATCCACATGGTGCAATACGTATTTGGTACGGTAAGGATGCCGCACGGTGATGTGATTGATTCTGAGATTCCCGAAAAAGACGCCTTCATGCGCAGAAAGCCCAAAGGGGTTGTTGCGGCAATTACACCGTGGAATTTTCCATTCGCCATTCCCCTGTGGCTGATCTGCCCTTCGGTAGTGGAAGGAAACACCGTTATCCTCAAACCTTCCCGTGAAACGGCGTGTACTGCAAATAAGATTGCTGAGTATGCACATAAAGCGGGTTTTCCACCGGGTGTTATCAACGTTGTACACGGCGGTTGCGGGGATTTATTGGTAAAACATCCAGATACCCACGTAGTGTTGTTCGTTGGTTCTAACGATGTAGGTTCAGAAATAAAGAAGATCGCAGCCGGATTTCATAACAAGATGTGCGCCTGCGAGATGGGGGGGAAGAATGCACTGATTGTCCTCGATGATGCCAATCTCAATATCGCGGTGAATGCGGCTATAATCAGCGCCTTTAAGACATCGGGACAGCGTTGTACCTCTGCAAGCCGTTTCATTGTGCATGAAAAAATATTAAGCGAATTTGAAAAGAGATTTGTTGAGACAACCAAAAGGTTGAGAATCGGCAATCCACTGGATGAGGACATATTTATGGGTCCTGTAATCAACCAGTCTGCAACAGAAAAGATTGCCAGATACAATGAACTGGCAAAAAAAGAAGGGGCAATGGTGTTATTGGACGGAGGGAGGCTTACCGGTGAGCACTATAAA